>Ga0209343_10001371_pt1 | contig 32881 bp, 20 predicted proteins | sample RifCSPlowO2_02_FD_184026 | JGI IMG/M metagenome (GOLD analysis project Ga0209343, IMG submission 184026) | Groundwater microbial communities from Rifle, Colorado - Rifle CSP2_plank lowO2_0.2 (SPAdes) (version 2) | ecosystem: Environmental > Aquatic > Deep subsurface > Groundwater | place... | reverse complement strand
AGCCGCGACCGCCGCCGGCATCGCCGCCGCGGCGGACTCCGACGACAGCTCGGCGCGCCCCAACTGTTGCAGACGCTGCGGCTGATAACCGGGAATCAGAGTGGCCAGCGGCAGCGCCGCCGACTGCGCCCCCGCCCGCCCCACCGCCAGACGATAAGGCGGGCTGCCGCGCTGCAAAAACACCAGCTGGCTGGCGCGCACCGCGACCCGCACCGCTGGCGGCTGCTCGCCCAGGCCGCCACCACGTTCATCCACCTGCAGACGCAGCTGCTGCACCGGCCAACCCGGCAGCTGCAGCTCATCCTGGCGGATTTCCACGCCATTCTCCGGCAGGCGATAAAGCAGGCCAGAGGCCAGCGACTGCCAGGGCCCCTTGGCCTCGCGGCGGCCATTGACGCGGATCGGCGCCAGGCTGTTGGCCTGGTTGAGTTCGACCTTGATCCGTTCCAACGGCAAGGCCAGGGGCAATTGCCACTGCTGGTGACCATCCGGGCTATGCGTCGCGGCCAGCGGCTGCGACCACACCAGCGGCGCCGGCGCGCTGTCACTGCGCCGGCTGCGCAGGCTGGCCGCGCTCAGTTGCGGCGCCTGCTGCGGGCTTTGCCAGAGCAGGCGCAGGTAGCGCGCCTGACGCCCCGGCAGCTCGACCTGCTGCTGGTCGATGCGCTCGCCGCCGAACGCCAAGCGCGCCAGCTGCCCCGTACCCCAGGGCTGCCAATCCTGCAGGTCATCGCTGGCCTCGATGCTGAAGCGCTGAAAGCCCTCCTGGCCGCCCGCCCAGTCCAGCTGCAAACGCACCAATGCGGCGTCTATGCCACTGGCGTCCAGCAGCCAGCCGCGCAGCAGCGCCGGCTGATCCGCAGCGCCCCGCTCGTCGCGCAGCTCGATCAGGGTGCCCGTGCTGCTGCGCTGCACCCGCAGGTTCGGCACGCCGCTGGCGTCGGCCTGCTCGGCATACAGCGGGAACCACTTCACCGCCCATTCCTGCTGGCTGTCGCGCGACTCGCTCTGCCCGGGTTCTAGGGCATAGGCCAGCGCCTGCCCTTCGGCATTGAACACGCGCAGGTCACGCAGGTCGCCGAAACGCGCGGCGAAATGCAGGGCCATGGGCACTTCCAGGCGATACCAGGGGCCTTCGCCGGAGAGGCTCAGCGGCAACTGCAGGGCGTAATCCTCCAGCTGCTCCTGGGCCAGGCTCAGGGGACTGAACAACAATGCGGCGAGCAAACCCCAGCCCGCACAACGCGACTCGACCATCTTCATAACTGCTCCTGGACCTGCTCTGCTTCGGGCTTGCGTGGCGGCAGCGGGGCGAAATAGCCGACCACCAGCAGCAGCACGCCGACCCCGATAAAAGACACTATGCGCTCCAGGCCGCCGCGGTTGCCCAGCTCGACGAAGAACAACTTGGCCACCACCAGGGCGATCAGGGCCGCGCCTATCAGCCACAGCTCGCGCTGGCCGCGGCGGTGACCGAACACCATCAGCGGCAGGGCGATCAGGGTCCAGACGATGGACAGGCCGGCCTGCACCAGCATCGAATCCAGTAGCGCCTCCAACTGATAGGGCACACCGCCCCAATGATGGGCCGTGCGCATCACCATGGCCGTGAGCAGGGCGAACAGCGAGGCCCCGGCCAGCAGCTGGGCCAGCCACTGGCTGCGCTGCTGATCCAGGCCCAGCTCGGGCAGCCCGGTGCGCGACCAGGCAAAGACGGCGCCCAGGGCAAACAGCAGCCCCAGCTCCAGCGGATTGAGCAATGGCAGGTAGGCCAGCGGCTCGGCATCCCCGGCGCTGGCGATATTGGCCAGCCAGAACCAGCCGAGCATCAGCAGCGCCAGGGGCGCCGCCGCCAGCACGCGGTATTCCCGCGGATAGGCCGCCAGCGGCCAAGGCCACTGCCGCGGCAAGGACATCAGCCGTGGAGCCATCAGCCACAAATAACCGCTGGGCAGCAGCGCCCAACCCAGCCAGCGCCAGGCGTTGTAATGCTCGGACAGGGCGAAGAACAGATAGCGCAACTCCAGCGCCAGTACCCCCAGCAGCAACCAGCAGCCCAGCACATGGGCCGCGCTCAGGGCGCCGGCCGGCAGCTGCGCGGCCAGACGCCGTAGCGACCAGAAATGCACGGCGAACAGCAGCGCCCAGGCCAACCAGCCAAAATTCGCCGCCGGGTGATACTGCAGATGCCAGGCATGCAGCAACACCACGCCGGCCAGCGGGATCAGCAGACAGCACAGCAGCGCCAGCTCCGGCCAACGGGTGCGCGGCGCCAGCCAACTGGCCGCCGCCACGCTCATGGCGGCCAAGCCCAGCAGCGCGGCCGTCTGCCATTCAGGTCCAACAAAGCGCAGCACTTCGCCGCTCAGGGCCAAGGCCCACCAGGCCGCGCCCCATACCAGCAGCAATTGCGCCAGGCCGAGCAGGCTGAAATTGCCCAGGCCGCTGGGCGCTTCGCGGCGCGCCAGCTGCTGCAGGCGCCAGGCACCCACCAGGGCGGCGAGGCCCAGCACCAGCGGCGTCCAGAAATCCACATGGGCCAGCGGACGCAAGCCTTCGCTGTTGAGCTGGCCATACAGCAGCGGGCTGACGCTGAGGAACACCAGCCCTGCCAATGCCTGCAACAGCAGGCCGAAGACAAAACTGGCGCGCTGCTGCAGGTGCAGGCTGAGCCAGATGATCAGCAGCCCGCTGCCGCCCCACACCGCGCTGGCCGTGGCCCAGGGCAGGACGAACAGCACCGCCAGATTGAGGAACACCAGGCCGATCAACAGCACCAGCGACAGGCCGCGCAGCAGCCGGCGATCGGCGCCGACCTGGGGATCGCGCGCCGCCAGCAGCATGCCGGCGATCAAGCCCAGGCCGATCAGCGATGAGGTCAGCAAGCCCTGCCAGCCCGCGGCAAAACCACCACCACCGGTCAGCGCGTCGCCGGCCATCTGCAGCATAAACACCAGGCCGCCGAGCAACTGCACGGCGAAGGCGCTGAACAGGAAGCTGCGCGCCTGTAAGCGCAGGCCCACCAGCAGGGTCAGCAGACCGACCACGGCCCAGCTGATGGCCGTGCCCTGGGCGGCAAACAGCAAGGGGGCGATCAGATAGACGAAGGCCAGGCCGGCGCAGGCCAGCACCGGCAAGCCGCGCCGCTCCCAGTTGCTGCTGGCCTCGGGCGGACTGCGGCGCAACTGCCAGTAGCTGAACAACAGGGCCGCACCGAGCATCAGCGCGCCCAGCGGCGCGCCGTCCAGCAGGGTCTGATAACCGCCCTCCAGCTCCATGACGAAGGCCAGCGCCGCGCCGAACTGCAGCAACAGGGCGAAGGCCCGCGCCAGCCCGCGCTGCTGGCGCAAACCCAGCCAGTAGATGCCCGCGCCCTCCACCGCCCAGGCCGCCGAGGTCCAGCGCGCATCCAATCCCAGGGGAATCGCCAGGCTGCCGAACACCACGCCCAGGGCCAGGCAGGTTTCCACCAGCAGCAGGGCACGATCCGCCGTGCGCCCGGCCAGCAGGCGCGCCAGCAGCAGGTAGAACAGACCCAGGGCCAAGGCGCTAAAGGCCGCGGCAAACTCGATATGCCGGATCAGCGCGAACTGCAGGCCGAAGCCCACCAACGGCGGGCCGAACAGCACGGTGGCGTCTATATAGTCGCCCTGGCGCGCCGCCCACTGCAGCAGCGCGCCGCGCTGGGCGGGGGCGTCCTGGGCCTCGCGCAGCTTGCGCCGGGCGAACAGCAGGCCGATGGCCACGTACATCAGGAAGAACAGCAGCAGAAACGGCTGAGTGCTCCACAGCAGCTGGGGGTTGTAAGAGCGCACGCCCCAGGCGAAGCCGATGCCGAAGGTGCCGACGAAGCCGATCAGGTTGAGCAGGCGCCAGGCCTTGAACCAGGCGATGGCGAAGATTCCGGCATTGAGCAGGGCGAAGTAGCTGAACAGCGCCACATGGTTGCCGCTGCCAGTGGACGTCAGGATGGGCGCGGCAAAGCCGCCCAGCGCCGCCGCGGCCGCCAGGCCCAGGGCATCCTGCTTGACCGCCAGGATCGCGGAAAACAGCGTGACCAATACCAGCAGGCCCAGGGCCATGCCCGGGTCGAGCAGCGGGTGCAGGCGCATGGCGGCGAACACCGTCAGGTACAGCACGGCGATGCCGGCGCCTTGCAGCATCAGGGCATAGGCCGGGTTGCGCAGGCGCAGCCACCAGCCCAGGCCGAGCAAGGCCACCGCGCTGGCGGCGACCCCGGCGTAACGCAGCTGCACCGGCACCACCATGCCTTCGGTGGCGTAGCGCAGCAGGAAGGCCAGGCCGAGAAACAGCAGCAGCACACCGACGCGCAGCACAGTATTGCCGCCGAACAGCCAGTTCTTCGCCGCGCCAAAGGCTCGCTCGAGCAGCGACGGCTCGCGCGGCGCCGCGGGTTGCCAGGGCGTGGCGGGCTTCGCGGTGATTGTCGGTTCGGGCGCCTGATAGGCCGGGCGGGCGGCAACCGGCTCGGCGCTTGCGCTCGCGCTCGCCTCGGGCAGCTGGAAATCCAGGGTCCAATCCAGCTCGGCTTCGGGCTCAGGCCCAAGCTCAGGCATCGAGCCCATGGCCGCCGCGGGCTGCTCGGCCAGTGGCGGGATAGGCGCCGCAGACGTGGACTCAGCAGGAGTGGACGGCGCGGGTTCGGCACCCGTCGCCCCGCCCTGTTCCAGCTTGCGCAGGCGCTCATAGAGCGCCGCGGTGCCCTGCTCGAAGCGCAGGGCAAAGGCCTTGAGCTGGCCCTGCAGCAGCGCGTTCTCACGCTCCAGCCCGTGCAGCTTAAGTGCCTGGCCAAGGCCCAAACCGACCAGGGCGCCGAGTATGGCGCCAGTCAGCGACTCATCGGCCAAGGCGCCCAGTACCAGCCCGACCAGCATAAAAATCCATTGCATGCCGCACATCCCTCCCGGATAGATCCATACGCCCGACGCCGGGCTGGAACTGGCAGCAGTATAGGAGTACGCCTGCCGCATACCCAGATAGACGAATGCCGCCCGCATCACAGCACAGCAAGAAATTGCCGGGAGCAATTTCTAACGTTGCGCAGCAACGGCCCGCAGGGTGTCTGGCATGGATGGCATGCCATAAAGATTTTCCCCAGGCAAACCGGGAAAAACATGACCAGCCGGCAGATAGTCATCCACAAAAGGCCCGGGGCCGCTATCATCGCCCGCCGCACAATTGATGCATGCCCGCCCCGATGAAAAACAACCTGATTGCCGCCGCCGAACTCGACCGCCTGGAGACCTGGGCCAAATACACCGCCGATATGTGCCACAGCTGCATGTCCAGCTGCTGCACGCTGCCGGTCGAGGCGCGCCTGGGCGACCTGATCCGCATCGGCGTGGTCGACGAGTTCGAACGTAGCGAGCCGCTGAAGAATATCGCCAAGCGCCTGCAGAAAGACGGCATAGTCGAACGCTTCCATCAGAAGACCGGCATCTTCACCCTGGTGCGCATGAGCAATAACGATTGCCTGTACCTGGATCGCAAGACGCGCCTGTGCACCATCTACGACAAGCGCCCGGACACCTGCCGTAACCACCCGAAGATAGGCCCGCGTCCGGGTTATTGCGCCTACAAGCCAAAAGCCTGAAACAGCGCGAGTCGCGGCAATGCGACACATCCCGGCGCCGCCGGACTGCCGCTAGACTGGCCCGATAGGCCAACTACCAGCGATAGCCGCGCATGAACTCGCTTACCCCGCACGCCACCAGCCAGCACGACCTGCGCTTCCACCCGGAGCGCGAGGCGTTGTTCAACGAGCTGCACACCCGGCCCTTCCCGGTGCTGCCGACGCCGACGCGCCTGGCGCAACTGGTGCTGCTGCCCGACACCCAGCAGGCCGACGCCGAATACCAGCACCTGCTGCGCCTGTGCGAACGCCATGCGGTGCTGCCGCCCTCGGCGCACTCCTCCTGCTATTACCAGGACTTCGGCGGCTTCGAGCTGCGCTGGGAGCGCCACACCGAGTTCTCCACCTACACCCTGGTGAGCAAGCAGGTGCAGGGCCAGCCCTTTAGTCAGGACGCCCTGGCCCTGCTGCCGGAACACTGGCTGCAACAGCTGCCGGGCCGCCTGATCAGCAGCAACCATCTGGAAATCATCGCCGCCCCCGCCAGCGAGCCGAGCCCGGATGAGATGCGCCGGCATTTCGAGGGCCAGCGCCTGATCAGCTCCCTGGTCGGCGATGGCCAGGCGCGCCTGTGGAGCGCCTACCGCATCCACAGCGACGGCAGCGGGCGCCTGCTGATCCACAACCGCGGCCTCAATCCCTGCCAGAGCGGACGCCTGGTGCGCACCCTGCTGGAGATGGAAACCTACCGCATGATGCTGCTGCTGGCGTTGCCGCAGGCCAAGGCCATAGCCCCGCAGATCAAGAGCATGGAGCAGCAGCTGGCCGCCGCCATCCTGCAGATCAACCAGATCCGCGACCTCGGCGACGAGCGCCGCCTGCTCGGCGAACTGGGTAGCCTGGCGGCGCGAGTCGAACAGCTGATCGCCGCGCACAACTTCCGCTTCTCCGCCAGCCGCGCCTATCACGAGCTGATCATCAATCGCCTGGCCGAGCTGCGCGAACAGGAATGTCCCGGCCTGCAGACCTTCAGCGAATTCCTCAAGCGCCGCCTGACCCCCGCCTGGCGCACCAGCGAGGCGGCCGAGCAGGGCCTGGGCGACCTGGCGCGGCGCATCGACCGCGCCAGCGAACTGCTGCGCACCCGCATCGACCTGACCATCGGCACCCAGAACCAGCAGCTGATGCAGGCCATGAACAAGCGCAGCCATATCCAGCTGCGCCTGCAACAGACGGTGGAAGGCCTGTCGGTGGCGGCCATCAGCTATTACCTGGTGGGTCTGAGCAAATACCTGGCGGAATCGGCCAAGGCCCTAGGCCTGATCGACAGCAGCGCCCTGGCCACCGGCATCGCCGTGCCGCTGTGCGTGACGGCGGTGTGGCTGGGCATGCGCCGGCTCAAGCGCAGCCTGCATCTGCCCGGCGAGCACGACTGATCCGGAGACAACTGGCCTGCGCCGGGCATTGAGCCGGCCTGCGGCATCGGGCACTCTCGACGCCACCCTGCTGCGCCCCTGGTACGCGCACAATCCCTTGCCGGAGAGAGACGATGAGCCCATGGCGCGGCCTCAGCCTGTGGATGGACCAGCTGGACGAACCCCTCTCGCCCCGTCCCAGCCTGGAGCACGACCTGCAGGTCGATGTGGCGATTATCGGCGCCGGCTACACCGGCCTGTGGACCGCCTATTACCTCAAGCGCCAGGCGCCGCAGCTGCGCATCGCCCTACTCGAGGCGCAGATCGCAGGCTTCGGCGCCTCCGGACGCAACGGCGGTTGGCTGTTGGGCAATCTGCTCGGCGAAGACCGCCTGCTCGCGCCCCTGCCCAGTGAGCAGCGCCGCGCCGCCTATCGGCTGCTGCACGGCATTCCCGATGAAGTGGCGCGGGTGCTCGCGGCGGAAGGCATCGCCTGCGACTACCGCAAGGGCGGCGTGCTCTATTGCGCGGCGCGCTACCCCGAGCAACTGAGCAGCCTGCGCCAGCACCTGGCCGCCCTGCGCGCCCAGGGCCTGGATGAACAGGATTACCGCTGGCTGACGCCCTTCGATCTGGGCAAGCAACTGCAACTGGCCAATGCCTATGGCGCCATCCACAGCCCGCACTGCGCCACCCTGCAGCCGGCCAAACTGGTGCGTGGCCTGGCGCGCTGCGTGGCGGCCCTGGGTGTCGAGCTGTATGAACGGAGCCCGGTCATCGCCTGGCGCCCCGGCCTGCTGCGCACCGCCAAGGCCAGCGTGCGCGCCGACTGGATAGTGCCGGCCGTGGAAGGCCATGCCGCCAGCCTGCCGCCCCTGGGCCGCCATCAGCTGTCGGTACAGAGCCTGCTGGTGGCTACCGAACCGCTGCCGAAAGAAGTCTGGGCCGATATCGGCCTGGACCGCGGCCAGGCCTTTAGCGAGAACAGCCGCCAGGTCACCTACGGCCAGCGCAGCGCCGACGACCGCCTGGTGTTCGGCGCCCGCGGCGGCTATCGCTTCGGCGGGAAACTGCGCACGGATTTCAATCTGAGCGAGGCCGAACGCGGCCTGCGTCGCTACCTGTTCGGCGAGCTGTTCCCCCAGCTCAAGGACGTGCATATCACTCACGCCTGGGGCGGTAACCTGGGCATGGCGCGGCGCTTCCGCCCGCATATGCTGGTCGACCGGCAGAGCGGCATCGCCCTGTCCGGTGGTTATGGCGGCGAAGGCGTGGGCGCCAGCAACCTCGGCGGGCGCACCCTGGCCGAACTGATCCTCGGCACCTCCAGCGAGCTGACCCGCCAGCCCTGGGTGCTCGACGGCCAGTCGATCAACCGGCTGCCGCGCTGGGAGCCCGAACCGCTGCGCTGGCTCGGCTACAACGCGATCATCCACAGCTTCGCCCTGGAGGACCGCATCCTGGCCAACCCTCATAGCCCGCCCTGGCGCCGGCGCCTGGCCACAGGCCTGTCCGGGTTTTTGGAAGGTTTTATGCGCTGACCACGACCACCTGCCTGCGCAACGCCGAATAAAAAATGGCCGGGAGCCACTTTTAACGTCGCGCAGCGACGGCCCGCAGGGTGGCCGCCAGGGATGGCAGGCCGTAAAAAAGCCCCCGCCAACTCAGGCTGGCGGGGGCTTCCTTAGCCGTTGCAGGTCTAGCTCAGACGGCAATCCTGCGCCCTTACTGACTGGCCAGGGCCTGTTGCTGACGTTGCCTTGAGCGCGGGCCATAGAGAATGCCGTTAGGCATTCCGCCCGCGAATAAGCGCTGGCTGGTGATACCCGCCACCTCGTGACCACGCTCGGTCAGGGTGTTGATGATCTGATTGACCGCCGCGGTGACCAGCATGCCGATCAGACCGCCGCCACTGTTCTGGTTTTCCGCGGTGCTGGCGCGCGCCGCGCCCTCCCACAGCAGCTGGCCAGTACGCAGATCGACCAGCTTGGCACGGGCGGCCACGCTGACCTCGCTGCTGAGAATGTGGTAGCTACTGCCGTACTCGGAGACCTCGATATAGAGCGCGGCATCGGCACCGAAGATCTCGCGCAGTTTGGCCGGGGGCGCCATATGCATCTCGTCGGCGTTCATCAAGCCATTTTGCTTAAAGGTCTCGTCCACCAGGGCGACCGGCATTACGTAGTAACCCGCCTCGGCCAGCGGATGGGTGATATGCGCCAACATGCTGTAGGTGGCTTTGATATCCGGGGAGCGGTTGACCGGTGGCAACACCAGAATCGAGGCCGGGTCGCTTTGCTTGAACGCGCTGTAGTCGTAAGGAGGCGGGGTCGCGCAGCCGCCGAGCAGGCCGGCAAACAGCAGGACCAGCAGTCCTTGGATGGGGTAGTGGCGCATCATGTCCTCTTACTTTTTCTCGTAGTTGCGCAGCAGAAAATCCATATAGGCAGCGGACTCTGGAAACAGGCTTTTTTCGCTCTCGAATTGCTGGCGGACCTGATCCGCCTTGCCCGTTTCGGCATAGAGCATGCCCAGGTGCGCATGCAGCCCGGGCGCAGGCGTCTGGCCACTGCTGCGGGCCAGCTGCAGGCTGGCTTCCAGGGCCGCAATCTGCTCCTGCGGGCTGGTGTTTTCGTTCCTGAAGTGTTCGTACAGCTGCTGCTGATAGCTGCCCCAGTGATAGAGCGGCTTGGGCTGGCTGACGCAGCCGGCGAGCAGCAGCAACGAGGCCAGGGCGAAGCAGCCGGCGGCTTTGTGCAGGATGCCGATCATCGAGTCTGTTCCTTGCATAGTCATTGCACAGGGCGCCAGGCGCCGCTGTCGATGCCGGCAACCAGATCCTGGACCGCCTCGCGTATGGCCAGATCGAGGACCTTGCCGTTCAGGGTCGAGTCATAGCTGGCGGTGCCGCCGAAGCCTATGACCTCGCGGTTGGACAGGCTGTATTCACCCGCCCCCTGGGCCGAGAACACCACCTCTGAGGTGCGCACGTTGACGATATTCAGGTTGACCTTGGCGTAGGCGATCTGGGATTTGCCGCGGCCGAGAATGCCGAACAACTGATGGTCGCCGACTTCCTTGCGGCCGAACTCGGTGACGTCGCCGGTGACGACGAAGTCCGCGCCACGCAATTGCTGGCTCTTCTGCGCGATGGCGCTTTCCTGCTGAATCTCCGCCAGGTTGTCGCGGTCCAGCACGCTGAATCTATTGGACTGCTGCAGGTGGGTGACCAGGATGGTCTTGGCCTGCCCGCCGAGGCGATCCACTCCGTCCGAGAACAGGCCGCGCATATAGCTGGAGCGGTTATCGAACTTGCCAACCGCAATAGGATTGCGCGGACCTTGGTAGGGGCTATGCGCGGTGGCCACCTTGGCGACTTCGAGGCTGCGCGAATGCTCGGTGGCGCAGCCGGCTAACAGGCCAAGCAAACCAGACAGGCCGATGGCGAGGACGGTTGTTTTCATGGGAAATGCTCGTTGAGTGAAGATGCAGAGTGACGGCCCGATCCGCGCGCGCTAGCGCTGGCTAGGGGCGGTCAGTTTGTATTGCGGAACTGGGCTTGGACGCAGGGAGCCTGCGCAGACGCGCGGGCGAGGGTATGTGCCTTGGTTGATCCATAACCATTTCAATCCTTAGGTAACGCGAAACTGAGCGAGCCGCCGAAGCGCACTGGCGTAGCGGGTTCTGCCGCGCAACCGGTAGTGGCCTAGCGCCAGCGGCCGCGCAGTATACACAAGGGCGGCGGGTGCCAGGCCAGGTAGTTGATGACGTGGCGCAAAGGGATCGGCGAAGCAAAACGGGCGACGACACCGGCTGCCTTGCAGAGATGCCATCACTTAGGCATCATCGCTCCGCTCAAATCAGAGCAACTCACTGAACTTAAAGACAATCCCCCACAAGGAGCGTGATTATGAAGGGGCATCTAGCCGCAGTCCTTCTGTGCCTTGCCGTGCTTGGTGGCTGCGTTACAGTCCCCCAAGGTACCGACTTCTCTACCCCAAAACCCATCGAGTCGGCTGTAACCCAAGGGGTTGCACTGCAACCTGTGACGGTTACCGACAAGACCTTCGTGAGCTGGAACGCCAACCAGACCGAATCCCAAGGGCTAACCCTCAGCCTTATCGATTACCTGCGCGCACGCCAGCTGTTCCACAGCATCCATGTACCCGCACAACCCGTCGCCGCCGATGACCAGGTGCTCAGCTTCAATTTCGACACCTTCAATATTCACCGACGGCCCTATGGCGGCTACCTGCCCTTCTCCCTGCTCACCCTGACCGGCTATATCTGGCTGGGCGGCACCACTCACATCGACGAGTCGAAGGTCAGCGGCCAACTGCAGGTGCATGACAGCCAAGGGCAGCTGCTGCACAGCTATCAGACCCGCCAATTCGGCGAGCGCAGCATATCCCTCTACTCCATGGGCCCGGTCAATGGCCTGCCCGAGCGCCAGGCCGCCCTCGACGACCTGCTCGACCAATACCTCGCCGACCTCAGGAAAACCAAGCAATGACCCGCACTCTACGTCTTCTCGTCGCCTTTCTCGGCCTCGCCCTGCTCAGCGGCTGCGCAGGCTTTCGCTCGGGCGAAACCGCCAATCTCGGCGACTGGCCGCAAGCCCAGGCGCACAAGCCTACGTTGCGTTATGTGGTGCAAGGCAAGTTCTTGAACAATGGCCAGCCCGCTGCCGTCGCCCCAGCCGCGGTCAAGGCCTGGTCCGACATAGTCGGCAAGAGCTACAACGACTCCGGGCTGTTTGCCTCGGTCAACGAAGGCTTCGGCGATGCCGATATCCTTGCCGAAGTGAAGGTCACCAACGATGGCCGTGGCAGCATGGCACTGGCCATGCTCAGCGGCTTCACCTTCTGCGTGCTACCCGCGACGGCCAAGGATGTGATCATCACCGAAACCACCTACCGCGACCGCGAAGGCAAGGTACTGGGTGAAGTAAGCAAACAGGATGGGGTCCGCACCTGGTTCCAGATACTCCTGCTGCCGGGCATGTTCGTCGCCAACCCCATCAGCATCGTGCCCGAGATCCACTACGACAACAGCAAGGCCAGCATCCTCGCCGCCCATGAGCGCGGCTTGTTTTAAGCCGAGCACCTGCATGCAAAAAGGCCCGCACGATGCGTAATGCTGTTCACTTAAGCATTTGAGCCCCGGCGGGGCTTCCCCGAAAATCCGATGCCAGGTCTCTGGCATCGGATTTTTTTATGTCTCTCCAACAGCAACTGCTCGATCTAGGCGAACTGTTCAACTTCTCCGATCTGAGCACCTTCACCCAGAACATTCCGATCGAGTGGGTGGCGTCCGCGCTGGACCTTTCCGCCCAGGCCACCATCCGGCGGCGGCGCCTGCCCAGCGATCAGGTGCTCTGGCTGGTGCTTGGCATGGCCCTGTTCCGCGACGAGCCGGTCCATGAGGTGGCGCGGCGCCTGAACATCTGTGCCCAGGGCCTGGCCTCTCACGATCTGCTGGCCAGAAGCGGTGTCACCGAGGCGCGCAGACGCCTGGGTGCCGATCCGGTTGAGTGGCTGTTTCGCCAGACGGGTAACCAATGGGGCCGCGAGCGTTATGACGGCGATACCTGGCAGGGCCTGCAAGTGCTCGCCGTGGATGGTGCGCTCCTGCGCACCCCGGACACCCCCGAACTCCGCGAGCATTTCGGCTCCGGCAATACCTCCACCGAGCGCCAGACGCCGTTTCCCATGCTGCGACTGGTGGCCCTGATGAACGTGCGCTCGCACCTGATTCTGGATGCCCAACTGAGCCCCTATCGGCGCAGTGAAATGCGCTTGGCCGATGCGTTTATGCAGCAGATTCCCCACCATTCGGTGACGCTGTTCGATAAGGGCTTCTGGAGTGCCGACTTGCTGCTGAGCCTGGCCGCGGCAGGGGAAAACCGGCACTGGCTGATTCCGGCCCGCCAGGGCTTGGTCAGCGAGGAGGTGACTCGCTACGGCAAGGGTGATCGCCTGCTGCGTATGAAGGTGTCGGCCCAGGCACGAAAGCGCAACCCCGGCCTGCCAACGCACTGGGAGGTGCGCGAAGTCAGCTACGACGTGAAGGGCAAGATCAAGACAGTACTCACCTCGCTGCCCGCGGACACTTACAGCGCCAACGCCGTCGCCAAGCTGTATCAGGAGCGCTGGGAGATCGAACTGGGCTTCCGGGATATCAAGAGCTCCCTGCAACAGAATGCGATGACCCTGCGTAGCAAGGTCAAGGAGCTGGTCTACCAGGAGGTCTGGGGCTTGTTGCTGGCCTACAACATCATCCGCCGCGAAGCCGGTCAGGCCGCGGTGGCCTTTGGTCGCTCCCCGTGCGACATCCGCTTCAAGCCGGTGGCCCAATACATCGCCGTGCAATTGATCGTGATGGCGGCGGCCAACCCGATTTCCGCGACCGGGCGACGATTGTCGGAGTTGAGGGCGGGAATCGGAGGGCTGTTTCTGAATCACCGTCCAAGGCCATCAAGGCCCAGGACGGTGAAGATTTCAAAGACCCGCTATCCAGTAGATCGGAAGGTTGCTCCGCTTAAATGAACAGCATTACGCACGATGCGGGCCTTTCTATTTACTCGGTGCGGGGGGCTTACACTCAATAGGCCGGTCACGCCATTGTGGCCAACGCTCAAGCCAGCCTGCGTGATGATCAACGCCAGCCAGCCGCTGTAGCTCGAGGCACTCGGCTGGGCCTAGGCGCGCGGCGTATTCGTCCAGCAGGCTGGCTGGCACCACCCGATCCTCGGTTCCGGCCAAATGGCGTTGGGGCAATGCGCTCAGGCGTTCGGCAAAGTCCAGAGGTTCCAGCGAGCCTTGCAGTGGAGCCAAGTCGAGTAGTGCGGCCCAGCGGCGCGGGCTCAGGTTGCCGGCCAGGGTTTGCACCTGGGCGATATCGTGACGTCGGGCGGCCAGCAACAAGGCCAGGGCCCCACCGCCCGAGTAACCGATAAGCTCGAAGTCGCGGTTTCCATAGCGCTGCTTAAGCTGATCCAGGGCTTGCTCCAGGCTGCCGAGCACTTCGCTGGAGAAGCGTGCGTCTGTCCAATAGCGCGGCTCGCAAGCGGGCGAATTCAGGTACTGGCAGGGACGGGCCAGGTAGATGCTCGGCTGCGGATCTTCCATGGCCATCCGCGCCAGTAACGGGTCATGCGGTGTCGGGTCCAAGCTGGGTTGGGTTGACGTGATCCAGGCGCGGCCGTCGCCCTCCAGGTAGACCCTGAGCCGACTGGCCGGCTGCGGCGCATTCGGTAGGGCAACGCGCAACTCGAACTGGGCGGTCCGCAGGGTCTCCAACTGGTGACTCTGCTGCTTCGCCAGCTCTTCCAGCCGGGCACCGGGGGAGGTACAGCCGGTCAAGGCAGCGGTCGAGCCGAGCAAGAAAAGAAAGGCCCGCATGAGCGGGCCTGGGTGCGGGCGGGTCATATCAGAAATCGTAGCGGACCTTGGCCTGCACCGTATCGGCGGAGTAATCCGCCTTGGTCAGATAGTCGTAGCTGACCCCGAGGCTGACCGCGCCGAGGTAGTAAGTCAGCCCGAGGCTGGCTTCATAACTGTCGCGCGCCGGCTTGGCGCCGCTGGTGACGAAGGGGGTGCCACCGACCACGAAGGCGCTGGTGCTGCTGGCCTGATCGGCGATGAAGTCGTGGTAGGCCATCAGCTTGGCTTCCGGCTCCAGGCTGCCTTGACCGGCGCCGAAGTTACCGGCCAGGCGCACGCCGGCGCCCAATTCGCCCACTTCGTAACGCTGGCTACCGACCTCCAGCGCGGCCGACGAGCCCTTCTCGCGGTAGCCGTCGATCTGCACGTTGCTGTAGCGCGCCGCCACGCGAGGCTCCAGCAACAAGCCTGGGCTCAGGTCGAAGCCGTAGCCGCCCAGCAGGTTGAGGCCCCAGAGGTCGCTGTCGTAGTCGCCCTCGGCCCGGGTGCCGGCGATATAGCGCTTGCTCTGGTTGTCGCTGCGGCCGTAGGTCAGGCTGGCGTCGGTGAACCAGGCACCTTGTTCGAAGCCGCTATAGAGGGTCAGGGCATGGCCTTCGATATCGGTCTGGTTGCCGCTCTGGCTGTGCACGTCGCTGCTCAGATAGCTGTAGGCCAGGCCCAGGGTAGTCTGCGCATTCAGCTTGCCGTCGGCGCCTACGGCGATGCCCTGGCTGTCGGCGTCATAACCGGCAATGCCATCGCGCTCGCCCTGGTCGGCATCGCTATTCAGCACTTGTACCCAGGCGCCAGTTTCGCTCAGACCATCGCCGGAGGACAGGCCCCGGCGCAGGCTGGCACTGCGCTGGTTGAGGCTGTTGCTGACAAGGGTCTGACCGCCGGTGGCTGCCTGGGCCGAGCCGCCGTTAACCTCGGGGCTCAGCTGTTCGGCCAGCCGGCGAATTTGCTCGGCATCAGCGCCGGCAAAGGCCTGGTATAGGGGGTCATTAGCATCCAGTTGGTCCAATTGCGCGGAGAAGCTACCAATGGACTGCTGAGCATTCCGGCTGCCGCCCTGGGCGGCCACCAGAGCGGCCGCGGTAGCGCCGGTCTGTGTCTGCAGCTGCGCGGTCAGGGTGTTGTCCTGAAGTTGATAGCTCAGCACCTTGAGCAGTGCCGAGCTGCTCTGCACATTGATATCGGCGAGGGTCACCGGCACCCGGGCATCAACGGGAGCATTAGGGCTCAAATCGAATCTTTCCCACTGGGTGGCATGAATCAGGCTATAGCTCTGGGCGCCCTGGGTGCTGAAGTCGCCGGGCTTGGGGGTCAGCAGCACTCGGGTGCCGGGCTCGATCTCGGCATTGCCGGAGACATCCAGTATTGGACGGTTGGGATCAGTGGCCTGGCTGAGCAGCATTTCCAGGGTGGCCCCGGCGCCCAGCAATTCGAAATTGCCATCCAGCGTGGTATGGGGACGCTGGAGTTGCAGGTAGCCTTGATACTCAGGCTGTTGGGGATGCTCGTCGTCCCAGGAGATTTCCAGATACTGTGCCTGGATATGTTCACCGTCGAAGGTCGCCTTGCCCAGCACGTTGACTACATAGTTTTCGAGGATATTGCCGCGAATGGTACCGCCTGCCCAATCGATCCCCTCCACACCTTTAATAGCTGTCTCGCCGCCTTCGATCAGGCCAGCTACGTGCGCAACATAATTGAAAGAGTTCCCAACAGAACGCATATCAATGGCTATGCCGTCAGCACGAATGGTGCCGCTGTTAAAGATGCCCGTATTGTTGAGGCCATCCAACACTATGCCGACTGAGTCCTGGCCTGCGGCCTCGATGGTGCCTTGGTTGAGGATGAACCCACCGACAGAGCTGTTATCACCGACATACAAGCCGGTCGCGCGCAGGCCGGTTGCGCGAATGTTGCCATCGTTCTGAATGCCATGAGTGATCTGGCTGCCGTTTTCAATCTTCAGTGCAAAGCTGTCCTGACCAGTGGCGATCAGGCTACCGGTGTTGTGCAACAGGCCGGTTATCTGGCTGTTCCAGATCAATAGTGCATTGGGTGTTTCATCGTCAGCCGGATCGGGAACGCCGCTGACCGAGATGCTACCGCTATTGATCAGGTCGCCTTGCACCAGGCTCATGCCGAAATTCAGCGTGGAGGCCGGATTGCCGGTGCTGCTTAGGTTGGCGGTATTGGTGACGTTGCCATTGATGGTGCTGGCGTCGAAGTCGATGGCGCTGTTGGATGGGCCGCTGGCGCTGAGCTGGGCATTATTGGTGACCGCGCCCTGCACGGTAATGCCGCCGAATTCGATCAGGTCGGCACTGCCGCTGGAGCTGCCGATAAAGGTCAACGCCTGGTTCTGGTTAGTGCTGAGCTCCAGAGGCGAGGTCTGGCTGAGATCGTAGGTCTGCGCCTGGGCCGTCAGAGACAGCCCCAGATTGGCGGCGATAATCAGGGCGAGTGGAGTTTTACGGGCAAAGCAAAGGCGCATCGAGCAATCCTTTCTCAATTAGCTTCCATAGAAAGCGCTGTGGTTTGTCAGCCTATTTCGAGAGGGGCTGGCAGTTTGGGCGCGCAGATTAAAACGATTGATGGCTAAGTGCTAGCCCCGTTACCGGACTGCTGTTAAGAGGTTATTCGTTGTTCCTTTTGCAGCAACCGTGTCAGCCGAGGCCCTCTCCTGATCGATGCGGCTACAGCCCAGACGCAGCAAGCCTTCCGGAGCAAGGCGCGCTGAGGCTCCCGCCACCTCGCGCAAAATCGCCCTGGCGCGCTTCGACCTCAGTACCGCCGCCCGGACATGCCGCCGGCTTGCTCGAATATATCCATATCAGTATATTTTCGGCATAAAACCACTACGCTTTATCAGCGATGCGCTCAAGTGTCTGCGGGAATTTCCCTAGGACGCCCGGCATGACGCTGGCTACCGCCGCGCGGCAGCCAGCCGGACGACTTCAAGCCCATGCCATCCATTGGCAAAGGTGTGGAGGAGATTCGTGTATGGGATGACGACGGCACCTACCGGGTGGTTTACGCCGCCAGGGTGGCCGATGCGGTCTATGTGCTGCATGCGTTCCAGAAGAAAACCCAAGCCACGGCCAAGCGCGACATCGCACTGGCCAAGGCCCGCTATGCCGAACTGATGAGAGGTGCCCCATGATTGAGATCGAAACCTACGACAGCGTGTGGATGCGCTGGCCGACACCCCCGAGCAGGCCGCCAACCTGCGCGCGCGCGCCGAACTGATGCAGCAGATCGGCGACATCATCAAGGCCGCCGACTGGAAGCAGGCCGAGGCGGCAACCCGCTGCGGTGTGACCCAGCCGCGCATCAACGACCTACTGCGCGGGCGCGTGTCGCGTTTCTCCCTCGATGCCCTGGTGAATATCGCTACCGCCCTCGGCAGGCGCGTGCATATGTCCCTGGACGCAGCCTGATCGTTCAGCCGGAATCTTTCCCCATAGACAGGGGCGCAGCCCGCACGCTGCCCGGCTTAGCAGGAATCCTTCCCTCTTTCCTTTTACCTTGTGATTGGCAACCGCCGGGCTAAAGGAGTCATAGTTATTTATTTTTAATCAGCGGTCTTCCCCGATTGCATTGCCCAACCACGCGACCTAAGTGCCGCTCAACGGACTCGCGTTCTATAGTTGAACGTCCATGTGCGACCTGATCGGAAACGGAGGAGAACTCGGCTATCGCCGCCGAACGCTCTGCGGCGATGAGGAAATGAGCGGGGCGCATTAGAACACATAGCCCAGTGCCATCATTTCGAATCTGCGTGATCGGCCATCACCGGAGGCCGTCTGTCGCGATTGATACACCGGCTGCGAATGAGTGAAGAAGGCGATAAGCTGCACCAAGGAATCCACCGCAACCTCGCGCTGAGGAAGATCGTCATGCAGACCGCCAAGCAAGAAGCCATAGAAGCCATTTCGCGCCTTCCCGACACCGCCGACATAGAAGAAATCATGTACCGCCTCTATGTGCTGGAGAACATCCGGCGCGGACAAGAGGACGCGGCCCAAGGCAAAACGACACCCGCTGAGCAGGTGTTGCGGGATGTCCAGGCATGGTGAAGTGGACCGACCACGCCCTCGCTCAGCTTCGCCATATCCACAACTACATCGCCCAGGATTCGCCCTTCTATGCCAAGCGCGTCAGTGAAGCCCTGGTCCATAAAACCTTGGGGCTCGACGAGCTCCCCCGCAGAGGGCGTATCGTCCCCGAGCTGAACGATAAGACCGTGCGCGAACTGTCGCTGTATTCCTACCGCATCCTCTACGAGATCAAGGCCTCCCATATCGAGATACTGGCAGTGATCCATAAACGGCGAAATTTGCAGGCCAAAGAGATTCGCCGGGATAACACTGACCGCTGAGGCGGTGGGAGCGACTTGCCACGGAGAGCCTTATGCGGCAATGGATTTTGCGCCTTTGATGGGTGCTGTTGCGCTGGCTGTTTCCAGGCCGGCAGCGCCGCAGTGTCCATGGCTGGAAGCGAACCAGCCCCGTCTCGCCAATCCGCCACGCCCGCAAACCTGCCTGAAAATCAATGACTCTGACCCCATTGATCTCTACATGGGCCGGTACACCTGGCAGATACATCCGCTGTTTACGAGGCATGGCAAACTCCTTTTGCCCAAACGACAGGACCAACAGCTTAGCTGATCAAAAATAAATCACTCCGACCCCTTTAGTACATTTTGCTTTAACAGGACAAACCTGGGACAACCATGCCCCTGAGCCAAACCGAGCGCAGCGAACGCCGCCAGGCCGTGGCCAATGCCATCGCCAGTCAGCATCTGGAAGGGCTGGAGCCGGATGCCGAGGTGATCCGGCAACTGGAGGCCTTTGCCGAGGGCAAGATCGGCATCGAGGCCATCCTAGAAGGATTCAGGGGTAGGATCGTGGAGGGGCGGCTACTGCCTGCCGCTGACCGAGAATAGAACAACACCGGCGCGGGCCGGTGTCAGGCTTGGTAGTCCTCAAACTCCCAAGCGTAAAACCTTGCCAATTTGCACGCAATCTCAGACCAACTCCCCCCTTCATATTGCGATATGCCCTTAATTATCGTGTCGACAATCAACTGATATTGAAATTCCTTGACTATCAAAAAGTGCCTACCCCATATGGGCTCCCATACATTGTTCTCCAGCCATGTCGGAGTGCAAACGAATATCTCGAAATCGTCCCCACCACCAGCCCCTTCCGGACCAATGCGGAGCCTTAGAGTTATAAAAAAACACTCTGGATCATCTGGCACATACGAGTGGATATCCACCTCGTCAGCTGAAATCCCCTTTAGCTCCGCACGCATAGAACACCTCTTAGTCAGTGACATTCAGATGCCCGTTACTGACTTTAATTTTCTGCCCAGTCACTGGATTGATTGAATAGGTTTCAAAGTTTGCCTGCACGCCAGTAGTAGCATACGGCGATGATTTAACAGTCGGAGTCCTATAGACACGCGCACCATCGGCACTGATCCAGCCAGTGCCATCAGCAGTTTTCTTAGCTCCATCCCCAACCCAAATTTTCCCTAACTGATCTGCTTCAGCAGCAGTGCCGCGTCCAACAGAGAAATTTGGGTTAGCCGTGCCACTGCCTTTTACAGCAACAGCCAAGCGTGAGTCTTGGGCCGCTATATTTGCCAAGTTCTGCTGTGCAAGTTGATCTTTCAGCTTCGGATACGTTGCTATGTTTTCAGCACCGTTAGAAACATTTCCAGTTGCTTTTGCACCTCCAGCAGCATCCCTCTCTAACGCCTCCCCAAACTTCTTGTCCAGTGCCTCGGCCGCTGCCTTCGAGTCATCCCCAGACGTCTGCACCTTACCAGTATTGCCCGTATCACCAGCAATCGCACGGCCTGCTCTCGTCCCGCCAGTCCCACCGGCCAGCAGTTCCGCGCCATCCGCCCAGAACCGGGAGTCTTCGCCATCCCGTCTGGCTGCGTATTCGCTGTTGATCGTGCTTTGTGCAGCCTGGTTGCTTTGCTGCACGTTCCACACAACCACCGCCGCTCCCAGGTCGCCACTTCTTTTCAACTGATCGAGCGTGGCTTGAATTTTTGGCGCGTCCGCTTGCAGTTGAGCGTTGAGCTTGCCACAGGCCGCATTATCCGTCTTACACAGCGATGCGAGCTCTCTATTACGTCCTTCATCAAGATCTGCATAGCGTTCTTGAACGTCTTGCCTACATGCCTTATCAGCGCCGCATTTCTCCCGCTCCGCCAGCATGTCCTTCACTTCTTGGTGGAGCAGGTAGTTAAAGCTCGTAGCACTCTTCGCAATATCCGCCCCCTGCTGCAAATCCCCATCCACCAGCCCCGCCGCCGTTAAACCGACCAGTTGCGAAGCCATCAGCAGCAGGTTCTCGTTGCCTTTCACCAAGGTATTGAGCTGATTGACCAACGCCTCGTTGGCCCCCGCTGCCGCCGCGCCGGTGGCGAAGTCGCCGCCCGCCGCTTCGCTCAGCAGGCCACCGACCAGCGCGTGCATGGCGATCTTCTGCGGGCTGCCATCCGGCCATTTGCCCTCGGTGTAATCCCCTACGGCATTGAAGGCCAGGGCGCCTGCCACGTTCTGCGCCTGGCTGACTAAGGCCCCCTTCAGGTTATCGCCGAAGCTGCCACCCTGAATGGCCGTACCTACACCCGCCTGCACAGTGGCATTGGTGGCGGAATAGCCAGCGAACTTTGCCGCACCTTTAACGGTGCCAAGCTCAAAGCCTTTGCTGGCAGTGTTGGCATTCTCGGTACTGACACCCCAAGCCTTATCCACAACCCCGGAGGTGATACCTGCCGTAATACCGGCCGTCGCATAGCTCTTCAGGTTGTCGCTGGAATGCACATCCTTAAACGTCGCTAATGGATTACCCTTGTTATTGATGCTGCTAATGGTCGTTTGCACTGCCATCGCTTGGGCGGTAGCCCCTACCGCAGTGCCAAGCGCACCTGCGGCTGTAGCCCCAATTGTTGAGGTAGTTGCGGTGGTAACAGCACCCGCAAGCGCAGCACCTGCACCCGCCGTCAACACTGTCACCACGATAGCGATGATGATCGCCGCCCCACCGCCAAGACTGGAGTTCTGATATTTGAAGGACTCATGCATCTCCTTCACCTGCCGCCAATCCACATCGCCGCGGGCTTCGGCTTCCTTCAGCCAGGCAAGTTCCGGCTCGGCCACCACCATGGCATCGATGGTCTGACTGACGGTTTTCTGGTTGATCTGCTTGATGTCGATGTGCAGGCCATCCACCGCTTTGATAACCACATCACCCTGGGCGAGCAGCACGCTCTGGCGCAAGGTCTCGTCGGTGTTGCCCTTGCCTTCCATTGAGGTCCAAACGAAGCTGCTATCGTCCTTCTCGTGGCTCTCCTGCTTAAGGTCCTTGACCGCCTCGAAGGTGATGCTGCCACCGCTCTCCAGGGTCAGGTCTTCGCCGCTTTCCAGGTGGGCGCGCTGGTAGGTCTGGTCGCCTTCGCTGACCAGGGTCAGGTCGCCGCCGGTGGTGATTTCGCTGCCGACGTTGGTGATGGTGGTGGTTTCGTCGCGCTGGGTTTTCTTGCTGCCCCAGGAGCCTTTCTTCTTCATGTCGTAGAGGCTGTAGTCCTGGTCCTCGGCGCTAAGCAGGGCCAGTTGCTCTCCCGCCACCAGGTAGGCTTCGTCCCCCGCCTCGATCTTGCTGGCGATCAGCGCTAGGTTGCCCTCGGCGTTGATGTCCACATCCCCGCCGGCACTGATCTCGGTGGCCTGTTGATGCACATGGTCTTCCTGGCGGGTGACCTTCTTGCTTTTTGAGTAGAAGTGCTCCTCGTTGGCCGCCGAGGCCAAAGTCACGTCACCGCCAGCAGCCAGAGCGATGTCACGCTGCGCATCGATCCGACTGCCAATAACCGCCAGGTCACGCCCGGCACTGATCTCGATATCACGCCCGGCGCCGACGCTAGCGCCATGCTGGATAACATGTGAGTTCAGATACTTCTTACCGCGCTCCTCCAGTAAGCGCTCTTCCGCCGAGGCGAGAGTCACATCGCGTCCGGCGCTGATATCTACATCTCCACGGCCATCCAACACCCCACCAATATTGGCTATATCGCGGCCGGCACTGATGCTCAGGCTATTAGCCGCCTCGATACGTGCGGCGCTATCGGCGAAGTCCTTCAACCAGGTGCGGTTGCCGCTTGAGCTTTCATGGCGGGTGACGCTGCGCTCGTTGAGCACATCGCCGGCCAAGGCGGTGAGACTGACATCGCGCCCCGCAATAATCCCACCCTGGGCGTTGCGGATGCTGTCGGTAGCCAGCAGGTCGAGGCGCTTGCCTGCGGCGATCAGGCCACTGTTGCCGATGCTGCCAGCGGCCGCGGCGCTAAGGTTATTGCTGGCGCGCAGGGTGCCCTGGTTAAGCAGATCGCCGCCGGAGATCAGCGTTATATCCTGGCCCTGGATCAAGGCACCATTAGGTGCCAGGCGGCCTTCGGCCTGGGCCAGGTAAAGCACCGGCACCAGCACCTTCTCACCACCCACTTCGTGCTCTTCCAGCCAGATCAGGTCATGGGTCAGGGCCGCCACTTGTTCGGCCGTCAGCGTGATGCCGACTGATAGCTTGAGCGCCTGCTTGCTGGCGATGGCGTTGTCCATCAGGTGACGGAACATCGCCTCGTCGCTGTTCAGGCCGGCGAGGAAGCGCTGGCCGGTACGGGCCACCACCGCCTCACGGATCAGGCGCTGTTCGTAGAGGCCGTCACCCAGGCGCTTCTGCGCCGTATCCGGGTCGTAGCCGAGGTTACCGAGCATATAGTCGGAGCTGAGGAACTGCTTGAGGTTGGTCAGCTCCGGATTGGTTTCAATCAGGTATTTATGGCTGGTGGAGGGAAGCACGCTGCTGGGCAGGCTTTGCACGCCTGCAACCTGCAGCGCTGCAGCGTCTATGGCCGGACCACCGGAGTTGTTGCCCGCACCTGGACCGCTCTGCAGGTTCCACCCACTGCCAGTGGCCGCAGCCGGCCCTTGGGCAGCCTGGCCAGCGCCGACCGTCACTGCGCTACCGACCAGGGTGCTGTCGCCCGCAGCACCTTGCGCCGCGCTGGCCGCGCTGTTTGCGCTGCTCTGCCCGCTTAAGCGGAATAAGCCATTCTCGCCTTGCGGCAGACTAAAGCCGGGCAGGGTTAGAGGGTTGACCTGCAGTTGCTGCAGATCCGGTGGCAGTTGCGCGTTGAGGCTTACCGGGGTGGAAAAGCGGGAACCGCCGGTAGCGGTATTACCGACCTTATTGCCCCCGGAAACGTAGGCATAGGAAGGCCGAACGACGCTGCTGTCGAAGTTGTTCTGGGTATTGATATTGACGGAACCTGCCGCCTGGATGATCGCTGCATAGCTCTGATCGCCGGAGGCTAGCGTTTTAGTCTGGCCAAACTGAGGAAGCTCAACTTCGGTTCTGGCAATAAAGTGGCTCATCGCCGCTTCTAGACCGCTCAGGTCATTGGCGTCGTAACCGCTGCTTTGATACCAGTACTTGTTGGTGAACGCACTGGCTGCGCTATACCAGGAACCTGGGCTACGAGTCCGTTCCGAGCGGAAAACCCGCGTGGTTTCGATCTCGCCGGTCTCGATTCCGCTATTGGTCAGGCTATTGAGCGTAGCCTTCAGGCCGCCGCCGGTGGCGATGGTACTGCTTTGGTTGAGTAACTCACCGCCCATGAGGCTGAGATTGCCTCCAGCCGTAATGCTTGATGCGCTGCTGGAGTCAGTGACCTCGAGTTTGTCGCGCTGAAGAATTTGCCAAACATGGTTCATCTTCCCGCTGCAATCGCCTGCGTTGACGTTTTCGATACAAGCAATTTCATCAATTCTGGCGGTGTAGATACCCTGGCCACTGGTGGTCAACACGGCTCGGACGTTCTTAATAGTGCTAGCCGCCAAACTCATGCTGCCGTCACTCTGAATAGAGGACGAACTGTTGATGACGCTACTGGCTAAACCACCCTGGCCGTCACGATCTATGCTCAGCGCCCCCAGGCTATAAACATCCGCATAGCGGTTGGTGAAGTTATCCACCCGCAGCGCCATATCCGCGCCGCTAAAAATCAAACCCTTCTGGTTAAGCAAGGTTGGTGCAACCAGGCGCAGCTGCTCCGCGCTGCCCAGGGTGCCGTAGTTGTTCAGGGTATTGGCGCTGACCGTCAGATCACTGGCCGAGGTGAGCTTGCCGCTATTGCTGAGCAGGCCGCTGGCGTTGACCGTGGTCGGGCCGCCGCCGGAGATGCGCGCGCTGCTGCCGAGATCGATACTGCCGGCACTCAGGTTCAGGTCACCCAGGCTGGTGATCTGGCCATTGCCGCTGTAGGCACCGCTCAGGGTCAAGCTGAAGCTGCCGTCGCTGGCCAGCAAGCCCTGGTTCACCCAGTTAGCGCCGGTACCGCTAAAGGACTGACCAGCCAGCAGTTTTCCGCTGACGGTCTGGGTAAAGCTGCCGATATTCAGCACCAGTTGGCCGGCTTGCAGCGTGCCGCTGTTGGTCCAGCTGTCGGCGGTGAGGCTGAGCAGGCCGTTGGTGCTGAGGTCGCCGCCCGCGCCCATGACCTGGGCCGCACTTAGGCCGAAATTGCCGGTACCGACATGCAGGATGCTGCCGCCGCTGCTTTGCAGATTGGCAACGTTCAGCTGGAGGTTGCTGTTTGCGGTTTCGATTGTGCCGTTGCGGTTATCCAGCGCGGCGGCGTCGATGTGGGTATCGCCACTGGAGCCCAGTGCACGCAGGCTGCCTTGCTGGTTGTCGAGGCTGGCGACGGCCAGCCTCAGGGTGCTGCCGCTTTCCAGGATGCCGTGGTTATTGTTCAGTGCACCGGAGAGGCCGAAGTCGATCTGCCCCGCGGCCACCTTGCCGCCTTGGCCCTGAGCCGCGCCCTGGTTGTTGAAGTCGCCGGCAATCAGCTTGAGCAACTGATGGGCATAGAGGCCGCCGCCCTGGTTGTTGAAGGTGCTGCCGGTGGCGGTGATGCGGTTATCGCCCGACAAGGCCGAGAGGTGGCCGGCGCGGTTGTCCACGCCCTGGGCGGTGATCTCCAGCGCCTGCGCCTGGGTGGTGCCTGCGTCGTTGTCGAACAGCCCGGCGCTCAGCAGCTTCAGCCAGCCGGTAAGGCTACGGAGCACACCGCCGCTGTTGTCGATGGCGCTGGATTGTTGCAGGTCGAGGTTACCGCCCAGGCTTTCGAGTCGGCCGCTCTGGTTGTCTAGCTTGCCGTCCAGGCTCACCGTCAAATTTTGCTGGCTGCTCAATGCACCGCCGTTGTTGTTCAGGCTCTGCGCCTGGATGTCGAGGCCGCCCTGCTCACTGTGGATCAGGCCATCGGCGCTATTGTTTAGCGCGCCGCTCAGGACGATATCGAGGGCGTTGCGGGCGGCCAATGTGCCGCCGTTGGCGTTATTCAGGCTGCTGGCGATGAGGCTGAGCAGGTTCTGGCTGACCAGGCTGCCGCCTTGGTTGTCGATTGCCTGGGCCTTGAGCAGCAGCGGACCGGCGCTGGCCAGTTTGGCCTGCTGGGTGTTGGTCAGCTGGCCGGTCAGGGTCAGGGTCAGTGCCGCGGCGCTGGAGAGCTGGCCGGCGCTATTGTCCAGGCTGGCGGCGGTCAGGGTGGCGGCCTTCTGGCTGCTGATCTGTCCCGCGTGGTTGTCCACTTCGCCTGCGGTTGCATTCAGCGTGCCCTGGGTATCGATCAGGCCGCCATCGCGGTTATCCAATTTGCCGGCAAGGCTCAGGCGTAGGTCACCTTCGCTGGAGAGAATGCCTTGGCCACTGTTGTTCAGGCTGGCGGCATCGACCTCCAGCTTGCCCTTGCTGACCAGTGCGCCGGCGCCACTGTTGTTCAGCACGCGCTCGCTGCCGCTCAGTTCGACCTTGAGCGCGCCGTCGCGGCTGGACAGAGTGCCCAACGCGCTGTTGTCCAGATTGCCGGCCTTCAGCGTCAGGCCCTGCCAGCCGGAGACCAGTCCGTCGCCGGCGTTGCGCAAGTTACCCTCGCCCAGATCGAGGTTGAGCGTGCCGGCGCTGATCAGCCGACCCTTCTCACCGTTGTCGATAGTACCGGCAACGAGGCTATAGCTCTGGCTGCTGGAGACTTCGCCGGCATCGCGGTTGTCCAGCTTGCGCAGGTTAAGCAGGGTCAACGGACCTGTGGCGCTGAGCAAGCCGCCACGGTTGTCCAGATCGCCACCTTGCAGGTCGATGCGCACCCCGGCTTCGCCGATCAGGCGGCCCTGGCGCTGGATCAGCTTGGCGAGCGTGAGGATCAGTTGCTGCTTGGCCGAAACTTCGCCGCCGCTGGTGCCGAGATCGCGGCTGGAGTCGAGGCTGTTGGCGGTCAGATTGAGGCCCGCCGCGCTGGTGATCAGGCCGTCATCGCGGTTGTCGACCGCGTCGGCGTTAAGCGTTAGCGCCTGCTGGCTGCTCAGCACACCGCCGCGGTTGTCGAGGTCGCCGGTAGTGGCAGTGAGGCTGGCCTGGCTGGCGATGCTGCCGCCCTGGTTGTTCGCCGCGCCAGTGTCCAGCTTAAGGGCGCCGCCGCTGGCCAGCAGCCCTTGGTCCGAGTTGTCCAGCGCAGCGCTCTCGACGGTCAGCGCCTGGCCGGCGCTGACTAAACCCTGGTCGTGGTTGTCCAGCTTGCCTACGAGGGTGACCCGCAAGTCGCCCTTGCTCGCCAGTACGCCGGCGGCGGAGTTGTCCAGGCTGGCGGCGGCCACACTGAGCTTGGCGGCGGAAAGCACGCCCTTGAGGTTGTTCAACAGCGCCTGGGTGATCTGCAGTTGCAGGTCCTGACCGCTGATGATGCGGCCGGCGCTGTTGTTCAGCACGCTGGCCTTGAGCAGGAAACTCTGGGCGCTGGAGATCTCGCCGCCAGCACTGTTATCGACCTTGCCCAGGTTGTTCAACAGCAGCGCGCCGGGGGTAGCGATCAGGCCTTGGCCGCTGTTGTTCAGCTCGCCGCCTTGTAGGTCGAGGGTCAGTGCGGTTTCGCTGAGCAACTCGCCTTTATTGTGTTGGTCGAGGCCGCTGGCGCTGATCTGCGCGGCGCCTTTGGCCGCGATCAACCCCCGGTCGTGGTTATTCAACTGGCCGGCCGTGAGCGTCAAACCGGCAGCGCCGTTGATGACACCCTGGTGCTGGTTGTCGAGCTGGCCGGTGGTGATGGACAGTGCCTGCTTGGCACTGATGACGCCGCCGCTGCTGTTATCCAGGCTGCTGTTGGCGATGCTCAGTTGAGCGTCGCTGACCAGCTTGCCGCCCTGGTTGTTCAGGCTGCCGTTGTGGATTGCCAGCTGGCCGCTACTGGAGAGCAGGCCGTCGGTACTGTTGTCCAGGCTGGAAGCACTAACCCCCAGGCCGCCGCCACTGATCAGGGCGCCCTGGTTCCGATTGTCCAGCGCACCGGTGAGTGTCACGCTCAACGCGTGCTGGCTGCTCAGGGTGCCGCCGGCGCTGTTGTCCAGGCTGGCGCCGCTCAGCACCAAACTGTCGCGACCCGAGAGCAAGCCCTTGGCGTTGTTCAGCAGGCGCTGCACGGTCAGCACCAGGCCCTGGTCGCCGATGATCGTACCGGCGGCGCTGTTGTCCAAAAGCGCAGCGGGCTGGCCAGCAGCCGCCAGGACACGCACGTCGGCCTGGCCCTGGGTGGAGATTTCCCCGCCGCTGTTGTGCAGGCTATGGCTGGCCCGAACGTCCAGCCCCTGGGTCGCGGCGATCAAGCCACCTTGGCGGTTGTCGATGCTGCCGGCGCTCAGGCTCAACTTACCCTGGCTAAGCAACTCACCGGCCTGGGTGGTGGCATCGCCTTGCTGGCTCAGGCTGTCGACGCTGACTTCGAGGTCGCCCTTGGCGGCCACTTGGCCGCGGTCGCCATTGCGCAACTCGGCAGCGCCGATTGTGAGCTTGCCGTCGGCCACTAGCGTGCCCTGGCCGCGGTTATCCAGCAGGTCTGTTATCGCAACGCCGACATCCGCCTTGCCGCTGATCAACCCGCCGTTACTGTTGTCCAGGCTCTGGCCCGCGAGGCTCAGGTGCTGGTCGGCAAGGATCACCCCGCCCTGGTTGTTCAACGCTGCCTGGGCCACCGTCAGGCTGCCCTTGCTGGACAACAGGCCGCCTTGGCTATTGTCCAGTTCCTGCGCCAGGATGCTTAGCGCGCCCTGGCTGATCAGCGCACCTTCGCCATGGTTGTCCAGCTTGCCGGTTACGCGGGCGGTCAGGCCGCCTTGGCTGCTCAGGGTGCCCTGGGCGCTGTTATCCAGCTTGGCGGCGTTCAGGTTCAGCTGGCTATTAGCGGCGATCAGACCGGCGCGGTTATCCAACTGATCGGCATTGAGCGTGGCTGCCGCCTGGCTGGAGATTTCCCCAGCCTGGTTGTTCAACCCGGCCGTGGTGGAAATGCTTAGGTCCTTGCCGCTGGCGATCAGACCCGTTTGGTTGTCCAGCTCCCCAACGTTGACTGCCAGGGTGCCCTGGGAGAGTACGCGTCCCTCGGCGCTGTTGTTCAGGCTGGCGGCATCGATCGCGGTTTTCGCCTTAGCGCTGAGAGTGCCGGCGCGGTTGTCCAGTTGCGCAGCGAGTGTTGCGCTGAGTTCACGGCTGGCCACCACCGTGCCGCTGTTGCGCAGGCTATCGCCGCGCAGACGGACGTCGCCGGTCAGGTTGCGGCTGTTGTCCGCGTTCACCCCTGCTTCGATCAGCCCTTGGTTGTCCAGCTCACCGCCCTGCAGTTCGATGCGCTCACCAGCTGCCAGGCTCTGCCCCTGGGCCAGGCTCAAGCCCTCGTCGGCCTGGGCCTCGATACTGCCTGCGGCGTAAGCCTTGCCGGTCAGCTCGAGATCTTTAGCCTTAAGGCGGATGTCCCGGCTGGCGGCCATCTGCGCCACGTTTAGCTGACCATTGGCGTCGATCTGGATATCCCCGGCGCTAGCGGCCATATCGCCGGCCAGTTTGACGCCGACACCAGCTTCGCTACCGACCAGGCGAATCGCCCCGGCATACATGCCGCCCAGGGCCGAGCTGTCGATGGCCAGTTGCGGTTTGGCGCTGCCGTCTGCGGCCTTGGCGGTGACGGACAGGTCGTCCGCCTTGACCTGGTTACGCCCCGCGATAACGTTGAGTTGCTTGGCGTACAGCTCGGCATTGAGCTTGGCGCTACGGGTGATCAGGTCGAATTGGTCGACGTTGCTGGCGTTGAGACCGGCGCCTTCAATAGTGATCTGCCCGTCGTCGACGTCGAAGCTATCCAGGCGACCGTTCTCGACCATGGGTTTGCCGGTAGTAAGGGTGACGCGCGGCGTATTGATAAAACCGCAGCCGTCACAGGTAATGCCGTGAGGGTTGGCAACTATCACCGCGGCAGATTTACCAGCCACCTCGGTGTAGCCCTTGAGCTGGCTGGCGTTGGCCCCGGTGACTTCATTGAGGATCAAGCCGGCGGCCTGGCCCTTGAGGTTTGGGTTGCCGAGGACGATCCCCCCGAGCTGGGTGCCCTGGGTGGCGGAGGTGGCGTTATTGAGGATCAGGCCCTGCTGGCCGACGTTGTAGTCGCTGAACTTGTTGTGCGACAGACCGCTGCCGTTGGGCGTGGCGATATTGACGATGGGCACGCCGTTACCCGCCTGACCCAGGCTGGTATTGCCGCCGGCCTGGGCATCCAGAGTCAACTCTGCCGCCACCGACACTATCGGGTTAAGAAAGAGTACGCCGATCAGAACACAGGCAATGTTTTGGAACAGTGGCGTGCGAACGTCCATGTTGAAACTCCAACCAGCAGGGCTTAAATCAAAAAATCGGCAAGAAATCAGCGAAACATCAGAAGAACAGGTCGACGCGGAAATACAGTGGGTGCTCTTGCCGCGCGATGGCCTCTGGCCGCTCAAGCGAGCGGGCCAGGGTCACGGAAGCGGCCAGGTGCTGGCCACGGGCACTCAGCTCGACGGCATTGCCGGAGAGCCGGCCGTGCTGATCAGGGTTGTAGCGCCCCCCACTGATCACCCCAACGTCATAGGCGAAGGCCACGCCGTATTCCTGAACCACGGGGCGCAATGGCTCCCAGGCCACCGGCCTGCTCCAGCGCAGCTGGTTACGCCAGTAACCGCCGCTATCACCGGACAGCGACTGCTCCTTGAAACCGCGCACCGAACTCAGGCCGCCCACGCTGATGCGCTGCGGGCTGAACAGCACGTCCTCACTGCGCTGGCCGCTGGCCAGGCTGTCGAAGCTGAAGGACTCGCCCCACAGCTGGAACGGCTGCAGGTAGCTCAGGGTCAGGCTGTATTTGTTGTAACGGGCCACCGGCTCGCCGCCCTGCGGATCGCCGCGGCGCTGGGCATCGAAAGCGCCAGTACCCTGCTGCCAACCGGCATCCAAGTTGACGAAGGCACTGCCGATGCGCCGGCCATGGTTGAAGCCCAGTTGCGCTTCGGACAAGCGCTGGCTGGAGACATCGATCCGGTTGCCGAGGATAAAGTTGTTGCTGCGCAGGTGGCTGACACCCAGGTTGACCGCGGTTTTACTCAGGCTGTCGCGGTGCAGCACGCGCTCGGCGCGCAGGGCGTGGGTCGCGCTATCGCCGTCAGTCTCGAAGGCGAAGCCGTTGGCCTCGCTCTGGGTGCGGTAGTAACTCTGGCTGTAGCTGTAATTGAAGCTCCACCAGCCGTACGGCAGGCTGTAGTTGAGGCTCTGATTATGCGAGTGGCGATAGCGGTCGCTGAGCGCATCGCGCCCAGCCCGCAGGCTCAGCTGATCGGCCAGGCCCAGGGGGCTGTCCCAGTCCAGGCCCAGGCCCCATTGCTGCTCGCCGGTACTCAGTTGACCGTCGTTATGCCGCGCCAGGCTGACGCGCCAGGGCTTGCTGCGCTGGCCCTGCAACTGCACACGACTGCCACCGACCTGTTCGCCCGGCAGCAGCTCCAGCTGGGCCTGACGCGAAGGCAGGCGGTTGAGCTGTTCGACCAGCTGCTCGAGCTCACGCAGATTCAGCACCTGCCCGGTTTGACCGGGAAAACCCATGGCCAGCTCGCGCTCGCTGGCCAGCTCGGAGCTGTTCAGCCCTTCCAGCCGCCCCTCGACCACTATCACCTGCAGGGTGCCGCTGGCCAGATCCTGCTGCGGCAGGTAGGCGCGGGTGGTCACGTAACCGCGGCCGATATAGTGATCGGTAATGACTTTGAGCAGTTGGTTGAGCTGGCTGACGCCCAGGCACTGGCCGACAAAGGGGGCGAAGATCGCGGCCTGGTCGGCCGGCCCGAGCAGGCTGGCGCCACTAAGTTCGATCTGCTGGATATCGAAGCAACGCTCGTCCTGCACGAGCGGCTCAGCGGCCGATTGCGGGGCTTTGCCCGGCAGTTGGCGCAACTCGTCGAGGCGCCGCTCCTGCTCTTGCAGCAGGCGCTCCTGGCGCTCACGGATCAGCTCATGGTCAGCCGGCGTCTGCGCCAGCGCTGCAACGGGAACGAGGGAACAGATCAGCCAGACGGCCAAAGGTTTACTACGAAGGGGCATGCCTTCAATCCTTTGAATAGCGAAAACGAGCGGCGCAAAACGGGGCGCATTAGAACATATGGCGCCTGGCCATCACCCCGCAAAAACGCGACCCAGTTCACAGCCCCGGCCATTCCCGCTGAACTACCGACCAGCGGTCGATGCCACGCGTCGCCAATCACAGAAACAGCCGCGGATCGAGACGCGGGCAGAGCTACTGCTCACGATCTGCGAAAGCGGCCCCCAAGAAAAAGCCCCCGCCAACTCAGGTTGGCGGGGGCTTTTTAGTCAGCTAGAACTGGGATCAGTTCTTGGCTTTCTTGGCGGCGCGGGTGCGTTCGCCTTCGTCCAGGACCTTCTTACGCAGACGGATCGACTTCGGCGTGACTTCACACAGCTCGTCGTCCTGGATAAATTCCAGGGCCTGTTCCAGCGTGAACTTCACCGGCGGAACCAGGGCGATGGTTTCGTCCTTGCCCGAAGCGCGCATGTTGTCGAGCTTCTTGCCTTTGGTTGGGTTGACGCCCATGTCGTTGTCGCGGCTGTTGAGGCCGACGATCTGACCGTTGTAGATCTCCTGGCCGTGCTCGACGAACAGCTTGCCGCGCGCCTGCAGGGTTTCCAGGGAGTAGGTCAGCGCCTTGCCGGTTTCGACCGATACCAGTACGCCGTTCTGACGGCCGGACATGTCGCCGGACTTCATGGTGTCGTAACGATCGAAGATCGAGGTCAGGATGCCAGCACCGTTGGTCAGGGTCAGGAACTGGTTACGGAAACCGATCAGACCGCGAGCCGGGATGTTGTATTCCAAACGAACACGGCCCTTGCCATCCGGCACCATGTTGGTCAGGTCGCCCTTACGCAGGCCCATCTCTTCCATGACCTTGCCCTGGGATTCTTCCGGGGTGTCGATGGTGACGTTCTCGA
>Ga0209343_10001370_pt1 | contig 32884 bp, 48 predicted proteins | sample RifCSPlowO2_02_FD_184026 | JGI IMG/M metagenome (GOLD analysis project Ga0209343, IMG submission 184026) | Groundwater microbial communities from Rifle, Colorado - Rifle CSP2_plank lowO2_0.2 (SPAdes) (version 2) | ecosystem: Environmental > Aquatic > Deep subsurface > Groundwater | place... | reverse complement strand
AGGGGAGGTAGAAGACAACAACCCCCTTACCCCCTTTGTTAAGGGGGAATTTATGGTAAAATATACTCTCCCTACATGAATAATGTCAAGCACTTTCTCTCATTGTGGGGGATTGAGATGGGGATAGGCTGAAAAATGTGATAAGTAGGTTACGATGGTTTAAGAATGGTTTAAGGATGGTTTAAAAAAGAGGCTTTTTCAAACTTAATTTGAAAGGTTTTACTAAACAACCCCCCTATTTTGACGGATTTTTGACACCCTTAAAAATTAAACCCTTTTTAAAATTTTTATCCCAGACCTACCCCTCCCCATCAACGACACCTACTTTATAGTATATTACTATTAGTATATTACTATAGAGTAAATATTTTTGTCCGCTTGCCTAAATTAATGTATCTGGAAATTTGGTATTTTCTTTTATTTCTTTCTCTATTTTTAGAGTTGCTCCACCTTGAGCTTCTCTAAGTGATAGTGTTTTTCTATATTCTTTTGCTTCAGCTATTTTTGTTAGTTGTATGTTTAAATTTAATTCATTCATAAATATCTTAATTTCATCAATCGTTGTATTAAAAAACTCTGCCCGTAGATTTACAAGATTAACTCGTTTTAAGTCCAACTTTTTATGTATTATATTTTCCAATTCTGGTGCATTTTTGGAGTAAATCATACCATGCACATCAAAATCAAATGGCACAGAAGCATCCCCAAGTTCATCTATTCTATCCATTGGTTCTAATCGTCTTGTCATCCCAACCTTATAAATAGTATCACCAAATGAGCCAATATTAGAGATAATATAAACATATCCAGATTTTGTAAGTTGTGCTCGTGAAATTGCTCTTTCTTTTAGTTCATGTGCCTTTTGAAGATTTTCTTCTAATAGCTTAATCTTCTCGGTCAATAGTTCTAATTCTTGCCCCTTTACTTTATCTATTTCTGCTTTGGCTTTTTGTAGTGCCTTTTCATTTTTTTCCTCATCTTCCTCGGCTTCCTTTCTGGCTTTTTCAATGTCTCGTTGTGCTTTTTCTTCTTCTCTCATCTGTTCTTTAATTTTTCTCTGTTCCTCTTTTTCTTGATAAAGTTTCTCTTGAAGCTCAAACTCAAGTTGCAGTTCCTGCAGTTTTAAATCAAAATAATCTTTGGTAATTATAATTTGATGTGTAGCCCCCAATTTATTTATAGATTCATATGCCTTTTCAATTCGAGCTTCCATATTACCTATATTATTCCATCTAACTTTAGCAACAGCAGCATCACATTCTCCATTGAATGAGCGAAGCATTAACTTAGAATACTGCTTTGTCATTTTAGCTCCTTCTACCCTGCTACCACTAACCTCCCATTTAATAAAGCAATTAATAGCTGATTCGTTCCTAATCATTTGTTTTTCATTATTGATGATATTTTCCAATCTCTGTTTATATTCTTCAGATGTTTTAAAATCATAGTGTGGCTTATAAAGTCCATACGAAATATTTTCGAGGTTTTCTTCAAGCAGTGATACCTCTTTTAGAAGGTTTTCATAAATCGCTTTATGTTGTAGATAGTCTTGATTTAGAGCAAAATCCTTTTCCTTATATCCCTTTTCTAATTCGGAAAGTTTACTTTCTAATATTTCAAAGTCAGCCTTCCTTTTAGAAACTTCCGAGTCAATATCAATAATATCCTTATACTTGGTCAGTGATTTCTTCAATTCTGCATTTATTTTTATCTTATTGATAAGTTGAATTATCAACAGAACAATTACTACAACACCAATCACTGGAACAATAAAAATAGCCATCTTATCCCTCCTCTGTTAAAAGATTTTTGAGACCAAAACCTTACAAGCATCTTTAATATACCCTATCATGGACGACTTCAAGAGGTTTTTATTTAACTTACTTCTCACCCCACAGACCTTTTTTATTTTCTCGTGCTTCTCGTTCATAGCGTCTAAAATCTTCCATATATTTAAAGGGAAACTTTGTATAAGCAAATCCATAACCTTGTTTGATAATCTCTATATTTAAGAAGGTTCCATCTTTAAGATAGATATAAGCAAGGGCGCGTCCATATTTATCTTTCCTTTGCCAGTCATATTTGAGCCGAACATCTTTCCCCTCAACAAGACTTTTTGTAAATTCTTTAGCCTCTTTAGCGTAATATTGGACAGGTTTTTTAGGGTGATGGAGTTCAGGAGTATCAACACCAATTAACCTTACCTTTTCGCCACTCTCAAGGACAATTGTGTCTCCATCAATCACACGGATGCAGAGGATAAAAAAAAAGAGAAAAATTAAATTATTCTTTGATACCATATTTTTGTAACAATTCTTTTCCTTTCGGAGAATCTATGGGAATCATATTTGGAGTATTGCATTTAGGGCAAGCAAAAAATTTTGTTGTAATCCTCCATATTGAATATATCAAGCCCGGAACAATTAAACAGATCCAAAGAATTAATTCAATTAAACTACTCCCTTTTGTAATCTTTTTTCTATTCCCTCTAAAGCCGCAATTTAGGCAAATCCATTCCTCTTCTGTATAACATTTATAAACATTGTAAAGAAAGATTATTAGAATAAGACCAACAAGCATGAAAATTCCCATAAATGATTCCATATATACCTCCTCTATCAAAATTTATAACCCTGTTAGCCAGGTGCAGGGCTTAAAAAGATATTCCCTTACAGCCTTTTTTAACTCGTTTAATAACGCCGAAACCATTCTGGACTGCTCTACTACAAACTTCTAACCAACTTTCTTTTGTTCTATCACCTCCTTCCCTGGCAGGGTTTCCTTTTTTTTAGTTTCATCATAGGCTTCGTCTATAACTCCCCTAACCCATGCCCTTTCTTCACGAGTTCCTTCCTTATATATATGTTCAAGTTTTTTATGAAGGGAGGAGAGGGGGGATTTGGAGATAGCCTCATAAGATACTTGCGACTCCCTTAACTCCATTTCTTGAACTCCCCCTTCATTATATATAGCGGTTTTTCCCCGCCCTATTTCCCCTTCGCCAAAAAGTTTATTAATCAAACTTATTGTGGTTTTGGGAGGTATATTTTTACCGCTCTCCCAAAGACTTACTGTCCCCTTTGAGACGCCAATAATCTCTCCAAAAGCCTCCATCGTGAGGTTTCTTGATTTTCTAATACTGCGAACTTTTTCACTAAAAGGTAGCTGTTTAGTCATTAAACTTTTCCCTTGACAAGGTTTAAGATTTAAACTATATTATCCCTACATAAACGAAGGTTTATATTTATGGGCAAAAAAACAGTAATAAAAAATTTATCAAAAGCCTTTAAAATAAGGCTTTTCGGTAAAGAATTAAGAGTTAATATCGGTTTAGGTTTAAGGCGTTTTACGAATAAGGAAGAGAGAAATACAAAAATTGCTTTCTCATTTTTAGACGGGGTAAGTGTAGAAAAAATAGCAGAAAAGTTTAGTCTAACCACTGCCCATGTCTTTAAAATCCTTTGGATTAAGGGTGTAAGAAGAAAGGAAGTTAATAAACACAAACTGAAAAGACTTCCCCATGATACTACACAGGTAATAAAAGAGTTAAGAGAAAAAGGGGACACCCTGCAAGCCATTGGCGACAGGTTCGGCATAACCCGTGAGGGGATTAGGTTGATATTGAATAGGGAGAAATAAATGAATAGAAAAATTAAGGCTATGCTCGTAGAAAAAGGGATTACGCAGACATCAATAGCAAAAAAAATAAAGGTTAATCGTGTGACTGTATCTGTTGTAATAGGTGGATTTGGAAAGTCAAAGAGGGTTAGGGAAGCTATAGCCAATGCTCTGGGTTTGAGCGTTGAGGAATTGTGGGATGAGGCAGAGGAGAGGGTGGCATAGGTTATGAATATTGTTACTATGACTATAGAATTTATATTTGGGCTTCTTTTAATTTCCCTTCTCATTATTGCCTTTTCTCCTTTAATTGTTGAAGCATTTCTTTTGTTTGGCTGTGCAGTTGCTGCATTTGTTCATCCAATAATTTCATTGTTCTATAGGTTGCGGAGGAGAGGATGTGGAGAGCATATGCCTGAAGGACTCTTAAGACGAGGGCGAAGACAATCACCTGAACAAAGCAAAAGAGATTCCAAAATTCAAGGGTCCCAAAATTCTTACGATGTTCAAAAATCTTTGGAATCTGATAGAGGTCAGCAACAATGATAACTACAACAACTAAGAGTTCATTTTTTAGGTTACTCAGCAGTTTGTCAACATTAAACATCTTTCAAGCCTCCTGCCTCAAAAGGGCGGGAATAAAGGGAAAGGGGTTATCCCCCTCACCCTGCCCTCTCCCACAAGGGGAGAGGGGAAATTTACGGGATTAGGCTCTCAAAGCTTACCAGGGCGTGGGAGCCTGAATCCCTTAAAATAAACACAGATTCTTTGTTTCACTCAGAATGACAGTAACTTTTGAAACTAATATATATTTTCTTGTCTTAAAAATCAATGACTAATTGAGATTTTTAAATGTCAAGTCCCACCAAAAAAGATAATAGGCAGACAAATATTTTTGATTGGCTCAAAAAGGCAGAGGAGCTATCCCGCCAGTCTGAAAACCCTCCCAATGGCAGCCTTGATATTGATTCTGAGCTCAGGGGTGCCGTATCTGAAGACATTAAACATGCAAAAGACCATACCGGTAAACTCTTATCGCGATATGAAGTAGCTGCCCGCATGTCCGAGCTTGCAGGGCAGGAAATCACCGCATCCATGCTCTACAACTGGACGGCGGAGGCACACGACAAACACAGGTTCCCCTGTCAATTTCTGCCGTCTTTTATATTAGCAACGGGGCAGAGGAGGGTGTTTGAGGTTCTCTCACGGAAGTCGGGGTTATTTGCCCTGCCGGGACCAGAGGCTTTGAGGGCGGAGATACAGAGATTGCTTGAGACGGAAAAACAGGCAAGGACGGAGAGGCACAAGCGGGAGATATTTTTGAAGGAGATAGAAAGCAAAGGAGAGATTGCTTCGGCTTTGCCTCGCAATGACAAGGGGAAGGAAGGATAAGCCACAGAGGCACAGAGGCACAGAGAATAAAAAATGATTCATTATGCGCAATTAGAAAATTCGCCGAGACTGCAGAGGTTATATAAATTTTTATTAGATGGGATGCCTCATACTACGAGGGATATTGTGCATGGGGCGGAGATTATGGCGGTAAGCACAGCGGTTGATGAACTGAGGGAGAATGGGTTTGTGATTGAGTGCAGACCGGTAGGCAGGGGGAGGTATGAGTATCAGTTGCAGAAGCCTGCCCCTGCATGCTGTAAGCAGGGGACAGAGGAAGGGGTTATCCCCCTCACCCTGCCCTCTCCCACAAGGGGAGAGGGAAAATTCACGGAAGGGGAAGGGCAATTGAGTTTGTTGTAGAATCCCGCACCACTTTCAGATACTTAAGCCTGATGAGGTTTCTAACCTCTATGATGGAAAGTGGTGCGGGATGAACCCCCCTTTTGTTAAGGGGGAATTAAAAGGAAAGGAGGGAGGGAGAGATGAAGACATACAAAAGGATAGAGGCTGTGAGAAAGGCGGGGGAGATACTGAAATGTATGGCACAGCAAAAAGGGCCGGTGGGGAGTGCTGATATTTCAACCGCAGTGGGGCTTCCACAGGGGACGGTGATGTGCCACCTGACTACACTTGAGGAGTTAGGGTTTGTTCAGAATGTGGGAGATTCTTGGAGGCTCGGGATGGGACTGTCTTTGATGTGGGCAAGGGTTAGAAGCACTCTTGAGGGGGACAGGATGAAGATTGAGAGCCAATTAAAAGAACTGGAGGGAGGGGAAGGATGAAAAAGAAGACAGAAGACAGAGGACAAAAGGAAATAAGCAATAAGCAACGAGCAATGAGCAATGAGGACAGAGAACAGAAGACGGAGAATATAAAGCAATCGCATAAAGAGGATATTGATGCGGACACGAGGACTGCAATCTATTACGAGGAGGAGAAGAAAAAGATAGAGGAGAGGGATAAAGAATCCTTGAGCCAAAGCAAGGAATTAGCTCCCTACCAAAATGGGCAGCCTTATGACCGTATTAGGGTAATGGATGAGATTAGGTTTTACATGAATCAGACGGTTCAGGGGATTGTAGAGATAGGCAAGAGGCTTATTGTTTTAAAAGAAAAAGAGAAAGGAAACTTTTGTAAAAATGTAGATGAAATAGGCATTTCTCGTATAACCGCCTGGCGGTTTATGGCAATTGCAAATAAACTAGTCAATGTTTCACGCGTGAAACATCTACAAATACTGGATCTAAAACAAGGTATAGGTAAACTCTATGCTTTTTTAGACATACCTGATGAAGAGCTGAAGGAATTTGAGGAGACGGGGGAGCTTAGGGGATTAACTATTGATGAGATTGACGCTCTGCCTGTGAAGGAATTAAAAGAGCGACTGAAGAAGAAGGACAAACAGGTTGAGCAGGGAATTTTACAGTTGCAGGAGGCGGAGGGGAGGGTTAAGGCCCTTGAGCAAAAGATTTACAGCCTCGAAAACCCCAAGATTTATACGGATGAGGAACAGAAGTTTAGGGATATTATCATCCAGCTCGGGATGGATTTTGAGAGTATTTTGGTCCGCATTAAGGGGCAAATCGGGTATGACAACCCGAAACGAGATGAGGTTCCTCAGAAGGCATTGAGGGATCTCTTTTACCTCCTTATTTTTATCCAGAAGGAGGCGCAGGATGAGAAGCTCAAGTTATGCCAGTTTTATGAGGGCGGTGATGATGTGGCATGGGATTTAATGCCCGGCGAGATACCGCCGGATGAAATAATTTATGCAAATACCCTGCATGTGAAAAAGATGGATGAAATGATTAAAAAACACAGAGACAAAAAATTATGAAAGCATCCGAAACCGTCATTGAATATATATATAACAGTCTGCGTGATATCAAAGAAGGGGATGTTAAAGAGAAGGTTCAGGGGCTTGCAGCTCACTATGGTGTATCCCCTCAGACTATATATAGATGGGCGGGGAAGAAGGGGCTGAGGTGGCGGAAAGAGAAGGCAACGAAGGGGCAGACAAAGGTATCTGATGACACATTAAGAAGTGTTGCCACGCTTCTTTATTCCTCACGAAGAAAATCAAATGAGATTCCCCTCCCTGCCTGTGATGCGGTAGAGATTTTAGCCGATTCAGGATTATATTCGGGTGAGGTTTCTACAAGCCGTGTCCTTGAGCTTCTACGGGACAAACGAATTTCAGCAAAACATTTATTAGAGCCATCCCCTCATCAAATTCTCTTAAGCAAACATCCAAACCATGTCTGGCAGTTTGACGTTACAAACTGTTTTCAATATTTTCTTGATAATAAAGGCATGGGGGAGAGGGATGCGAATCTGGAGCTTGGCAAGAATCAGATTGTCCAGACAGCAAAGACAATTAAAAAGGAATTGCTCAGGTATGTAGCGGTTGACCATTGCACCGGGGCCTTTTATGTCCGGTATTTTTATGCCTCAGGCGAGCTTGCAATACACGGCTCACAATTCATGTTAGAGGCGATGCGTCCAAAGGATGAGCTTATTGCAAAGGTATTCAATGGAAGTGCCGAGGCAAAAAAGGCAAAGAAGGGAAAATATCACTTTCACGGAGTCCCTTTTATGCTCGTTGCAGACAGAGGATCCATTATGGCAGCTAAGGCAAATCAGGGACTCTTTGATGCATTAAGAATAGAGATTAATACCCATCTCCCCGGCAACCCGCGTGCAAAAGGGGCGGTAGAGGGATTGATGAAGTTAATTAATCGTTTTGATGCAAGGCTTAAATTTAGAAGGCCCTCAAATCTTGAAGAGCTGAATTGCTGGGTATTGGACTGGTGCATCATGTTTAATGCGGTTAAAAAAATGAGGGATGTTGCTCCCCGCTCTGCCCTGTGGTCAATGATAACAACAGAGCAGTTGCGATTATGTCCGGAAGAAAAAGTGTATAGGCTGTTAATAAGGGAGCCTGTAAAAAAATGCAGGGCAGATGGGGCAAGGATTATCAGGCTTGACGGGAACTCATACCAGGTTCCCGATACTATGGCTGCAAATCAGTATGTAAAGATTGTCAGGCACCCTTACGAATATCCCGCAGTGGAGGCTCATTACAACGGATATGTCTGGCTGCTGCAGCCAATACCAAAAGACCAGTTCGGAAGGCTTACGATTGGGGTGGAGTATGGAGAATACAAGGCAATAAAGAATACTGAAACACAGAACGCAAAGAAGGATTTTGAGAAGATAGCAGAGGGATGGGGGCTTAAATGGAAGGGGACAGGGGATAAGAGGGTTGCAGTTGCGCCGCCTCTGGGGTATGAATCACCGCTGCAGGTCTTTGGGCATCAGGCGGAGAAGGTTGGAAATGTAGCATTCATAAACAGAAAAGGGACTGAGCTTGAAATTAAACAGCCTGAAATGCCTATGAACAAAGCCATTCAGTCAGATGCACAACAGATTGACAGAGGGATTATATCAAGACGAATTTCATTTACGGAATTTTTAAAACGATTGATTCAGGAGGTTAGGGCGATAACACCTGAGATTAATCAGCAATTGAGGGCGGAGTATGGGGACTCAATTGAAATATCAAAGGCGGAGGAGGTGATAAGAGAGATGCAAAATAGAGGACAGTGGGCAACGGGGAGTGAAGATGTGAAAAAGGCTGTGGGGTGAAAGGAAGGGATAAGGGGGACAACCCCCTTGCCTGTGCTACGGCAAACAGGCTAACCCCCTCCCCGATTAATACCCCCGATAGAAGCATTCGGGGGCAGGCTTTCGGGGACAGTTTATTAAGGGGGAATTAAAAGGAGGTGATAAGGGATGACAAATAGAGCAATGGCATATCAACTTAAGTTTAAACCGCTCGTCTTAAAAGGGCTTGTTTTAGACTGTGACATCCCGCAGGGCGAGCTTGCAAAAGCTGTAGGGCTTAAGAGACCAACAATTAATCTGGCAATTAATCGAGGCTACATCCCTACGAGATGTCCAAACTTCAAGAAGATTATAGAGGAAATTGTGGGAAAAAATCAAGAGGCACAGAAATGGCTGATACAAAAGGGTCTTAGGGTGGAGGACATATGGGAGCCTCTGGGGAAGGATTTAAGAAGGGTTCATCCTAAGGGCAGCGGAAAAAGGATGGCTCTCACAAGGAGAACACCTGCATTGGTATCGGCTGATCCTAATCTAATAACAATATCATGGGAGGTGGAGATGATTACACATGAGGCAATGAAGCATTTCAAAATTTTCAGGAGTCCTTTTGTTGACGATATACAAAAGGACTCGGATATTTACATGAGCGATGAGCATCGCTACATAGAAGCCGCAATGATAGATGCGGCAAGACATGGCGGATTCTTAGCCGTTATCGGGGAAGTTGGCAGCGGAAAATCGGTGATGAGAAGAAAGGTTGTAGAGCAGTTAAAGAAAGATGGAGACGTCCTTGTCATATATCCGCAGATGATTGATAAGACAAGGCTCACAGCGGCATCAATCTGCGATGCGGTGATTATGGATATTTCGGATCAGAAGGCAAAAATAAGGCTTGAGCAAAAGACAAGGCAGGTTCAACAATTACTGCTTGAGAGGTCTAAACAGGGTTACAGGTCGGTGCTGATAATTGAAGAGGCGCATGACATGAATACGCACACACTCAAGTATCTTAAGCGATTCTATGAACTTGAGGACGGGTATAAAAAGTTATTAGGGATTATCCTTGTTGGGCAGACGGAGCTAAAACACTTATTCAATGAGGCGCAGCATGTTGATATGCGGGAGGTAATCAGGAGGGTGCAGATTGCAGAAATCAAAGGGTTGAACGGGCATATAAAAGACTATCTCGCTTTAAAATTTAAGAGAGTTGGCGTTGATGTGACGAAAATCTTTACCGATGAGGCGTTTGATGCACTCTCAAAAAGGCTTACATCCACGGATAGAAACAATAAAAACATTTCACATGCATATCCGCTATTGGTGAACAATTATTGTGCTAAGGCAATGAATCTTGCAACAGAGATGGGGGAGAAGGCGGTTACAGATGCGGTTGTGTTGTCAGTATGAAAAGACAGGGGATTTATGGCAGAAGGCAAAAGAAAAGACAGTCACCGGTGCAGGAAATATGGAGGATAACATGGAAAACATAGGGATATTAATTGGTGGGTTAGTTTTAGGGGCAGTGCTGGGATGCTTGCTGATGATAGTTCTCATGGAGGTAAGTGATTATAAAGGGGGTGATGATTTTGATGATTACAGGATGGGTTGATAAGGTGATTGCGGGGTTTATGCTAATTGTTATCGGGGCAATGCTGGGGCTTGTGTGGAGCCATGTTCAGATGAAAGAGTACAAAAAAGCAATGAGCAATGAGCTGAAGCGCGCAGAGAGAAAATTGACGGAGATGGAGGATGAGCTTAATAACAGAGAGATACTTGCGAAGGTGATTAAGTGTGAGAGCGGCGGTAGACACAATATTTACGGGGATGGAGGAAAGGCCTTCGGAATTGCACAATTCCATAAAGCAACCTTTCTCTGGCTGGCAGAAAAATCAGGGATGGAGGGCTTAAAATGGAAGGATAAAGAGGCGCAGATATTTCTTTTGAAATGGGCATTGGCGAATGGTTATGCCAACCATTGGACATGCTACAAAAAACTATATGGAAATAAGGTTGAAAAATGAAATTTTATTAAAGGAGGTAATGAATCATGCAAATAGAAATAACAATCCAGGGTGTAAGTCAGTTGTTAATGAAAAGGAGGGATGAAAAATGGCAACAATGGCAGCAAAATTAAAAGGTAAAGTAGAGGTGGTAAGGAGATTAACGAAAGAGAAGAAGGCAATTAAAGAGGCTGCAAATCAGCATGAAATAAGCTTGTTTTTAATACTCTACAATGAAATTAATATATTAGTAAATTGCAGCTATTCAAAAGCAGAGATACTAAAACTTGTAGAACTTTGCATTAAAGAGGCAAAAAGAAAAAGGGGGTGAATTAAATGACAACGATAAAGGAGATATTTTTAGGAAAGGATGAGCAGGGAGTTGAAGGGCGGGAGTCAGAGGTTATTTTGAAAAAAGGGAGGGAGACTATAATTTTACATAACAGAGGATTTGTAGAGAGGATAAAGGCTGCGTATGGGATTAGTAGAGATAGTAAAGAACTGGAGCTGTCCTTGAAGGAATATAAAGAGAATATATCTGAGATAGCGAGAGGGTATCTCGAAGAGAACGGGACATTGAGATTTATTGTTGATGGGATTGTGTGCAGCGTAACCTTTGGCAATGAATGTGTAATTAAGGAGGAGCATGTTGATGAGGTTAAGAAGCTGCTCGGAGATAGATTTCCCGATTTGGTTCGGACAAAGATTAAGTATGAGGGGACAATGAAGCTCATAGAGCTTGCTGCTGGGGACAGGGGAAAGGAGATTGCAAAGCATCTAATAGTAAAAGAAAAATCTCCGAGCATACGGTTTGAGCTTGAGGAGATTAAAAAGGAGGTGGCGTAAGCCGAAACGGATGTCGCAGGCTAAAGCCTGCGGCTACCGTCTCACCGTGACGCGGTGACTGATGAGGCTAAAGATAAAAACAAAATTAACCACAGAGGCACAGAGGAAAAATAACCACAGGTAAACACAGATAAACACAGATGGCACAGAGAAAGACAATAAACAATAAACAGAAGACGCTTATTCATGTTGCAAAAAACAACTTGAATTTGACGGATGAGATATACAGGGACATCCTCTGGAATACCGCAAAAGTGAACACCTCTAAAGACCTGACATATTCAGGGTTCTTGAAGATATTAAAGAGGTTTAGGGAGTTGGGGTTTAGAAAGACAGTCGGCAATCAAAAACAATATGAGCCTTCAAGAAAGGGGTTATTGGAGGAGCTCACGGATGCGGCGAGGGAGAGATGGGGTGAGAGTTTTGAAAGGCCCCTGAATGCCTTTATCAATTCTCGCTTGAAAACACCAACGCATTACAAATTTTTGAATGTAACTTTTATGAAGGCAATTAAGGAGAGGCTGAAGGAAATGAATAGACAAAGGGATTCTTCGCCTTCGGCTCAGAATGACAATGTTCTGTAAGGAGATTATGAACGATAGTTGGATGGCGGAAATTAGAAAAGAAGATTTGCCTGAAGAATTCGCCGGGCTTGCGGAGAAAATCGGTTTTGAGAATGTCATCAAGACAATTCAGTATTTTGAAGGGAGCCGTCCATATTTCCCTAAGATTGAATGTGCGTTTAAAGCCGTTAGAGACAGGGTAATCCGGCGGAAGTGGAAAAAACATAATATCCACTTGCTTGCAAAAGAATTCAATTTAACACATACACAGATTCGGGAGATTGTCCATGACCATGAAGACCAGATTGATTTGATTCCCACGCAAAAGGAAGGATTGTCTAACAACCCCCCAGCCCCCTTTGTTAAGGGGGCTTGCTCAAGAACTTGAGCCAAGAACTTTGTCCAAGCACTTGGGCAGACAAGTTTAAATAGCAGCGATATAATCGCTGACATGCTCACCAGAACAACCATGATTTTTCTCTCCATCTCCCTTATAGTAGCAGGGGTAGCACCCCCTACCTCTGCTACACCCCTCAATATAACAGAAAGAACAGTTGGGAGTGGAATAGTTTTTGACAGGGAAATTGAGCCGTATATTCAAAACAAATTCAAAGAAGACATATCGGATGAGAATTTAATTGTTCATCGCAAATTATTAAAAGTAAATTTATATCGTATGGAGACGATTAATGGGAGGGATGTTTACAGCGTTCATTTAGAGTTTGTAGTCAGGATGGAAGAGAAGGAATCAGGATTTCAGCATACAACTTTAAGGGGGCAGGAGGCATTGTTTATTGTGGAGAGGGGGAAGATAAAAGATATTGAGTCATTCACGGAGTATGTGATTGAGCATAATGAGAAAGAGCTCAAGAAAAAACTGGATTCCGTGTCAGGCACGGAATGACAGTCTGGAGCACGGAATGACTTTCTGGAGGGTGTTATGGGAGATTTGAGCAAATATTTTGATAGAAAAGAATTTGCATGCAAATGCGGATGCGGGTTTGACGATGTTCATCCGAGATTGATTGAAAGGCTCGAGGCTGTGAGGGAGTTGTATTGTGAGCCTCTACTCATTACATCCGGGTGCAGATGTGCGAAACATAATGAGGCATCGGGAGGCAAGGAGGATTCCGCACATCTTCGCGGGCTTGCGGCAGATATACAAGTAAGTAATAGCAGGGAGAGATACGAACTGCTGATTTTTTTGCTTAATAGATTTTACAGGATAGGCATTGCAAAAACCTTCATCCATGTGGATGTGGATACATTGAAGGATAAGGATGTGTGCTGGATGTATTGAAAGGGATACAAAAGAAAGGAGGGATTGAAGATGAAAAAGAAATTTTATGAGAGCAAGACTTTCTGGGTGAATGTTCTTGCGATAGCAGGGATGATTGTTCAGAGTTATACCGGCTTTATGTTTGATGCCGCGACACAGGTTGTAATTCTGGGTGTAGTGAATACGGTTCTAAGATTTGTGACGCATAAAGAGATTACATGGTAAAGAAACAGCAATGAGTGATAAATGAGAGAATGAGATTCTTCGCCTTCGGCTCAGAATGACAAAAGGGGGCAGAATGACAAAAGCGGTGAGCAATGAGCAATTATGGTAGAAGGGATTGCGGGGCTTATAACAATTATTTTATTTATCCTGAAATTCTATATTCAGGAGAGGCAGAAGGTAAAAGACACATATGAGGGTGATGTGGCGGAGTTGGATAAGGCGATTGCAAAAGGGGATGCTGATACTATCTCTGCTCTTTTTGACAGGATGCGCATCGCAAATAAAAGTTCTCTCAGCGGACAGAATAATAAAGATACTCCCTAATGGCAACTACGAGGTTACTCCTCTCTGGCTCAAAGAGAGGTATGAGTATGAGAGATGGATTCAAGAAGCACTTAAAAAATGTAAAAACTAAAACCTGATTTAACCGCTGAGGCACAGAGACACGGAGAAAAAATATGGAATTATTCTCGGCATTAAAGGAGTTTACAACAATAACACAATCTTTAGGGTTTTTAGGCATCCTATTTTTTGTGTGGTGGCAAGCGCAAAAAGAGAGAAAGAATGACAATGAAAAATGGGAGGAGAGGTTTCGGTCTATTGTTAAGATGTACGAGGAATCGGTGCGAAGGTATGAGGATAATGTGCGGTTGGTGAAAAATTATGAGGCTTTGGCTGGAGAGTTGTCCGCGACAATTGCACTGAACACTCAGGCATGGACAAAACTTACAACAATTATTGAATTGAAGGGGAATATTTATGGATCTTGAAAGGGCGGCGATGAAGGGAAGATTGGCAGAGGCAGTGGCAAAGTTAAGCAGATTAAAATTGAAAGCTGAGGGGCTGTGCGGCTCTATCAGACAGTCATTGAATACTGCATTGACCCCTATTGAGGAGATGGAACTGCCGATAATTGTGCAGCTCTTTGACGAGTTGGTGCAGACTTATGCTGAGATGCTTGGAGTAAAGACAGAAATAGAGAGGCTGGAGAAGGAATTAAAATAAAAGACAGTAGGGGGTTAAAATGCCAAATATAACAATTAAAATAGATGGGTTTTGTGCAAGCGGCGGGCATATTTATATAACCGTTACAAAAGATGGAACTATGTCAAAAAAAATGACTATTCATAAATCTGATTTCCAAATTGTTAAAGATGAATGGGAAGATGGAATTATTATTTTAATTAGAAATTTTATTAAAGAGTCTGGATTAACAGATTGGACTCAAATTAAAACAGAATTGGAGAAAAAGGTATTTAAACTTTAATATGGCAATTTCACTTATAAGATGTAATAGATTAACATCACCTGTAATTTTAGCATCCCAAAGTATTACTTTAACCGATACTGGTATGACTATAGATGCTAATACTGAAAAATTAGCGTATAAATATTACCCTACCACAACCTCGCCTATTACGGGTATAGATTTGTATCTAACCCCGACTGGCGCTGTAACAGGTGTGAATTTCCAGATTCAAGTTGAAACAGACTCAAGTGATGTTCCATCTGGAACGGTATTAGGCAGTGCTACTCCTGAATTTGCAGGCCCAAGTGTAGGCGGATTTATTGGTTTAAAAACTTTAGCAGTCAATACGGGGAATTTAACTTTAAACCAACCCGTCTGGGTTGTCATATCTCGTAGTTCTGGTGCAAGTTTAGACGCAAGTAATTATATTAGAATGGCTCGTATTTACGGTTATCCTGTTTTTTCAATGAACGAAAAAGTAAGACATTATAACGGCACGAATTGGACAACTACAACAATAACTAGTAGCCCTATATTATTGATAATAAAACATGCTGATGGAACTTATGTAGGATTACCGATTAATTCATCTCCTACAACACCTACTAATGCGAGCAATATATACGGCACAGCAAGACAAGGGCTTAAAATGAAATATGGGAGTAAGGTTATATTAAGGGGGATTCAGTTCCGTATCGGTATAGCTGGAAGTCCCAATACCCTTGAAGTGAAGGTTTATGAAGGTTCTACATTAAAATATTCAGAAACACTGTTATTAACAAGTTTAGTAGCTAATACCACAGCTTCTATATATTTTGCCTCTCCCGTTCTTTTAGCATCTAATACTAATATTTATATAGTTTTTTCTCAAGTAGCTAATGGTGGAGATTCAAATAATCTTTATAGAATTATGATTTATGACATTGTGAGTGCTTATATGGAAGCTATCTATTCACCCGATGTAAGATTCATATATGGCACAGGAGATGACCCAACTACATATACGATTGAAACTACGGAGGTTGCTGTAATTATACCTGTATTTGATGACCCTGCAATAGATTTAGATGAGGGGGCAGGCGGGGGAAACTCAAACCTTTGGGGGATGATTAGATGATATATTTGGGAAAATTTAAAGCGGGTGATACAGTTTTTTATGCTGCCAATTTTCATAACGATACTGGCACGATAGAAAATCCTACAAGCCCTGAAGCACAAATCAGGAATAGTGCTGGCGTATGGAGTGTATTGACTGCCCCTGCTATCCAAAATGCTAAAACAGGGCATTATGGCGGAACGATAGATACTACTGGATATAGCGTAGGACAACATATTATCAGAATGGCTGGCACAGTAGCAACAGCGAAAACTGTAGCAACGGAGTTTTGTTTTACTATAGTTGCAAATATTGAGAGTGATACTTATTTAAGACTTGGTGCACCAGCAGGAGCTTCGGTTAGCGTAGATATTGCAGCGGTAAAGACTGATACTACTGCAATACTTGATGATACTGGAACAAATGGAGTAGTAGTAGCAGCAACAAGTAAAACTGGGTATAGCATCAGTGGGACTAAAACCACATTAGATGTCTTAAATGATATTACCGCTGCTTCGGTTTGGACTGTGGGGACAAGGACACTTACTTCTTTTGGGACACTTGTATCAGATATATGGGCTAATTCAAGCCGAACCCTCACAGCGTTTTCAACCTCTCTTGCCCTTTCAGTATGGGATGTTCTTGAAACTGCAATACTTACGGCTTCAAGTATAGGGTTAAAAGTTAAAAATAATCTTGATGCTTTAATATCATCAAGATTTGCGACTTCTGGTTATATTGCCCCTGATAATGCTGGCATAAGTTCTATCCTTACAGAGAGTCAAAGCCATCCAACACTTGGAGAGATAGAAGCATCTATAGTAATAGCGAAAGAGGCTACATCTTCAGCAATCAAAACAAAGACAGATACAATTATTTGGGGAGATATTACAGATATTAAAAATGTGAATATGGGAAAATGGAGTATTAATAAGACAACGAGTGTCCTGACGATGTATAAAGCCGATGGGGTAACGGTTTTAAAAACATTTAATCTCACAGATAATTCATCTGTGAGCGAAAGGGTGCCAGTCTAATGAACTATAGAGGGATTATAACGCAAGGGTATCATATTGATGCAGGTGGGCAGAATAGTATCCGAATAATTAGTCAGGGATATATAGGAGTAGTTTCTGCTATTGTTGGGGTTTTTAATATTGTATCTGAAATAGCATATTTTCAAGTTATGCAAATGAAAAATATTTTGTTTGGGAAAATTCAGATGGAAAATATTTTGTTTGGGAAAATTCAGACACAGGAGGTTAAATTTTGATGGCAGAAGTATATCAATTTGTTTCAGGAGATACGGGAACAAAATTACAAGTTACCTGTAAGAATAATTCAAATAATACAGTAATTGATTTGACGGGAGCAACTGTAAAATTAAAGTGGAAAGACTCTGCGGGAACACTCGTCACGAAAACAATGACGATTATTAATGCCACAGGAGGTGTAGTTGAATATCAGTTTGGAGCTTCCGAATTATATGCAGGAATGATTTACTATGAGGTTGAAATAACGGATGCAAGTTCAAAAACTATTACCAGTCTTTCATTATTAAATGAGATGGTTAGAAACAAATTAAGTTAAATGAAAAAAATCTTGATTGGTTTTTTGGACGAGAAAATAAAGGATAAAGGATAAAGGATAAATGGGGATAAAAGGGGATAGGGCGAGTAAAGAGCCGATAGCGATAAGGATGTATGCAGATGGGAAAAGTCTTACGGAGATTTCAAAGATTTTAAATGTAAGTATAACGACCCTATCGGAATGGAAGACAAGCACAAGATACCCGGACAAAGATATTGATGAATGGGATAGGGCTAAACAGCAAAAGAGAGGGATGATACAGAGGCTGAAAGATTTATATGAGGAGCAGATGGCTTATCTGGAATCACTCCATCCTTCAGAGCGCAGCTCAATGATGATGGATGCCCTCTCAAAGCTCGGCTCACTTGTAGAGCAGAGGGATAAGGTAGAGCGGGAGATATTTAAAAAGATTGAAAAGGTAGTATCGGATGCAGACACAACAAAAGAGGATATGCAGAGGACAATCAAGGAGATATTGGAAAGTGAATATGGAATCTCGTAAAAAAAAAATACTTTTACTTTATCAAAAAAGGTGGGTGGAGGATAAGAGTCCTCTAAAGATATGGCTTGCGGCAAGACAGGTTGGAAAAAGTTTTGCATTATCTTTTGAGGCGGTTGTAATGGCTCTCACAGAAAAATGTAATGTGTTAATACTCTCTGCATCGGAGAGACAGAGTAAAGAGGTTATGGAGAAGGTATATACACATCTTCGGGTGCTAAAGGCAATGACAAAAGATTTGCTTAAGGCAGAAAAGGAAACAGCAACGGAACTGAAGTTAGAAAACGGCTCAAGGATAATATCCCTCCCTGCGAATCCCGATACTACGAGAGGTTTTTCAGGGCATGTGTTTTTAGATGAGTTTTCTTTTCACCGGGACAGCAGGGCAATCTGGCGCGCTATGTTCCCTGTAATTACACGAGGATATAAAATCAGGGTGGCATCAACACCCAATGGAAAGTCGAATATGTTCTATGAACTCTGGCAGCACAGCGATGCATCAAGGCATACAACAGGCATATATGATGCAGTAAGGGAAGGGCTGAAAATAAATGTAGGGGAATTAAAAAAGAGGATATCAGACCCCGATGCGTGGGCGCAGGAATACGAATGTCAATTTGTGGATGAGGCTACTGCATATATTACTTATGACATGATTGCTTTAATAGAAGATGATATGGCATCGGCTGATTTGCCTGACGGATTCAGTTTTGCTGGCAGAGAGCTTTATATGGGGGTTGATATTGGAAGAAAGAGGGATTTGACAGTTATATGGCTTTGGGAAAAGGTTGGAGATGTTTACTGGACAAGAATGGTAAAAAGATTACACAAGGCGCCGTTCAGACTACAGCAGGAGATTCTTTATACCTATCTCCCATTTATCCGGAGATGCTGTATAGATGCAACAGGCTTAGGTATGCAGCTTGCCGAGGAGGCAGTGCAAAAATACGGAAGCAAGGCAGAGGCGGTAACATTCACAAACAAGGTTAAAGAGGATTTGGCAGTAACTTTCCGAAGGAGATTTGAGGACAGACAATTGAGGATACCCATTGATAGAGAGATACGAGAGGATTTTCACAGTGTAAAAAAGTTTACCACATCTGCGGGAAATATAAGATTTGATTCGGAGAGGACAGAGGCAGGACATAGCGATCACTTCTGGAGTGGCGCTTTGGGGATCCATGCGGGGAGTAATCCGATTGCGCCGATTGAATTTCAATCAACAGGTGTCAGAAGGGCTTACACACAGATGGCGGGATTCTTTAATTAATTTAAAGAGACTTTGATTACAAAGATTAAGTTCAGATTACAGAGATTTTAATCTCCGAAATCTTTTTATAATCGCTGTAATCCATGTATAGGTAAGAGGATAGAAGACAGAGTCGGGAGTCGGGGAGTTAGGGAAAGTCAAAAAAAATGACGCACAAAAAGGGTGTTTAAAGTCGGGATTTTTAAAAAGACATAAGAGTTGCGTCCAAAAAATCTTGACAACTCTTGACATGTTTATAAACACCTTAAAATTGATTATAGGGCTGGGTCTTAAAGGATAAAAATGGAAGATTCAAAAGAAAAACCGATTTTAGATGAGATTGCAGGGGTAGAAAAGGATATTTTTACCGGATATATCGGCAAGGTTCTCCTGAATCCCGATAAGGTTCTCTCATCCGAAAGTAAGGGAAAAGGGATTGAGATTTATGAAGACCTTTTGCGTGACCCTGAAATCAGGCAGGCGATGGAGACGAGGAGGCTTGCAGTTGTCGGGAGGGAGTGGGAGGTTGTCCCCGCATCCGAAGATGACAAGGATATTGAGATAGCGGATTTTATTAAAGAGGTTTTGCTTGATTGTAATTTTGATGCCGGTAGAAAGGCATTATTAAATGCAATAGTCCTCGGATATAAGGTTGTAGAGATTATGTGGGAATATTCAGAGGACAGAGGACAGAAGACAGGAGGGAGAATCAGAATAAAAAAATTAATTGGCAGGGCAAGCAAACGATTCACTTTTGATTTACAGGGGAATTTAAGACTCCTCACAATTAAAAATATGATAGAGGGGGAGGAGGTGCCGAATAAAAAATTTTTAGTCTTCTCATATGGTAGTGATAACGGCTCACCTTTCGGTCACGGACTCGGCTCGTCTTTGTATTGGTTAGACTGGTTTGGAAAGAACTCTCTCAAATTCTGGCTGATATTTGCGGACAAATTTGGCTCGCCGACTGCGGTAGGCAAATATCCGACGGGGACGACAAAAGAGCAGCAGGATGTCTTGCTTTCTACCTTAGAGGCAATACAGCAGGAATCCGCAATCAAGATTCCCGACACAATGATAATTGAGCTGCTTGAGGCAGCGAGGCAGGGTTCTGTCAATACTTATGAGACCCTCTGCACTTATCTTGACAAGAAAAAGACGAAGTTGATACTTGGGCAGACGCTTACTTCGGATGTCGGCGATAAAGGCAGTTATGCTGCATCGCAAACCCATGAGAAAGTCCGGCAGGATTATATAAAGGCAGATGCGGATGAGCTGTCTGAAATTCTCAATGGACAGATTATTAAATGGCTCGTGGATTATAACTTTTCAGATGTGAGCAAATATCCGAAATTTTGGATAAGGACAGAGGATGAGAAGGATTTAAAACCCCTTGCCGAGAAGGACAAAATTATTTATGACATGGGATTTGAGCCGGAGGATGAATCTTATATAAACGAGACTTATGGAGGGAAGTGGAAGAGACGAGCAATGAGCAATGAGGCAGGACAGCCGTCCCGCCTGTCAGAATTTGCGGAGGGAAAGAGGTTTACGCCCGCACAGCAGGCAGTTGAGGAGCTTGTAGATAAGAGTCTGGAATCTGGAGTTCAGAGTTTGGATTTAAACGAAGAAAAAATTTTAGAGGCAATTCAAAAGGCAGAGAGCTACGAAGATGCAATGGGTAAGATTTTAGGGCTATATCCCCAGATGGATATGGATAGGCTCACATCAATACTTGAGAGGTCAATCCTCGCAGCAGGATTATACGGAAAATACAATGCCAGAAATAACACTTGAACCATTACCGATGGAGGCATCTCAAAAATTCTGGGCAGACAAAACAAAACTCTCCCCGTCAGAGTTTTCTAAGCTCTCTGATGAGGCAAGGGTGCGAGCCTTTGCAGTATCGGGTATTGCAAAGGGAGAGGAGCTTACAACTGTATTTGATGCAATGCAGAGGGCAATAGATAAAGGGACAACATTTACAGACTTTAAAAAAGATATAAGGGAGATAACTGAAAAAAGGGGATGGACAGGCAAAAGGGGATGGAGGGTTGAGACAATATTCAGGACAAATATCCAGACTGCATACAGTGTTGGGAGATATAAAGAGATGCAGGCAGTGAAGGCGACAAGACCATACTGGCAATACAGCGCTGTAAATGATTCCCGCACAAGGCCGACACATGCAGCATTACACGGGAAGGTATTTCCTGCAGACCATCCCTTCTGGGATAAATGGTATCCGCCAAATGGATTCAACTGCCGGTGTGGTGTAGTAACCTTATCACAGAGTGAGATTGACCGAGATAAATTAAAGATAGAGAGCAAAGACCCGACTGGCGGTTTAATAGAGCCGATTGACCCTGTAACAAAACAAAGGTTACCGGCAAGACCTTTGATGCCTGACCGGGGATTTGATTTTAATCCGGGGAAGGTGCAGTGGGGAGAATGGCTGTCAGATGAGCAATTCAGGGAATTACAAAGCGATACTGACAGATGGGATGGACTTATAAAAAAAGGATTTAAAGATTTGGAACGAAAATCAGCGATGAAAATTAAGGATTATAAAACCAGTGACAAAGAATTATGGTATAGGGGTAATGATGCAGTTGAAAAATACAATAAATCGCTTCTCGGCAAGACATTCAAAGATGTAGTAAACGAACCATTGATAATGACCAAAGAATTTATAACGCATCTTAATCTTGATGGGAGGGAGAGATTTCTCCCCCTTATTGAGGATATAGTTTCAGACCCATATGAGATTTGGCTTCAGGCAGAAAAAGAAAAACTAACAGGTAAAATTGTTTTGAGAAAAAGGTATGTAGATTTTGTTAAGGTCGGCAAAGAAAAACCTTTGCTCTTTATTGCCGAGGCAAGTAAAGGACAGTGGCTTTCATATACATTTTTTCCGGTGAGCCAGTTTAGCACAATAGATAATTTACGAAAGGGAATATTTCTTTATGGAAGATGATGAGGTGATCACTACCCCGTGCAGCAGCTCACCGGTCTTTGAGTTGTATAGTGGCACGGCACACAACTTAAGACATAACTAATATATCACTTATGCAGATAAATGTAAAGGTAGATGACAGGGAAGTAAAAGAAAATTTTATAAAGCTGCAGGCAAAGACGGGAGACTTAACACCTGTAATGAGGGATATAGGGGAAATCATCAGGGCATCCATTGAGAAAAATTTTGCCGCAGAAGGGAGACCTTCTCATTGGAAAAAATCAAAAAGGGCAGAGGCTCAAGTCGGGCAGACACTTTCTAATTCTGGAAGATTGAGGAGGTCTTTTACAGTTAGGGCGGATTCCACTAATGTTGTAGTAGGGACGAATGTAGTTTATGCGGCGATACATCAGTTTGGGGGGAGGACAAAACCATCGGTAATTACGCCGATATATGCAAAAGCACTAAAAATACCAGGCATCGGTTTTAGAAAGAGGGTTAATCATCCCGGCTCAAATATTCCTGCCCGTCCATTCATGCTCATTCAGGATGAGGACTGGGGAATAATGAAAGCGGTGATATTAAAACATCTGGAGTTTTAACAAATGAAACGCATTGAAATTTTTAAAACTGGAAAACATACAGATTCAAATGGAAATACAAGGGAATGGACTGAAGACGATTTGAGTAAGATTGTCAATTCCTACAATCCGCAGGTGCATGAGGCCCCCGTGGTAATAGGTCATCCAAAGGATAATGCCCCGGCCTTCGGTTGGGTAGAGACATTAAAAAAGGAGGGAGGTGTTTTATATGCACAGGTTAAAGATTTAGTCCCTGAATTTGTTGACACGGTTCGGAAAGGGCTTTATAAGAAGCGAAGCATCAGCCTTTACCCTGATATGTCTCTCAGGCATATCGGGTTTCTTGGAGCCTTGCCGCCGGCAATCAAAGGGCTGGCGGATATTTCGTTCAGTGATAAGGAAGGGATAGTAATTGAGTCAGTGGTCAGTGGTCAGTGGTCAGAAGATTGCAGTCAGAAGGAGGAAAAAGGTATGAAATTTTTTGAATGGCTTAAAGGATTAGCAGCTAAGGATGGAGTAACACTTGAGGATGTGCCGCAGACATTCAGCGAGGCAGATGTTCAGGTAATGCTTGATGCCGAGCTGAAGAAGAAGGAGGCGGAGTTCTCGGAGAAGGTTGCATCCATAGAGGAGGCACGGAAGAAGAAAGAGGCAGAGCTTAAGGCGAGGGAAGATGCAATCAAGGCAAAAGAGTCAGAGGCACAGAAGAAAGAGGTTGCAAATTTCTGTGAAGGACTTTTAAAAGAGGGCAGGCTCACACCTGCAATGATGAAGCATGGAATGGGATTGCAGAATTTTCTTGAACAGGTATCAGGGATCGAAACAATGATTGAATTCGGCGAGGGGGATAAAAAGGAATCACAAACCCCTATTGCCTTTATGCAGTCATTCCTTTCTAACCTGCACAAGTCAATAGAATTTGGTGGGGTTGCAGGGGATGAGAAGGATGTCGGTGAAGGTTCTGACAGGGCAGAGAAGCTAATCTCGGACTTCATGGAAAAAAGCAAGGGTGCATCCTATAAAGATGCCCTGTTAGCGGTATCAAAAGAACATTTAGAATTATTCAAAGGAGGTGAATAGTTATGATGGGACAAACATCGGGAATTGAAAAGAGTGTTAAATGCACGGCAGCGGTATCTACCGCTTATGTAATTGCAAAGTTTGGTGCTGATGATGACACGATGTCAGTGGCATCTGCGGCATCGGATGAGCTGGTCGGAGTATTTCAGCACACCACAAATAATGCAGGCGATGAGGCAAGGGTAATGCTCGGCGGAATATCACAGCTCAAGCTCGGCGGCACTGTAACAAGAGGTAATCATATTTCATCGGATGCGAGTGGTCAGGGTGTTGCAGCGGCACAGCATACACACACGGAAAATACGGCAGGCACATATGCGCAGAATGCTACAACAGCGGCTGCCAGCGCTGTGAGAGTCATCGGAAAAGCCCTTGCATCAGGTGTTACAGGGGATATAATCCCTGTGCTTTTAGCACCGGGAATAATGTAAAAAGGAGGAATAAACAATGCCAGAAACTAAACAGCTTCACATAGACGCAACACTATCAAATCTTTCTGTTAAATACAGAAATGAGGGAATGCTCTGGCCTTTACTGATGCCGATAGTCAAGGTTGGTAAAAGGTCAGATAAATTTTTCAAGTATAACAAGGCAGATTCTTACAAGCTATCAGATGATAAGATTGGTCCAAAGTCTCTGCCGAATGAAATAGACTGGGGAGTGGCAGAGGATAATTACTCCGTCAAAGACCATGCCCTCGGAGATTATCTGCCTCAGGAGGTTATAGACAATGCAGATAACCCCTTGCAGCCAGAAGTGGATACGAATGACTTCTTAAATCTCCTTCTGGATATTGCACAGGAGAAGAGGGTGGCAGATATTATCTTTGCCGCCGCCACATATCCAACGGGCAATAAGGTGCAGCTCGCTGGAACTTCACAGTGGAGCGGCTCTGCGGATGACCCGATAGGGGATATTTTGAAGGCAGTTGAATCCTGTTTTATACGCGCAAATACCCTTGTTTTTGGGGCGGATGCATGGCAGGTATTCAGGAAGCTTCCAGAGGTTCTCGATGCGGTAAAAGGCTCTACGAGGTATCAAGGCTCACCTGGGGGGCTTGCCACTACATCAGAAGTTGCCTCACTTCTTGAGGTGGAGAATGTCCTCATAGGTCGTGCCAGATACATCTCCACAAAAGAAGGGCAGACACCAAGCTATACAAGGCTCTGGGGTAAACACTGTACAGTTCTCTATGTAGAGAAAAGCCCGGGGATAAAGAGCATCTCTTTTGGTTTTACATTCTCGGAGATGCTGAGGCAGGCACAGAGGGAATTTGATACGAAGCGTGGAATCAAGGGTGCCCATTACATCAAGGTAGCATGGAACTCAGATGAGAAGGTCATTGCGAGCGATCTCGGATACTTTATTCAGGACGCAGTAGCGTAATCCCTTTTCCCCCCTCCCCTTTATAAGGGGAGGGACAGGGCGGGGAAGGAGGCATAATGAAAGTAAAGATGACATCTCATGTAAAACATGATGGAAAGGAATTAAAGCCTGGGGATGCAGTTGATTTGCCTGACGAGATTGCAAACAGGCTTATAGCAGGCAACTCTGCATCTGCAGAGGGGGTTGTTAGTGAGCCTCTCACGGATGAGAAAAAAAGGGGGAAGAAAAAATAAATGCCATACTGTTCAAAGACAGACATCTTGAATTTTCTCCCGCAGGACGAACTTACTCAGCTGACAGATGATGATGGGAATAGGGTTGAGGATGCAGGCATCCTCGACTCCGTCATCTCCTCTGCGGATGCAACAATAGACGGCTATCTTCAAGTGAGGAAGGCGTCAGTCCCGTTATCCCCTGTGCCAAATCTGATTAGGGATTTCTCGATCGCAATTACAATCTTTTATCTGCATAGCAGACGAGGGATTGAATTTAGCACAGAAGATATAAAAAGGCTTAGATATGAGAATGCAATCAAGACCCTCGAAAAAATAGCAGAAGGAAAATTATCCCTTGGCGAAGGCTCATCCTCCGCACAGACAGAGACAGGCGGACCAAAAACAAATAAGACATCAGATGATAGGGTCTTTACCAGAAATACAATGGAAGGGTATTAATGAACTTTAAAACGATTGAAGACAAGATAATACTTGAGCTGAAAAATGCAATCACATATGTAAAAACCGTAGATACATATGCAGGGCAACTGGAGGATGAAATTAAAAAAATCTCTGTGCTATTCCCTGCAATATATGTCACATATCAGAGGAGCAAGTATGAATGGATTGACAATGATAATTATAATGAATCAGTAGGTTTTATGGTTTTTTGTGTTGCAAAAAATCTACGAAGTGAGAGCGATAGAATAAAAGGGAGTCAGGGATGCTATCAGATGATAGAGGATGTGCTTTCAGCGCTAACAAATAAGACATTGAATCTGAATATAGAGAGGATTAAACCACTATTTATCTCTTTTGAATATATCTCAAAAGAGATAGCAATATACAGTGTAGAGATTCAAACGAATTTTGATAAGTCATATTAAGGAGGGGATATGGCAAAGATAACCGTAACAGCAAAGCTCAATACTTATCATGCAAATGAAAAGATAGGTCCCCTTATTGCAGGACAGCAATATGAAATCAATGAGACGGAATTTGCCCCCGAATTATTCGGTTATACGGGAGTAATCAGAATCAAACCGTGTCCGGATGCAAAATATGCATATACAATCAATCCAACTGCAAACCTTGATGATGTTTCTACAAATGATAATCATTATTGCGGCAGTGGGGTTTCAGTCGGATTAAGGGTTTGCTCTGATGCAGTAAAACCATTAAATTTAAAAGCTATTCACTGTAGCAATATCTTCTATTGTGGTCAGGGGATATATTTAAACATGGGATTATAATAACTTTTTAAAAAGGAGGTAATAATTATGTCAGGTGTGGCAGGAGTAGAAGTAAAGGGAGCCTTTAAAAAGGCTTCTTCATGGAATTCTGCAGTAGCATGTGGGGTAAATAATGGGCTCCTCATACTCCCATCGAGTATCAAAAAGGATTCGCCGGTGGATGTAGACGATTCTCTGGGGACATACCACTCAAAAGATGGATTGCTGGGGCCAGTTAAAGTAGAGGGGGATTTACCGGCATATCTCCGCTACGATGGGCTTGATATCTTGCTCGCAATGTTCATGGGCATCGCAGGCGCACCAACACAACAGGGAGCGACATCTGCGTATGCCTATATTTATAAATGGAAAAACGATATTGATGGATTTTTTGGGACTTTTGTAAAACACATGAAAAACTACATAGAAGAACATCCATCTATGAAGGTTGCAGGCATCACAATCAAGGGAGATGTGGGAAAGGCAATTCAGGTACTCTTTAAATGCATCAGCATAAACAAGAAATACGATTCTGTTGTGAATACACTTATCACCTTCAATAATGTAAGTTATTTTGAACAGCAGAACAGGATAAAGATGTCGGAAGGCATTTTCAGATTAAATGACCAGTCAAGCGCAGCCCTTGCAGATGTGGATAAGATATATCCTTCATCTTTTGAGCTGTCAGCAATGAGAAAGTTAAAGGGAGAATATACAGGGGAATATAAATTTACAGGCGGGAGTAATGTTCAGGATTTGGTTGATGAGCCGGCTAATGATGGGCAGCCAGAAATTAAATTGAAGTTGAATTTTCCTCGACATACAGGGACGACATATCTGTCTGCGCTCGGGTCGGATACGAGGAAGAAGATGGATATTACCTTCACAGGGGGATTGATAGAAGCGAGTTATTACAAGCAGTTCAAGATAGAACTGCCCCACTTGCAGCTCGTAAATGATGACCCCGCAGATGAACAGGGGATAATAAAGGAGCCCCTTGAATTCGTCTGTCATGGCGCAGTAACGGCGCCATCAGGGATGACAGGGATAACAGATCCATTCTGGCTTAGCGGGATTAATAGGAGAACAACAGATCCGCTGGCATAAAAGGACAAAATATTTTTTCCTGTTATCCTGTCTAAAACTAATTTAAAGTATAGGAATTTCAATCCTATACTTGATTACAGCGATTATAAAAAGATTCCGGAGATTAAAATCTCTGTAATCTAAACTTAATCTCTGTAATCAAAGTTAGTGTGAGCGAAGCGAACACCTAATTTAAGGAGGAAAAATGGATTTTGAATTTTTAGAAAAAGAAGATTTTTCTGTCTGGTTTACATTCGGTGATGCAGAAGTAGAAATAAGATATATATCGAGAGATAAAATGAGGGAAATAGGGCAGCAGGCAAAAAAATTCATTTACAGGAATCATCAGAAGCTCGAGGAGTTTGATGACCTGAAGGCTGATATTTTGCTGGGAAGGGCGGCAGTAAAAGATTGGAGGGGTTTTACAATGAAGGGTGAACCCCTGCCCTGCACACCTGAGAATATCGATCTCCTTATGACAAAATGGAACGCATTTGCAAGATTTGTAAATGACACATGTGGAGATATTGATATGTTAGTGAAGCAAGAACATGAAGCGGCTAAAAAAAACTCCTTGAACACATCAGGGCAAGGTTAGATTTTCCTGGTGTGAATTGTGGTTCTTGTAGAGAGATTAATGAGATTCCTACTTGCGAAAAAGAAAAGGGGTGTATCATCCCGCCCCTTGACGAAAGAGGGCAGAGGATTATGGAGATAAAGGATAGGCTCATAACACTAAAAGAATTGCTGCCAGCAGAGGTGATTCTAAAAATGTATAAGGCAACAATGGAGGATGTTGAGATGCTTGCAGCATTAGAAGAGGAATTAAAAAAAAGGACAGCCGTCCCGATGAATTATGGAAGTTAAATTAATACTAACTGCTGAAGATAAAACACAACAGGTTTTTAGTGCTGTTAAAGAAAATTCAAAATCTGCATTTGATCAGATTGGCGAATCTGCGGTCAAATCTGCGGAGACGACGAAATCTACATGGAATCTGCTCAAAGAACACTGGCTCGGTGTTACAGCAGCCATTACTGCTGCCTGGGTAACAGTATCAAAGGCGTGGAATTTTGCAGAACAGGCAGCGCAATTTCAGGAGCAGAAGGCAGCGCTAAATAACCTTGCCTCATCATACAATACAACCGCAGACGCTATAATCAATAGTGTCCGAGAGGCATCTGATGGACTAATCTCAATGTCAGATTCAACAAAGGTAGCATCAAAAGCATTGATGATGGGGCTTAACCCTGAACAAATCACAAATTTCATGAAAATAGTCAAAGATACAACAAATATCACAGGACAGAGTGTCTCACAGGCATTTGAGCAGATAACCGAGGCAGCAGCAACGGGGAGAGAGAGGACACTAAAACAGATGGGGATAATAGTTGACCTCAATGGTGCATATAAAAACTATGCCTCCACTGTGAATAAAACCGTAGATGAGTTAACGGAACAGGAAAAACAGCAGGCAGCAGTAAATACTATACTTGACAAAGGCTCAAGCATCCTTGAGCAGCTCGGTGATCAGGGAGATTCAACCGCAGACAAGATGGAGAGATTTGGAATTACGATTGAGGATTTAAAACTAAAAACAGGTGAATATATAGTCAGGGGTGCATATGCATTATATGCGGTATTACAAAAAATCAGCAGTGCAGCTCTGATTACATCAGGGGGTATATACGATATGATTTCTGCTGGAGGTGCATTAACAGATTTTCTGCATATTACAAGTGGCGCCTATGATAACTGGAGAATAAACGCAAAGGCGGCTTATGAGGCAGCCGCAGACCTGTATATTAAATCGGAAAAAAATTTTTCTAATGCCTTCTCTTCCATTGAATCAACAGCGAAAAAAACAAGTAAAGCCGTGTCATCGGCAGTTAAAGAATCGGCAAATAGCATCGCAGAATCGGCAAATAGCATCGCAGAATCGGCAAAGAAAGAAAAGGAGTTATTAGGAGAAGTTATAAAAGGACTTGAGAGCTATTCATCTGCCATTCAGAAGTTAGGGGTGGACATACTTAAATTTGCAGGTGAAGATTTTACAAAGAACTTTGAGGCACAGAAAAAATCTATAACAGGTATGCAATCCGCACTAAAGGATTATATAGAGGTTATTAATGAAGTGTATTCGCAGCAACTCGATATTCAAAAATCCATCTCTGATGCGATGAAAAATCTTGGCGCAGATCCAAAAACAATGATGGAACAGAATAAGGCAATTTTGGAGATAGAGAAGTCACAGTCGGAGCAAAGGCTCTCTGCATGGATAGGCTATTACAATAATCTGAAATCCCTCCACTCTGCTGCAATAGAAGAACAGAAAAAAAAGACACAGGAACTTTTATCTCTTGAGCAAAAGATTAAGGAACAGAGACAGGGCTATGCTAACCTTGAATTATCCCTCAAACAAAAGTTGATGACAGAATCAGAAAAATATTATTTAACACAAAGTAATTTAGAGGATAAATATAGTGCAGCTATGCAGTTATCCGGTCAGGAAAAGATAGATGTGCTTACTGCCTGGCAACAAGCCGTTGCATCTTCTGTACAGGAGGTTAAGGAGGGGGATTCAGTTGTAATAAGCATGCAGGACTCAGTAGTTGCAGCTTACTATAAGGTGAAAGAGGCACAGGGGTTAATTTTATTAGAGCAACAAAGGGTAAAAGATGAAAAGATTAGTGATATAGAACAAACTAAGAAATGGGCAGATTCAATTCAAAGTGCAGTGAATACAGCACAGGGGGAGATAGCAAAATATAGAGAGGAGATTACAGCCCTCTCAAATCAAATTGGTTCATTGAATTTCTATGTTGATAATAATCAGGCTGTTGGAGCAATATCAAAAGTTCAAGAGGCATTAAATTCAATACCTGATTTTTCATATAAATATATCGTAATGAAGACTATCTCAGAAGTTGCAGACGCCTCATCTCCCGCTTACGCTTCAGGAACATCCTATGTCCCTGAAACCGGGTTATACCAGTTACATCAGGGAGAGAGAGTCTTAAACCGCAATGAATCGGCAAATTATGACAATAGAAAATACTCAAATCAGATTATCTTTTCACCCGTGATAAAGATTAAGGGAAACAATATTGACCCAAAAATATTAGCAAAAAAGATAGTAAAACCGCTTAGAGACGAGCTAGGGAGGCTTGAAATAATCAACAATTAAAGAAAGGGGGTAAGACTATGTGGAGTTTTGAAATGAATCGCTGTTCACAATGTATGAAAATTGAGACCTGCCCGGATGCAAAAGTAATTCAAAAAACATTACGAACACTGCTCGATACTGTTGAAACAAATAATGGTGGCTCAAGGGCGGGCATTATAGTAGTCATCTGTAGAGATCAAGATGTCCCTGTGATAAAAGCATGAAAACATTTTCATCTGATTTTGAAAGAGAAAAAAACAAAAAGGTTGGCGCTGCCCCTGTCTGGATATTAAAATGTCCTTTTCAGACAGGGACACGCTACCTCTCCGATAGGGTGGTTTCTGTCGCTGGATGGGATGGCGGAATCACCACAAAATCATGGGTGCAAGATTGGGGAACAATAGATGAAGACATTTCAGGAGAGCTTTCATCTTCAAAGATATCCGATTTTGAGCTGACAATCATAAATGACCCCAATGACATTCAAAATTTAGAATCAATACTCTGGAATCCCTCAAACAATCTTGAAACAATAGATTGCGAATTATATCTCTATTTTTTAGGACTTTACCATGAAATACTACCCCAAAAAATGTGGGTAGGAAATATCGTTGATTTTAGAAAAGAAGACGAATTAATGTATACACTTCAATTAATAGACAATGTAATAAAAATAGACAAATATGTTGGCAGCAAGATTGATATATCTACCTATCCCTCTGCTGACCCCGATGATATCGGTAAAATTAAAAACATAATCTATGGCAGTGTTACAAAATGTCCTGCACATATTGTAGATGCAGGTGCAATGACAAGTTTACCAAACAATATAAATTCTTCAGTTACAAGTTTTTCAGTAAGTGACGGTTCAAGACTTTCATCAGGAAAGGTTATTCAGATAGATGGTGAGCAGATATATATCTCAACAATCTCCGAAAATACAATTACAAGCTGCACGCGGGGATACAACTCCACATTACCGGCAACACACCTGAAAGGTGCTGTTGTCTGGGAAAAGAAGACACAATTTGTCTATCTCTTTGCCGACCACCCAGTAAAGACTATAGGTAATATATATGGAAGGGTTGGAGATGTAGAAATAAATATTACCTCAATCTGCACAAAATACACAGGGCAGAGTGGGAATGAACTATCTGAATATAGTGGCAAGGCAGTTATAAACGTCCCTGGATATGTGACAGTTAGTCAGGCAGTAGACATGCTGGTAAGTGACGGGATTAGTGTAAATGATGCAATTGTGATAGTTGATTCCATAGGAGTTAGTGACACTATAGCGGTCATTGATGGTATAGGGATTGATGACACAATAAGTGTATCAGATTTGATTGGGGTAAGCGATGGGATAGGGGTGTCAGATTTGATTGAGGTAAGCGATGGGATAGGGGTGTCAGATTTGATTGGGGTAAGCGATGGGATAGGTGTTACTCATTCGGACTCCGGGTCCACTACAGCTCAAGTTCAAGGCTCTCAAAATGCAGCATATATATATGATTATACCAGTATTGGGAATGGTGAATGGAAACTGGTTGTAGGTTTTAATGACCCCCCATCCGGGTCATCTCAATTTCAATACAACCTCTATCTGAGCCTTATCGGATATTTTACCTCAGATGGGACTATTGAAATTAAGGCAGGCCCTTTTAATGATGCAACGCTCGTAACGGTTGCCTATTTGAAGAGTGCCACCTCTGCATGGGAATATTATCCCTCCCTCACCTTTGATTCCATCCCAAATCAAACTATATATATAAAAGTAATAATGACCGGAGGGGCATATCTCTTAGATGTTAATACTCTCCGCTGTGACCGTACCTATAAATATACAGGGGCATTTACGGGTTCTGGTGTAGCAACAAAAACAGGGTCAGCAACAAAAACAGGGTCAGCAACAAAAACAGGGTCAGCAACAAAAACAGGGTCAGCAA
>Ga0209343_10001369_pt1 | contig 32894 bp, 27 predicted proteins | sample RifCSPlowO2_02_FD_184026 | JGI IMG/M metagenome (GOLD analysis project Ga0209343, IMG submission 184026) | Groundwater microbial communities from Rifle, Colorado - Rifle CSP2_plank lowO2_0.2 (SPAdes) (version 2) | ecosystem: Environmental > Aquatic > Deep subsurface > Groundwater | place... | reverse complement strand
CATCTTTTTCCTTTTGAAATTCTGATAGAGGGTTATTGTTTGTATCAAGTATGGCTGCCCTGACCTTATAGACCCTGTAGGAAATAATTATTGTGCCGGTATTTCCGCTGCTTGCGGTAAGGAAATTTTCGCTCCCTGAACATGAGAGTATGGCAAAAATAGAAAGAATAGAAAGGAATCTTAAAAGGTGGCTAAAAGAGAGAATTACGGTGAAGATAATAGATAAAAGGAAGGATTTTTTAGGGGAGACTAAACTGACTGACTGACTGACTGACTGACTGACTGACTGAGCAATGTTCGTGCCTTGTTTTTTGTATTCATGGTTAAATCCTTCATTTCATTTTCCCCGAACACACCGCACATAGTAGCTGCTCGTCGGTCCATTGTCATTGTCATTGCCATCGCCGAAATACACAAGCCACGCATTGGTATAATAGTCGGCGTCCGTAGTAGATGACCAGTAGTAGGACGAATTTGTATTTGGGAAATAGGTTGTGTCTATTATTGATAATAGTTCTTTTATATTCGGCAGCCTCCAGTCATTATCCCCTCCGAGGGAAAGCCCTTCACAGTAAGTAATTGCAGATTCCCATTCCCTTGCTGTATTATCATCATCCTTCTGCCACATAAGACCTGTATTATTATCAGTTACGGTTCCATTGGCATTGTCTGTAAAATTTCCCGTTACTGTTATATCTCCTCGCACACACCTCACATAGTAGCGGTTTGACTTGCTGACATAGTTGATGATAAAGCCATGTGTGAAATTCATATGCAACGTATAGGTAGAAGAATCGCTGGTAATTGTATTAGACAACCAATAGAAGGAGGAATTTGTATCTGGGAAATATGCTGTATTTATAGCTGGGTTATATATCCCATAATTGACAATACTCATCAGCTCCATATCGGATGGAAGCCTCCAGTCAGTAGAACCTCCAAGAGTAAGGTCATCACAGTAGGTATTAGCATTATCCCATGCCCTCTCAATATTATCATCTTCCTTCTGCCATGTAAGACCAGTTACATTGTCAGTGATAGTCCCATTTCCATTGTCAGTATATGATGGAGGATTAATCGTATAGTCTGAATCTTCACCAGCGGTAGTTGTATAATCGCCTGTCTGACCAGTATCAGGCAATTTCAGCATCGCAGATTTGGATGTGGATGTGGTTGATATTGCACCGCTGCTTATTGGAACAGATGGTTTTGATGGGGTTATTTTATCACTTACTGTAAGGGTTATTGAATCATTTGCAAAGGATGATACATTGCCAGCAGAATCCCTGAACCAGACATAGACAGTCTTTGTGTTATCTCCAACACCCCCACTGCTTAATGTGAAGGTAACTGCTGCTGAATAAGATGTCGTTGATGTAACCGTTGTCCAGCATGAATCACTAACTGATGGTGTGGTTGAGGACTCTGAGACACAGTATCCTCTTACACCCACATCATCCGATGCTGATAGGTTAAGCGTTACTGCTGTTGATGTGGTTGATGCTGCATCGCTATTTATTGAAACAGATGGATTTGATGGGGCTGTTGTATCACTTACTGTCAGGGTTATGCTATCACTTGCAGATGATGATATATTGCCAGCATTATCCTTAAACCAGACATAAACAGTATTCGTATTATTCCCCACACTCCCGCCGCTTAATGTGAATGATACACTGGATGAGTAACTGGTCGCTGATATAACAGATGTCCAGCATGAATCACTAACTGATGGTGTTGTTGAGGACTCTGAGACACAGTATCCTCTTACACCCACATCATCCGATGCTGATAGGCTAATCGTTACTGCTGTTGATGTGGTTGATGCTGCACCATTGTTTATTGTTATTGATGGATTTGATGGGGCTGTTTTATCTACTATCTTTTTACTTTTTCCACAGGAAAGTATTATCATTATTAGAATAAGCAGGCAACAAATAAACTGACGGTATAATCTTTGTGCTTTGTTCCCCATGATTAAACCCTCTTTAACAAATTTATCAATATTTTACTCCATTCAATCATCATGTCAATTGTTTTTTAAAAATTTTTTCTTTGTAGAATCATAAGTATATTTGTTATTATATTATTTCAGAACTTTATTGTAAGGAGGAGTAGATGGGAGATTGCATTTTTTGTAAAATAATTAAAGGGGAGATACCTTCAAAGAAGGTTTATGATGATAAGGATATTTTTGCATTTGAGGATATAAATCCACAGTCACCTGTTCATATACTGATAGTTCCTAAAAAACACATTGCAAAATCTCTTGATGTTACAGAAAAAGAAAAGGAATTGATAGGGTCTATTTTTATGGTGGCTAACAGGCTTGCCGTGGAAAGGGGGATTGCAGAATCAGGTTTCAGATTGGTTGTCAACTGTAACAGGGATTCCGGGCAGGAGGTATTTCATATCCACTTTCATTTGCTTGGCGGGAGAAAAATGAAGTGGCCACCGGGGTAATTCAATAATATAATTAACCACAGAGGTCACGGAGAGGAAAAAAAGGACAAAAAACTTAATGAAACCACAGATGGACACAGATTAACACAGAAATTAAATGATTAAAAAGTGGTTAGTTTTTTTAGGAGAATGATTTTATGATAAAGATTGCACCTTCAATTTTGTCGGCAGATTTAAGCAGATTGGGTGATGAGTTAAAAACTGTAGAAGAGGCAGGGGCGGATTGGATTCATGTGGATGTAATGGATGGACACTTTGTCCCGAATATTACTATCGGCCCAATGATTGTTGAGGCTGTGAGAAAATCAACAAGGTTACCGCTGGATGTCCATTTGATGATAGAAGACCCTGATTTTTATATACCTTATTTTGTAAAGGCAGGGGCTGATATAATCACTGTCCATGCAGAAGTCTGCAAACACCTTCAGCGAACCATCAGGTCAATAAAGGAGCATAAAAAAATTGCAGGCGTGGTCTTAAATCCTGCCACATCTCTAAATAGTCTTGACCATATTTTAGGTGAGGTTGATTTGGTATTGCTTATGTCTGTCAATCCGGGTTTTAGCGGGCAGGAATTTATCCCATCAACTGTGAAAAAAATAGAAAAACTAAAACAAATGATAGATGATGCCGGCCTCAAGATTGATATAGAGGTGGATGGGGGCATAAAACCTGAAAATGCAAGAGATGTCGTTAATGCAGGGGCGAATATCTTAGTAGCAGGTGCCTCTGTTTTTAAAAGTAAGGATTATAAAAGGACGATAAAGGCATTGAGATGCGAATAGAGCCACCCAAAAAATATTTTTTGAAGTAGAATCAAATTTGCTTATATGCTATTCTGAAATAGTAAGATATAATTATACAAACAGTTTGAATCTTTTGTTCTGGAGGTAAAAATTGAATCAGTTTTATAAAAATCTTGCATTGTGGGTTGTAATAGGCTTAATAACGATAGCCCTTTTCAACATTTTTAATAAACCCCATGTTCCCTATAAGGAAATAATCTACAGTGATTTTATAAGTGCCGTAGAGAAAGGGGATGTGGTAGAGGTCTTAATTCAGGGAGATAATATAACTGGCAGGTTTCGTGATGAAAAGCCATTTAAAACCTTCACACCCAAAGACCAGGAGCTTATAAAGATATTGAGAGAAAAGGGTATAAAAATAAATGCAGCACCACCTGAACATGAATCATGGCTTACAAGCATTATTGTCTCGTGGCTTCCAATGCTGCTCCTCCTCGGGATATGGCTCTTCTTTATGAGACAGATGCAGATGGGTGGAGGAAAGGCACTCTCCTTCGGAAGGGCAAAGGCGAGACTCCTCTCCGACAAAAAAAACAATACTACCTTTAAGAATGTAGCGGGCATAGATGAGGCAAAGGAGGAATTGAAGGAGATAATTGATTTTCTTAAGGACCCCCATAAGTTTCAAAAGCTGGGTGGAAAGATACCAAAAGGGGTATTGCTTATGGGACCACCGGGGACAGGAAAAACCCTTCTTGCAAGGGCAATTGCAGGAGAGGCAGAGGTTCCATTCTTCTGTATAAGTGGTTCTGATTTTGTTGAGATGTTTGTCGGAGTTGGCGCATCGAGGGTAAGAGACCTATTTGAACAGGGGAAGAAGAATGCCCCATGCATTATATTTATTGATGAAATAGATGCAGTAGGCAGGCACAGGGGTGCTGGACTCGGTGGTGGACATGATGAGAGGGAGCAGACCCTCAATCAGCTGCTCGTTGAAATGGATGGATTTGAATCAAGTGAAGGGGTTATTCTCATAGCAGCAACAAATAGACCTGATATCCTTGACCCTGCCCTATTAAGACCTGGCAGGTTTGATAGAATGGTGGTAGTTCCAAGACCTGATGTAAAAGGAAGGGAAGGCATATTAAAGGTTCATACTTCAAATATTCCCCTCATGGATAATGTAAAAATAGAGATAATAGCAAGAGGAACGCCCGGATTTTCAGGTGCTGACCTGGCAAATCTGGTAAATGAGGCAGCCCTGCTCGCAGCCCGTAAGGAAAAAGATAAGGTAGATATGGAAGACTTTGAGTATGCAAAGGATAAGGTTATGATGGGTGTGGAAAGGCGGAGCATGATAATAAGTGAGGAAGAGAAAAGGAATACTGCCTTCCATGAGGCAGGACATGCACTTGTTGCAAAATTGCTCCCCGGGACAGACCCTATTCATAAGGTAACAATAATACCGAGAGGCATGGCACTTGGGATAACTCAGCAACTGCCTATTGATGAGAAACATACATATCCAAAGGGGTATCTCCTTAATAATCTGGTTATACTGATGGGTGGTCGGGCATCGGAAGAGATTGCCCTGAATCATCAGACCACAGGGGCAGGAAATGATATTGAAAGGGTGACAGAACTTGCAAGGAAGATGGTATGTGAATGGGGCATGAGTGAAAAGATGGGACCTCTCACATACGGAGAGAAGGAGGAACAGATATTCCTGGGAAGGGAGATAACACGGCATAAAGATTACAGCGAACAGACGGCACAGGAGATTGATGCCGAGATAAAGAGACTGGTGCTGGAGAGTTATGAAAAGGCAAAACGGCTTATCCTTGAGAACTTTGACACCCTTAACAGATTGGCAAATACACTGCTTGAGAAAGAGGTATTGGAAGGGCATGAGATAGATAAAATTATAAAAGGAGAGTTGGCTGAAAAAAGCGAAACTATCCAACCGATGGTAACAGCAAATTAAAAATTTTAAATAATTCCCATAATCCTGAAATGTCAACCACTATTTCAGAGAATCAACCTCCCACCTCAGATGAATTTACCATGCAATGCGGGAATTTTAAATTAGCCCTCGGAAAGAGGACATACATAATGGGAATCCTCAATTTAACTCCTGATTCCTTTTACGATGGCGGCAAATTTGTTAATCCGGAAGCAGCAATAAAACATGCGGAAAAGATGGTTGAAGATGGTGCAGATATTATAGATATAGGCAGTGAATCTTCAAGACCCGGCTCTAACCCCATATCATCAGAGGAGGAGATAAACAGACTCAAACCTGTTCTCCCTATTCTCTGCAAGGGCTTAAACATACCAATTTCGGTAGATACCTACAAATCCACTGTAGCAAAATGGGCACTTGATAATGGTGCAGCTATGATAAATGACATAAGTGGTTTCCGATTTGACCATTATATGGCAAAGGTTACCTCCGAATATAATGTGCTTGTAGTTATAATGCATACTTATGGGAAGCCAAAGACAATGCAGGATAATCCCCACTATAAATCCCTTTTAACGGAGATTATTCAGTATTTAAAAGATAGTATCAACACGGGATTGGAGGCAGGTATCGGCTTTGATAAATTTATAGTGGACCCCGGAATAGGATTTGGAAAAACCATTGCCCACAACCTCGAAATATTGAGAGAACTTGCGAGGCTTAAAGAATTAGGAAGACCCATACTGATAGGACCCTCAAGAAAATCCTTTATAGGCAAAATTCTTGACTTATCTGCAGAGGATAGACTGGAAGGAACTGCCGCTGCTGTAGCGATTGGCATACTTAATGGTGCAAATATAGTCAGGGTTCATGATGTAAAAAAAATGATTAGGGTAGCAAAAATATCAGATGCAATAAAAAAGGTGGGATGATTATTTTGACTGGAAGATTTCCATTTTGGAAATCTTCCAGCACTACATTCGTTATGTCAGGATTTAATTCGACTTAACGACATTTGAAGCTTTTGGACCCTTAGGTCCGCTTGAAACCTCAAACTCGACTCTATCACCCTCATTCAGATTCTTATATCCCTCATCCTTAATGTCTGAGTAATGAACGAATATATCTTCGCCTTCATCCTGTTTGATGAATCCATAGCCTTTGTTGCCATTAAACCACTTTACAACTCCTTTTGCCATTGATAACTTCCTCCCTTCCTTCAAAATTTAAGGGAACAACCCTTATCTGGAACACTATCCAAGTAACAGTGAATAGTTATCCCCTGCCCTTTTAAAATCGACCGGGCATAAAAAAACCGTAAGGACATATACTGCCCTTACGGCGGTAAACAATCCACATAATATTAAATTACAATATTATCCATACTGTTGTCAACCTTTTTTTTAATGTATGTCAAGTTTAATATTCAATTCCTTCAACTGCCTCTTCTCTACTTCAGATGGGGCATCGGTCATAAGACAGACCCCTTTCTGTGTCTTGGGAAAGGCAATACAATCACGAATAGACTTTGATTTTGTAAGGATTGCCATCAGCCTGTCAAGTCCCAGAGCAATTCCTCCGTGAGGTGGTGTCCCATATTCAAGTGCCTCAAGCAAAAATCCGAACTTTGTCTTTGCCTCGTTTTCTGTAAGACCGAGTGTATTGAACATTTTTTTCTGAACCTCCTGCCTGTGTATCCTGATACTCCCGCCTCCAATCTCCGAACCGTTCAGGACTAAATCGTAGGCTAAAGCCCTCATCTTCCCCCTATCGGTTTCAAATAAAATGATGTCTTCATCAACAGGGGATGTAAAAGGATGGTGCATTGCAACCCATCTCTTCTCCTCATCATCCCATTCCAGTAAAGGGAAATCCGTTACCCAGAGAAAATTGAATTTATTTTCATCTATTAATTTTAATCTCTCTCCAAGTTTTAGCCTTAGATGTGCCAGAGAATCAAATACAATCTTTGGTTTATCTGCAACAAAGAGAAGCAGGTCTGATACCTTTCCGTCAAATACTTTTATAATTTCATTCAGAGTGTCCTTCTGGAAAAATTTCGCTATAGGAGACTGGATACCTTCATGAGTAATCTTCATCCAGGCAAGCCCCTTTGCACCAAAGACTACCGCCTCTGCCATAAGAGCATCAAGTTCTTTCCTTGAAAAATCACCACAACCTGCTGCATTAATCCCCCTTACATCCCCGCCATTTTTTATAGCCTCTGTAAAAACCTTAAAGTCTGATTTAGATACTATTGATGTTACATCCTTTAATTCCATTCCAAATCTGGTATCAGGCTTATCTGTCCCAAATCTTTCCATAACTTCATGATAACTCAAAACAGGAAAGGGTCTCTCTACTTCAACCCCAATAGAGTTTTTAAATATTTCATACACCATCTCTTCAATCAAAGGAAAGACATCCCCCCGGTCTATAAAGGACATTTCTATATCTATCTGGGTAAATTCGGGCTGCCTGTCCGCCCTTAAGTCCTCATCCCTGAAACACCTTGCTACCTGAAAATATCTCTCGTATCCTGCAATCATCAGTATCTGTTTGAATAATTGTGGAGACTGTGGTAATGCATAGAATCTCCCTGGATTCAACCTGCTTGGGACAAGATAATCCCTTGCCCCCTCTGGTGTACTCTTTGTAAGAAAGGGTGTCTCTATCTCCAGAAAACCCCTCCTGTCAAGAAAATCTCTCACAAGTTTAACAACCCTGTGTCTTAAGATAATATTATTTTTTACAGAGGACCTCCTCAAGTCAAGGTATCTGTATTTAAGCCTTAACACCTCAGATATATCTTCATCTTCTTCTATTGAGAATGGGAGAGCAATTGATTCATTTATAATTTCCAAATCCTCTGTATTGACCTCAATTTCTCCTGTAAGAAGTTTTGGATTTACGGTTCCTTCGGGTCGGGCAACAACCTTTCCTTTAACCGCCAACACATATTCATTCCTTATCTCATGTGCCTTTTTATGTACCATCTTATCAACTGTCGGATTTACAACCACCTGTGTAATTCCATCCCTGTCCCTCAGGTCTATGAAAATCAATCCACCATGGTCTCTCCGTCTGTGAACCCATCCGTTAAGCACAACGATATCACCAACATTACTGCTTCTAAGTTCTCCACAGGTGCGTGTTCGCTTTAACATTCCAGTCATAATATCTCCTTGTCATATTATTTCATTTTAAAAAATTTTTTGAGCAACTTTTCATTATTTCTAAGGAGTTTCCACTGCTAATATATCAGATTTTTCTTCTCTTTTACAATGAAAAGATTGTTCCATTTTTTCAAAGGGACAAGTATAATTATCTCCATGAGTGAATTTCCATTATTGAGAGATTTAATCATTATCCTTGTTGTTACCATCCCAATCTCTTTTATATTCCATAGATTCAAATTGCCGATTATTGTCGGATACCTGCTCACTGGAATAGTCATCGGACCTTATGGCATAAGATTGATATCCGAACCATCAATGGTAGAGACACTATCAGAAATTGGCGTCGTGCTTTTACTATTCACGGTAGGGTTAGAATTTTCCCTGACCAGAATGGTAAGAAATCTCAAGACTATTATAGGAAGCGGCGGCATTCAGGTCATCCTCACAATCATGGTTGTCTCGGCTATTACTTACCTGTATGGATATTCACTGCAACAATCGGTTTTTTTCGGCTTTCTTATATCATTAAGCAGTACTGCAATTGTACTAAAGATGTATACAGACAGAGGAGAAATCAATTCCCCGCATGGAAAATTTTCTGTAGGTATTCTCTTATTTCAGGACCTCTGCGTCGTCCCTATGGTACTCCTTATCCCTGTCCTTGCCAGCATAGAGGAGGTATCTTTACAGATTATTTTTATAACAATTCTGAAATCAATTATTGTTGTAGCCACTATATTCTTCGCATCCCGCCTGCTAGTGCCAAAATTCCTGCATCATGTTGTCAGGCTGAAAAGCCGTGAGTCATTGATACTTCTTATCATACTCCTCTGTCTCGGGACTGCATGGCTAACTAATCGGTTTGGATTATCCCTTGCCATGGGGGCGTTCATTGCAGGGCTTATTATATCTGAATCAGAATACAGCAGTCAGGTAGTAGTGGAGATATTGCCATTCAGAGACTTTTTCAGCAGTCTCTTTTTTATATCCATAGGTATGCTTTTCAGAACATATTATCTCTCAGAACACTTAATTTACCTTCTGCTTTTAACTCTCGGCATCATCCTGCTAAAGATAATATTGACCCTTCTCTCAATTGTATTATTCCAGAAATCCTTTCGCATCGCATTTATATCAGCCTTAAGGCTTGCCCAGATTGGTGAATTTTCGTTCCTGTTAGCCGGAAAGGGATTCATCCTTAATCTCATTGGAAACGGTGATTTTCAAACCTTTCTGATACCTGCCATCCTGAGCATGATGGCAGCCCCGATACTGATACTTATATCCTATCCTCTATCCCTGAGGCTGCAATCCCTTTTCTCTATTTCTGAGAAGGGATGGGAAGAGGGGGAAGGTGATAAATTGAATGACCATGTCATTATTGCCGGTTATGGATTAAATGGAAAGAATCTCGCACAGGTACTCAAAGAGACACGGATACCTTACATAGTCATTGAACTGAATGATGAAAGAATAAAGGCAGGAAAAATAGCCGGAATCCCCGTAATCTATGGTGATATAACCAGCAAGGCAATACTCTATAAAGCAGGTATTGAAACGGCAAAGATTATAGTTTTTGCCATTTCCGACCCACTCTCAATCCGCAGGGGCATTCATATAGCACGGCAGATGAATCCCCATATCCATATTATTGTGAGGACTCTTTATACATCAGAGGTGGAAGACCTCTTGACCCTCGGGGCAGATCAGGTTATCCCTATGGATTTTGAGACCTCTGTGGAGATATTCTCAAGGGTGTTAAAGGAATATCATATTGCAGGGAATATTATAAAGCAGTATGTGGACATGATAAGGATGGATGGTTACAGTATGCTGCGCGGTCTTTCCATAGCTCAGGAAAAACTAAAAGACCTTTACAATTATCTCCTGTCAAGCACAACAGAAAGCTATCTGGTAACAAAAGGGTCAATTGCAGATAGCAAAACCTTAAAAGGGCTTGACCTCAGACAAAAGACAGGTGCAGTAATAATTGCAATTATAAGAAAAAAGGGTACACATGTAAACCCTGACCCTGATTTCAGAATTGAGCCGGGAGACCTCTTAATCCTGCTGGGAAGTCATGCACAACTGGACAGGACAGTAAATTTTCTCTCTACCCCTCTTGTCCCCCCTTACAAAGGGGGAAATTAAAGGGGGGGATTTGTGTAGATTCGTGTCAATTCGTGGCTAAATAGCTATATGAAAAAACCAATTATCCCCATCCTTCTATTCTATCTTGCCGGTATCCTCTACGGCAGATACATGCCCCTCTATCTCATTAATTTAACCGTATTTATAATTCTTATATTAACAGTCCGCCTTATCTGCTCTATGGTAAGCAGTAAAGTATGTAGCAAACTGCCTACTGCATACTCTTTACTGCCTACTTTTATTCTTGCGGGGGCTGTTGCAATAAATTACCAGTCTATAACCATCCCCGATAATCACATCTCCAACTTTATTTCCGATGATAAGGTATCCATTGAAGGTATTTTATACAAATCGCCTGAGGTTCTTGAAAACAGGACAAGACTCTATGTAGAGGTTCGGAGGATAAAGGATAATGAGGGGGAAACCTACAGAGATACTATGGGAAAAGCAAGAATAACACTATACAGGGATATCACTGATGCCTATTATAAAGACAAAATCAGGATAAAAGAAGTAAGACTGCGCATACCTCGAAACTTTAAAAACCCGGGGGGTTTTGATTACAGGAGATTTCTGGAAGACCATGGTATCTATGTAACGGGGAGTATAAGTAAGGCTAATCAGATAGAAATACTGGAGAGGGGCAAAGACAGCCTGTTTTCTTCTATATATAAATCTAAGGAGAGGATACTGCTCTTTACAGAAAATAATGCCCCCTCTGAAGAATCAGCAATCTTAAAGACAATGGTCTTCGGTGAGAGGGGAGCAACCTCAAAGGAAACGAGGAATATATTTAGTTCTACAGGCATTGCCCATCTCCTGGCTGTATCAGGACTTCATATGGGATTTGTAGCCTTTGCCTCTTTTTTTATTTTCAAAAAAACTTTTTCTTTTATCTTTTTAAATTTCCATCTCAGATTTTTTTTAATCGGTGCCGCACAAAGATTTGCCTCATTTTTTACTATATTTCCTGTTCTGTATTACTCACTATTAGTTGGCGGAAGCCCGTCGGCAGTAAGGGCAACCATAATGATAATCGTATATCTCTTATCCCTTGTCATTTACAGAGAAAGCAACATCTATAATACCCTATCTCTTGCTGCATTAATTATCTTAATATGGCATCCCCCTTCTTTGTTCAATATAGGTTTCCAGTTATCATTTATGGCAGTATTATCCATCGTGTATGGGTTTTCAATCCTGAATCAAGTTCAGGGTCAGGACAACTTTAAGCCTTCACCCCTCAGCCCCCCGGTAGCCATAGCCCCTGATTTAATCAGGGGTAGCCTGCAAACCTTTTTTCTTAAACACCGCTGGCTCTATAACTACATTCTTTCATCTGTTTTTGCCACCATCGGGACATTACCAATAATCGCATACCATTTCAATCTAATTTCAATTGTTGGAGTAATTGTGAATATTTTTGCAATCCCCCTTGCATCACTCGTTGTCCCGCTTACTTTATTTTTTTCAATACTATCAACAATCAATGGGCAAATTGCCTCTCTGTTAATGAATATCCCTGTATTTCTGACCACTTTTTTAGTAGATATTGCAAGGCTCTTCACACACCTTCCCTATTACTCTATAAGGATTCAGACGCCATCTGTATTGACTATATTTATGATTTACCCCCTGTTGTTCGGAATTTTAAATTTTAAGCGGCATAAATGGATAAAGATAGGGACTGTATCTGTTTGTATATTCTTAATTGGTTTCTGGATTCTAACTTCAAACCTCAAACTCCGAACTCCAAACTCATTGAAGCTTACATTCATTGATGTCGGACAGGGGGAGTCTTCGCTGATTGAATTTCCAAATGGAAAGACCATGCTCATAGATGGCGGCAGCATGATGGGTGATTTTGATATGGGAGGGAGTGTGGTAGCCCCTTATCTATGGGATACCGGTATTACTAAAATAGATTATGTAATTGGCTCACATGCCGATAGCGACCATGTAGGCGGGCTCGTATTTATTTTAAAAGAAATGGTAGTCAAAAACTACTATGACAATGGACAGGATTCTCTGGATTTAAGTCTTTCAACCCTGCATGAAATCGCTGCTGAAAAGAATATCCCCTGGACGGTCTTACAGTCGGGAGATGAGATAAAGATTGATGAAAGGGCTAAGGTGGAGATACTACACCCGCCAAAGAATTACGAATTACGAATTATGAATTACGATTTTAAAACAGAAAAACGAAAATCTAAAACCCAAAATTACAAGGGGGGGCATGATAACAACCTCTCCATTGTAATGAAGATTACTTATGGAAAATTTTCTGTCCTTTTTACAGGTGATATAGAAAAAGAGGCAGAAAGGTTCCTGATAGAAAAGCAGAAATCCTCTCTAAAATCTACTGTTGTAAAAGCCCCGCATCACGGCAGCAATTCTTCAAGCACAGGTGAGTTTATAAATGCCGTAAATCCAGAGGTAGCCATATTCTCGGTGGGATATAAGAATCCATTCAGGCATCCGAATAAAAAGGTTCTTGAGAGATATAGAGAGAAAAGGGTTAAAATATACCGCACAGACAGAGATGGCTTAATAGAGATAGAATCTGATGGTGAAAATTATACTATAAGGGTATATAATCAACCCGGTTAAAAATGGTTAAAAAAGTCCCTTGATTTTAAAATGGTAAAGAGTTATATTATAACCAATCCGATAAAGACTTTTAAAAAACTAATTTGTTTGGGAGAAAATGCCTGTGGATAAAGACATAGAAGAATCAGCATTAGGAAAAGACTATCATCTTTTTTTCATTGATGCACAAAAAGAAGGTGAAAAATTAAAGGAGCGTCTGTTTGAACTATACCTTCTTTATACCTTAAGTAAAAATTTAAACCTCTCCATGCACTTAGATGAACTCTTCGAGAAGGTCATAAAACTTTTGAAGGACTCTCTCAAAATAGAGGATTTCTGCCTTATGCTGATAAATGAAGAACTTAATGAGCTTAAGGTATGGAAAGCAAATGAAATTACTTATAACACAATAAAAGATATAACATTTAAAATGGGAGAGGGGGTTTCAGGGATTGCAGCCCAGACAGGTGAGCCTATATTAATACAGGATGTGAGTAAGGATGACAGATTCCTTTATTATAGAGGGAAGTTACCGAACATTGGGTCATTTATGTCTATACCTTTAAAATTGGCAAATGGCAAGGTAATTGGGGTTTTAAATATCCATAAATATACAATTAATGCCTTTAAAGAGACCGATAAGGTATTTTTTAGTGCAGTGGCAGAAAATGTAGCCCATACTATTTCGAGGGCAAGGATTTATGAGAAGACTCAGAAAGAGGCTATGTTTGATGGTCTTACCTCACTATGCACGCGAAGGTATTTTCTGGAAAATGTACACCGGCAGTGCAGTAAGGCAGAACGATATAGGGAGGTCTTTTCTATAATTCTCATGGATATAGACTATTTTAAATACTTCAATGATACCTATGGACATCTGCTGGGGGATGAAATACTCAAAAAAATGGCATATCTATTAGAATCTAATATCAGACAGAGTGATATTGTCAGCAGATACGGGGGAGAGGAATTTATGATACTCCTGCCGAAAACAGACAGAGATGGGGCATCATTGATTGCAGAAAAGCTCAGAAACCTTGTGGAGAAAGACCTTGCAATGGATAGCAGAGGCGAGAAAATAACAATAACTGCAGGTGTGGCAAATTATCCCGAGGATGGAAAGACTGTAGAGGAGATAATAGCAACGGCTGATAAACTCCTCTACTTTGGCAAGGAGAGTGGCAGAAATAAGGTGGTCAGTCACATACCTGATATGAAAGAATCTGAGATTGATGAAAAAAGGCAGAGCAACAGGTACAATGCCGCATTAAGGGCTGTCAGAGGAATAAACCGGTTACAGTCTATTGAAATCAGAATAAATGATAAAGAGTGGAAATTATGTGCCCTCAGGGATGTCAGCCAGAAGGGGTTAAAGGGAGAATTAGAAGGCAGGGTTAAAATCGGAGATATTTACACCTGCAATGCTGTTCTATCTTCTGCAGACCATGAACCCTATTTGTTCCGTATTAAAATTGTTCAGGCAAAGGAAATTCACCATAATAGATACCAGATTGGGGCGGAGATAATAGATGAAGATGATAAGTGGGAAAGAATATTTACACTCTTCACTCATTGAAATGCCCTTCACAATTTCAGAAGGAGTAATTGTAAGGCAGCTCAACTAATATTTTTTTGAGATTTATATTGCTTTTTTCTCCAGTATCGCCTGAATTATTGCCTCTGCTGCAAGCTTACCATCTACAAATGCCTGTCCTGACAGCCTCCATATACTCCCCCTCTGTTTTAATACATTCAGTTCTATCCTGAGTGTATCACCAGGAACCACAGGTTTTCTGAATTTAGCCTCATCAATACCTGTAAATAGGGGAATATATTTATCTAAATCTTCTGACCCCCCTTCAATTCCCCCCTTATTAAGGGGGGATACAGGGGGGTGAGATTGTCTGACCGAATAGAAAGCAAGTATTGCCCCCAGTTGTGCCATAGATTCAACTATTAAAACACCTGGCATTACAGGGAAGCCGGGGAAATGCCCCTGAAAAAACGGTTCATTCACCGTAATACATTTCATGCCTACAATCCGCTTTCCTGCTTCTATCTCCAGAACCCTGTCAACCAGCAGAAATGGATAACGGTGAGGAATATATTTTTTGATTTCATTTATATCCATAAAATGTAAGAAGCAATGAGCAATTAGTTTAATAAAAACTCTACTCTCTCATTGCCCGTTGCTCATTGCTTATTCTTGTTTTCTATCTTCTTCTCCAATTCCCTGACCCTTTTAATTAAATCAGGCAGCTTTGTAAGTCCAATCTGAATCCTTTTCCATAGATTATGTTCTATGGCTGGGAAACCTGAGTATATACCGCTTTTCAGGTCTCCGGTAACCCCTGACTTTGCAGCCAGAACAACTCCATCACCAATATCAGCATGGTCTGTCAGACCAACCTGTCCTCCCATCATCACATTCGCCCCGATATTACAACTCCCTGAAATCCCGGTCTGCCCTGCTATTACTGTATTGTTACCCACCGTTACATTATGAGCAATCTGAACAAGGTTGTCAATCTTAACCCCCCTTTTAATTACAGTGCTTCCAAGTGTTGCCCTGTCTATACAGACATTTGCCCCTATCTCCACATCATCTTCTATTATTACATTTCCAACCTGCGGCACCTTTCGCTGATTTCCATCTTCGTCTTTCACAAATCCAAAACCATCACTTCCTATCACAGCCCCGCTGTGTATGATGGCATTTTTACCAATTATAACATTATGGTATATGTTCACATTTGAATAGATAACTGAATCTGCACCTATTTTTGATTTTCTTCCTACAAATGTAAAAGGATATATGACAGTCCTGTCTTCAATCTCCACATCATCCTCAACGCAAACAAAAGGATAGATTGTAACATCTTTACCGATTTTACCTGTTTTAATAACTGACCTGGAATCTATCCCTTTTGCCGGATGTATATATTGTCTTTCATAAAACAGCTCAACCAGAAAAACCATTGAGAGATGCGGATTTTCTACAGATATGTAAGGCATTGTCACATCAGATGCCTCAATATTAAGCCCCTCTTTTAAAATAACAGCGGAGGCATTGGAATTTTTTAACTCCAGGAGATATTTTCCGCCTGTAACAAATGTAATATCTCCCTTCCCTGCCCTATTTATCTCTGCAATACCTGTAATATCAATATCAGGGTTACCATCCAGTTTACCATTCAATATTCTTGCTATTTCACCAAGTTTCATATAAAGACAAGCAATGAGCAATGAGTAATGAGCAACGAGTCTTATTACTCATTGCCCTACCCATTGCTCATTGCTTCTTCTGTTCATCGTATCTTTTTATCAACTTCTCCGTAATATCAATGCTATCAGTGGCGAATAAAACAGTATTACCCCTTTCCAGTATAATTGTGAACCCCTCCTCCTGCCCTATCTTCTGAACAACTTTAACCAGTTCTGAAACTACTTTATCTGTCATCTCCCGTTCCTTAATCATGATATCTCTTTTCACATCCTCTCTATATCTCTCCAGATCCCTGCCCTTCCTCCTGTATTCCTCACCCTTTCTATCCCTCTCCGTATCTTTCATCATAAGCCCTTGTTTATTCAGTTCATCTTCTATTTTTTTTATATCCTCCTCCTTCTCCTTGAGTATGGCAGTTTCTTTTTCAATATCTTTTTTAAGTTTCTCCATTGCTGATTTGCCGGCAGTGGACTGATTCAATGCCTTCTGGATATCAACATATCCTATCTTTAATGATTCTGCAAAGGAAATAGAAGATGTAAGATGCAAGATGCAAGATGCAAGAAAAATAACTTGGAACTTGGAACTTGTAACTTGTAACTTATTTTTTAATGTTCTCATAAATCCCCCCCCAATTATTGATAACTGACGACAAACAACCGACGACTAACAACCTTAGTTGTTGTAAGTTGTAAGTCGCAAGTTGTAAGTTACTAGAATGCCCTTCCTATAGTAAAATGAAACTCGCTTAAATTTTCCCATGGTTTCTTATCTAATTTAAATCCCCATGCAAAACTTATGGGACCTACAGGAGAAAAGAATTTGATTCCAAATCCCCAGGCATGCCTCATACTGCCGAGGTCAAAGTCATTGCTGTTTGTCAGAGATATATCCCCCTCTTTTCCATAGACATTTCCCCTGTCATAAAATAAAACCCCGCGGATATACCTGGTGAATGGATACAGGACTTCAAAATTAAATACCAACAGAGACCTTCCGCCAATTGAATTTCCTACTGTATCCCTTGGACCTATATTATTAAAATTGAACCCCCTGAGCGACTCAGCACCACCGAGAAAGAATCGCTCAAATATTGGTAACTCTTTATCGCCGTGTCCATCGGCATAACCGATTTTTCCATGAATCATAAACACAAAATTCCACCAGAGCGGATAATACCAGCTATTTTCACCTATCAGTTTATAGTAGTTTATACCTCCAAGCGGACCGCCTGCATACTCTCCATACAGATACTGTCTTGACCCTTTCTGGGGATTAAAAAAATCATCTCTCGTATCTCTTGTAACAGAAGGTGCGATACTGCTGGTTGTCCTATCTCCCTCCTGGGAAAGAAGGAAGTATGAAGCCGATGTTTTATTGCTTATAGATATTCTGACAAGTTCCTGCTTGTAGGAGATGTTGCCCCATGTATATTCATCAAGCGACTTTCCAAATCTTATGCTGCCACCCTGATTCCTCGACAAATAGCTGAAAAACTCCCTTTCTGTATTAAAGAGACTAAATCCTGCCAAAAGCTCCTTGTCAAAAAGTCTCGGTTCTGTGAAATCTATTTCATAGTCTTTCCGAAGAGATGAAAAATTAGTATTAAGGGCAAGTCTCTGCCCCCTTCCAAAGAGGTTGCTATTTGATATCTGGGCAAAAAACATGGCATTTTCAAAGGAACCATATCCGGCACCTACACTGAGAGTTCCGGTTGACCTTTCTGTAACTTTTACATCAAGGTCAATCATATCCTCTTCCCTGCGGCTCTTCTGTTCAAAATTAACCTCCTCAAAAAAGCCGAGATTATTCAGCCTCTCCCTGCTCCTCCTCAATCTGGCACTATCAAACAGGTCTCCTTCCTGCAACCTGAATTCACGGCGAATTACATTATCCTTCGTCTTATCATTACCATAGATATTTATTCTCCCTAAATATACCTTTCTGCCTCTCTCAATTTTAATATCTATATCCACCTTTTTAAGATTATCATTAACTTTTGTTGTTGGTATTACATCTGCAAAGGCATATCCCTTTTTTGAATACATATCTATTATATCAAATATACTCTTTCCAAACTGTGACCTGTTGAATATATCCCCTTCTCCCGACTTAAGGGCACTTCTAATCTCACTTTTAGAATATACCTCATCACCCTCTACATTGACAGTCCCGATTCTATACTGTTCTCCTTCAGTTAAAAAAATGGTTATATAAATCCTCCTTAATTCTTTATCAACTTCTATTCTGGGGTCTTCTACCTTTACTTTTATAAAACCATTGTCATGGTATAGGGATTCAAGCTTCAGAACATCTGTCTTTACCACCTCTTTTCTATATGCTCCGGAATTTGTAAACCACGAGAAAAAACCTTTTTCCTGAGTATCAACAGATTTTTTGAGGGTATCTTCATCAAAGAACTTATTGCCAAAAAATTTTATGTCCGTTACATAAACCTTTTTCCCTTCCTCTATTTTAAATTCTATATCAACCTGATTATTCTCCACCTCTTTTATTGCCACATCTATACTGGCAAAGTAGAATCCCTTTTCCTGGTAAAGTTTTTTTACGGACTCAATATCCTTACTTACAAAGTGATTTTTAAAGTGTATACCCTTTTTTAATGAAAGTTTTTTTGTTATTTCAAAGCTCTCCACCTCTTTATTACCTTTAATTTTTATCTCTCTTATAAATGGTTTTTCCCTTACAATATATGTAACCCTTAATCCCTCATCAACCTCCTCAACATCCACTTTTATATCATCAAAATAGCCAAGTTCATATATCCTTTTTATGTCACTTTTTACCTTTATGGCTGAATATGTCTCTCCCTCCTTAAGGTTTAAGTAATATTTTATAGTTGATTCATCAACCCTCTCATTCCCTTTTATCAATATCTGAACAAGAGGCTTGTCAAGGTTAATAACTTCTGCACTTAAAGGGGTCAGGCAGAAAAACACCTGAGCTGTAAAGAATGCAGACAAAATTATCAATAATGAAAATTTTTTGAGAGAATCTATGTATCTTATGCGGTATCTTGAATATAATATTAAGGATAGGCAGCAGGCAGCAGATAGCAGATATCTGGTAGAGGAATAATTACCCTCTTTATCACCCACCCTATCTAATATCTCCTGTCTATTGCCTATTCCCTTCAGCAAGTGCCAACCAGGTCCTTTTTTCCTGCGAAGGTCAATTCATCACCTTTCAGCTTTACATATATGGAAACTGTATTTTTAAGTTCCCCGGATAGTATCTTTTCTGAGAGGGGGTCGCCGATATATTTCTGGATTGTTCTCTTCAGGTGTCTTGCCCCATATAAAGGGTCATACCCTATCTTTGAAAGCCATTCCTTTGCCTCACTATCTACATCTAATAAAACACCCTCCTCAATTAACTGCGTATTCAAATTATAGAGGAGAATATCCACAATCTGAAGGATGTGTTCCTTCTCAAGGGGATGGAATATAACAACATCATCTATGCGATTTAAAAATTCAGGGGCGAAGGTCTTCTTAAGTTCCGATTTGATGATATCTCTGTATTTTTTAAACGAAGCCTCTTCCCCCTCTCTCTGAAATCCCATGGAGAGTCCCTTCTCCAAAAACCTTGCATGCAGATTAGATGTCATTATTAATATTACATTCCTGAAGTCAATTGTCCTTCCATAATTATCTGTAAGCCTTCCATCATCCATTATCTGAAGAAGCATATTGAATATATCAGGATGTCCCTTTTCTATCTCATCCAGCAATACAACAGAGTATGGTCTTCTCCTCACCTTTTCAGTAAGCTGTCCACCCTCCTCATAACCAATATAACCGGGTGGTGCCCCTGTAAGTCTTGAGGCACTGAATTTTTCCATATACTCAGACATGTCAAGCCTTATAATAGCCTTCCTGTCACCGATGAGATATTCCGCAAGCGCACAGGCAAGTTCGGTTTTTCCTACACCAGTTGGACCAAGAAAGAGAAATGACCCCATAGGCCTCCTTATGTCTTTCAAGCCTGCCCTTGACCTCCTTATTGCCCTGCATATCACCTCTATTGCCTCTTTCTGTCCAACTATCTTTTTTGATAGTTCTGCTTCCATCTCCTGCAATTTTCTTGATTCCTCTTTTTCAATCTTGGATAATGGAATACCGGTCATCCTCGAGATTACATAGGCAATATCCTCCCCTGTTACTTCTGTCCTTGCCTCTCCCTGCAAATTTTCCCAATTTATCTTCAATTCCTCCAAGTCTTTCCTTAAATTTTCCTCCCTGTCTCTCAACTCTACTGCCTTTTCAAACTCCTGCGCATCAATTCTTTCTTTCTTCTCCCTGACCACCTCATCAATATTTCTTTGCAATTCCCTTATTTCGGGTGGATAGGTAACCTTCAGCAACCTCACCCTTGAGCAGGCTTCATCTATTACATCTATTGCCTTATCAGGTAAAAATCTATCATTGATATACCTATCGGAAAGCTTAACTGCAGATACAATTGCATCTCCCGTTATCTTAGCCTTATGATGAAGTTCATACTCATCTTTCAATCCTTTTATAATCTGTATAGTCTCTTCAATCGTTGGAGGGTCAACAATTATGGGTTGAAATCTCCTCTCCATGGCACCGTTCTTTTCAATATATTTCCTGTATTCATTCAGTGTAGTTGCACCTATACATTGTATCTCCCCTCTTGAGAAGGCTGGTTTAAGCATATTTGAGGCATCTACAGAGCCTTCTGCAGCACCAGCACCTATCAGAGTATGAATTTCATCTATAAAGAGGATTATATTTTTTGCCTGAGTTATTTCCCTCATTACAGCCTTCATCCTTGCCTCAAACTGCCCTCTGTATTTTGTACCGGCAATGAGCGACCCAAGGTCAAGTGAGATTAATCTCCTGTCATAAAGTGTCTGAGGAATCTCTCTGCTTATAATCCTTTGCGCAAGCCCTTCAACGATAGCCGTCTTACCAACTCCAGGTTCACCAATCAGGACAGGATTATTTTTTGTGCGGCGTGACAGTATCTGGATTACCCTCTCAATTTCATCTGTCCTGCCGATTACCGGGTCAAGCTTCCCTTTAATTGCAAGTTCAGTGAGGTCTTTTCCGAACTCATCCAGTGCAGGCGTCCTGCTTGCCTCTTTAGTCTGTAATACCGGCTCTCTTAAGAGACTGATAGTTTGCTCTTTTATGTCAGAATACTGAAGACCAAAACTACTCAATATACGATAAGCAACCCCATTCTTCTCTCTTATCAAGCCGATAAGGAGATGTTCGGTTCCTATATAACTATGCCCCATAAACCCCGCCTCTTCTACGGCATACTCCAGCACTTTCTTTGCCCTGGAGGTAAACGGGATATCACCTATAACCAGTGTATTTAAACCATGGGGAAGGTTCCTTTCAATCTCGGGCTTTAACTGTTTTATATCTACCCCTAATCTCTGCAGAACAAGAATTGCTATGCCGCCGCCATCTTTAATTATGCCGAGAAGTATATGCTCTGTTCCGAGGTATTCATGCTGATACCTCTCTGCCTCTTCTCTTGCAAGAATAATTACCCTCCTTGCCCTTTCAGTAAATTTTTTGAACATATTCAATCCTCCCCCTAAATTAGCAATGAGTGCTAAGTAATGGGCAATGAGTTTTTTTACTCGTTGCTCATTGCTCATTGCTTACTATCATCCCATCTGCCAATCTTATTACCCTCGTCATCCTTTTTACAAGCGTATCATTGTGCGTTACTATAACAAAGGTTTGTCCCATTTCTCTGTTCAGTTTATAAAGCAACTCATAAACATCTTCACTTGTCTTGCTATCAAGATTACCAGTCGGTTCATCTGCAAGGACAAGCTGGGGATTATTTATGAGTGCCCTTGCCACTGCCACCCTCTGTTGCTCTCCTCCTGACAACTGGCCTGGTTTATGATTTATTCTATCCCTTAATCCAACCTCTGTCAAAATTCTTTTAGCCTCTTTAATTGCCTCATCTTTGCCTTTTTTACTTATAAGGACAGGCATCATTACATTCTCCAATGCGGTAAATTCTGGCAGCAGATGATGAAACTGAAATACAAAGCCGATTTTCCTGTTACGGAATTCTGCTAACTGAATATCGGTCATTTTGAAAATGCCCTGACTATTAAATATTACATCTCCCTCTGTAGGTCTGTCCAATGCGCCAATTATATGAAGAAGTGTGCTCTTTCCAACACCTGAGACACCGACTATTCCAAGCATCTCCCCTTTCATTATACTAAAATTTAAGCCCTTTAAAACCTCTAAATAATCATCTCCAACTTTGAATGATTTTCTAACCTCCCTGATTTGTATCAGTTCTTCCATAATTAGCAATGAGCAACGAACAACGAGCAATGAGTTAAGAATGGTATTCCCTCGTTACTCATTGCTTATCACCCATTGCTTATATTTACTCATACCTCAGTGCCTCCACGGGGTCAAGCCTTGAAGCATTCCATGAAGGATATATGGTTGCAAGAAAACTTATAGCTATTGCCGATATGGAGATATATAAAAAGTCAAAGAGGTTCATTTTTACAGGAAGGGTATCAATTTGATAGACATCACTTGGGAGTTTTATAAAATGATAGGTATCAAGAAGTTCGCAAAGAAAATATCCACCCAAACAGCCGATAATCGTTCCTGCAACACCTATAATCAGTCCTTCCGTCATGAAGATTTTCATTATACTCCTGTCCGTTGCACCCATGGATTTGAGTATCGCTATATCCCTCCCTTTTTCCATGACCATCATTATAAGTGTCCCGATTATGTTGAAGGCGGCAACAACTATTATTAATATAAGTATAACAAACATGCCAAACTTTTCAAGCTTCAGGGCTGAAAATAAGTTTTTATTCATCTCCATCCAGTCCCTTGTCCAGTATGGAAAACCGAGCATATGATGTATTTTATCAGCAATACTATCTGCAATATAAATATCATCAACCTTTATTTCAATCCCTGTTACAGTTTCACCCATATTAAAAAATCTCTGGGCAGCAGAAATGGAGATAAGTGCAAGGTTTGAATCGTATTCATACATGCCGGTCTCAAATATACCAACAACCCTGAACTTTTCTACCTTTGGTACAGTCCCCATCGGGGTTACCCTTCCAAATGGAGAAATCATATCAACCTTATCACCCATGAAAACAGCAAGATTTCTTGCGAGGTCTTTACCTATTACAATACCCTCCAATTGGAGTTCGGAGTTTTCTACTCCTAACTCCTGACCCCTGACCCCTGACCCCTGACCCTTCAAAAATCTCAACCCACCCTCTTTTATCCTATTTGCCAAATCTGTAACTTTAGCCTCAAGGTCAGGGTCAATACCACGAACTGCAATTCCGGATACATTGTGAGCAGATGTCAGCATAACCTGATTGAAGATAAAAGGAGATGCGGATATCACATGCTCAACACCTTCTATCTTTTTTATAATCTCTTTATTGTTTTTTATGCCACCCTCATTATTTAATACCACTACATGGGAATTTGTTCCCAGAATCTTATTCCTCAAATCTTCCTGCATGCCGCTCATAACAGAGATAACCACAATCAGGGCAGTTACCCCCACAGCCACACCTCCTATGGAAATCCATGTGATAAGGGATATAAATGCCTGCTTCCTCTTTGCCTTCAGATAACGGAGACTAATAAAAAATTCGTAGGACATATAAAAAATAGTTGCAAGCTCATAAAGTTGAAAGTTATAAATTAGAATGAATTTATAAACTTTATGAACTTTACAAACTTTATAACTTGATTCATTCCTTCCTCATCTGCGGAAAAAGTATTACATCCCTGATTGATGGGGAATTTGTAAAGAGCATTATGAGTCTGTCTATGCCGATACCCTCTCCTGCAGTCGGTGGCATGCCGTATTCCAGCGCCCTTACGAAGTCGTCGTCCATCATGTGTGCCTCTTCATCCCCTGCCCCTCTCTGAAAAACCTGCTCATCAAACCTCTCCCTCTGGTCTATAGGGTCGTTTAACTCTGTATAGGCATTTGCGAGCTCTCTTTTTGCTATATAGAGTTCAAACCTCTCCACAAGTTCAGGATTATCCCTTTTCTTTTTTGAAAGAGGTGATAAATCAAGTGGATAATCTGTAATAAAGGTGGGCTGTATTAATTTCGGCTCTACAGTATAATCAAAGAGCTTCTGCCATATCTTTCCTTTTGTATCTGACTTTGTAATTGGCGCACCCAATTCTTTTGCAAACTTTAATGCCTTTTCCTCATTTTCCAATATATCAGGACGGACACCTCCCAATTCAATTATGGCATCTCTAAAAGAATATCTTTTCCACGGCGGCGATAAATCAATTTTTTCGCCACCATATTCTACAACAAATCCCCCCAGCACCTCTTTTGATAGAAAGGAGAACATCTCCTCAGTAAGATTCATCAGGTCATTGTAATCAGCATAAGCCATATAGAACTCAAGCATTGTAAATTCAGGGTTATGCTGTGTGGATATACCCTCATTTCTAAAATTTCTGTTTATCTCATAGACCCTCTCAAGACCTCCTACCACAAGCCTTTTTAAATAGAGTTCAGGTGCGATTCGTAAAAATAGATCCATTCCAAGTGCATTGTGATGGGTCTTAAATGGTTTAGCAGCAGCCCCACCGGGGATAGACTGCATCATAGGGGTTTCAACTTCAAGAAAGCCCTTACTGTTAAGGAAATCCCTCATCTTCTGGACAATAATGGTTCTTTTAATAAAAACATCCCTTACCTCTGGATTGACAATCAAATCTACATACCTTTGTCGGTATCTTATTTCAATGTCCTTTAAGCCGTGCCATTTTTCCGGGAGCGGCCTTAATGATTTTGTCAGGAGTGTTATATTTTTGACATGAATAGTCAATTCCCCTGTCCTTGTGCGGAATATTTTGCCAGCTATGCCGATTATATCGCCAATATCAAAAGCAGAAAACACCTGATAACTTTCATCACCAACTTCATCCTTCCTCACATAAATCTGTATCTTCCCTGATGAATCCTGTATATGGCAAAATGTAGTCTTTCCATGCTCCCTCCGCGTCATGATGCGTCCTGCAATGGTTACCTCGTCATTGACCTTCTCCAATTCTTCTTTTGGAAGGACTCCATATTTCTGTGCAATAAAACCTATGGTATGGCTTACTTTGAATCTATCAATATAAGGCTCTATGCCTGAATTTCTCAAATCCTGTAGTTTTGCCCTTCTCAACTGCATCTGTTCTGAAATATCTTCCATTGAATTTTACTCCTCTACAAGTTTAAAAACCATTTTCTTAAATTTATCTATCCACCCCATGGAGTTAGTGATTATTTCATAAACCTTACCAAAATCTATCTTCTCATACCTGTGAATCATGAGGTTTCTGAACCTTGCCATTTCTATTAATACATTAGAAACATCTGCTGGTATCAAATTATTTTCCTTCAATAGATTAAAACAGTCTCCATAAGATGACGGTGCTTTTAAAAGTCTCTTAGCAGTTATATGAAAGCAAATGTCAATGACAGCCTCGGTAATTATAATCAGATTTGCATAGGCAATATCCTTATAATCCCTGCTTTCAAGAAATTCATTCAACTTTAATGCCTTTACTCGCTCAACCTGTTTTAAGGCATCATTTATCTCATCGAACTTTTTAAAAATCCTTTTCTTATCAATATTCATGGTGATAATGCTTCTTTCATAAAGTGATCCCAGAGAGGATAAAAATCATTGTACTTCTTTGAAACCTCTACTACAAAATCCGCCCACAGACTCTCATCCTTTACAAAAAGCAATCTACCCCGAATAACATCGTGCACATATAAGACATCTGACATATTAATCACCTTAACATCAACAGGAATATAAAATCCTTCATCCTTCAATCTCTTTTCTATATCGTTAATAATCCTCACTTCATAATTCCATCTCTTTGCCTTTTCCATATCAGATACATAAATCCCTATATCAATATCTCTAACAAATGGCATCTCATGGTCAACAAGAGACCCGTAAAGATAGGCAAAGAGAATATCTTCATAATTTTCAATCTCACTTTTAATAATAGAGATTATCTTCTCTTTATCATCTTTTGCAAATCTGTATACATTAATGCTATTCATATTTTTCTTTTTAAAACAACCTCTGGGCTATGGCTTACTTTGAATCTATCAATATACGGAAGTGAAGAAAAAGGTTTTTACAGGATATTTATTATGCCGCACCTTTTAAAAGAAATGCCTCAATAAACATATCAATCTCCCCATCAAGAACTGCATCTGCATTTCCAACTTCAACCTTTGTCCTTAAATCCTTTACAAGTCTATATGGGTGCAGGACATACGACCTTATCTGATTCCCCCATCCAATTTCCTTTTTCTCCCCCTGAATTTTCTCCAGTCTTTCCCTCTGTTTTTCTTCTTCCGCTTTATAAAGGTGTGAGCGGAGTATTTTCATAGCCGTTGCCTTATTCTTGTGCTGTGACCTCTCATTCTGACATTGAACTACAATCCCTGTTGGTATATGGGTTATCCTGACTGCTGAATCGGTTTTATTGACATGCTGTCCGCCAGCACCACTTGAGCGGTATGTATCTATCCTCAAATCCTCCTCATCTATTTCAATCTTTATATCATCCTCAATCTCCGGAACTATATTCACAGACACAAAGGAGGTATGCCTCCTCTTATTTGCATCAAACGGGGATATGCGGACAAGACGATGGACACCCTTCTCAGCCCTGAGGTAACCGTAGGCATATTCACCTGATACAGTAATGGTCGCATCCTTTATACCTGCACCCTCACCTGGCTGATAATCAGTTATCTCGGTTTTATAGCCTCTCCGCTCTGCCCATCTCAGGTACATCCGCAGAAGCATCTCGGCCCAGTCCTGTGACTCTGTCCCACCTGCCCCCGGATGAATTGAAAGGATGGCATTAGCCCTATCATGCTCTCCTGAGAGCATTGCACGGAGTTCAAAATCAGCCACCTCCTTTTCTATGAGATTCAGTTCCCCTTGAATCTCCGAAAGGAGACTTAAATCATCCTCTCCATGAGACAGGTTTATCAGCTCGCTGATATAGTTAAGACCCTTATCCAGATTTTTCCATGTATCAAGCGGCTTCTGGTAAAGAGATTTCTCTTTAAGTATCTTCTGGGCTGATTCATTATCATTCCAGAAACCCGGCTTCTCTGCCTCTTTATTTAACTCTGCTATCCTCTTCTCTTTTTTATCGAGGTCAAAGACCCCCCCTTAACCTATACACCCTGCCATTCAGGTTATCCAATTTTGATTTTAATTCTTCAAGCATAATTTCCTCCCTCTTTAACTCTTATATCATAACTAACTCTTACAGTTCAATCTCAAAGTCTTACGAGGGAGTTGCAAATTTCATTGCAAAGTCATAGATTATAAATTATCATAATTTCTCAAGGAGATTAAAATGTTTGGAATAGGGATGCCTGAATTAATAGTAATACTCATTATCGCAATTATAGTAATCGGTCCAGAAAAACTTCCGGAGATTGCAAGGGCACTCGGCAGAGGTTATGCAGAGTTTCAGAAAACTTTGAAAACAGTAAAAGACTCTATTGAAAAAACGGAAGACGATGTCTATAAAACAACTGATAACGAAGTTGAGGAAAAGGATGTTAAAAAAGAGGGGGACGAAATTGGAGGAAATGCAGGAAATAAGGAAAAGACGGCTTAAGAAAGTTACCCCCGATGAGAAGCTCCCCTTTACGGAGCATTTAGAGGAGTTCAGATGGCGGCTGATAATCATAATCATTACTATTGCTGTATGGTTCGGAGTATGCTACACATTTTCTGAAAATATCATCAAATTCATCCAGAAACCCCTCAACCAGAAACTAATATTTATAAATCCGACAGAGGCATTCTTTGTAAACCTGAAGGTTGCGTTTTTTGTAGCTATCTTCCTCTCTATTCCTGTGATAATTTATGAACTCTGGGAGTTTATATCGCCCGGTCTTCTTGAAAAAGAGAAAAAATATACACTCCCTTTTATAATTTCATCCATGATATGTTTTTCCATCGGTGGAATCTTTTCGTTTTATATCGCACTACCATCAGCAATAAGATTCCTTTTGAACTTTGCCGGGAGCGAACTAAAACCTATGATATCAGTAGATAATTACATCTCCTTCGTCGGCAGGTTTATGATAGGGACAGGCTTTGTATTTGAGTTTCCGGTTGTTATCTTTTTCTTAAGCAAGATAGGGATAGCAACACCTGAATTCCTTTCTCAAAAAAGGGGATATGCCATACTGGCCATACTCATCATCTCTGCTATACTGACCCCTCCTGATGTATTCACCATGATTCTGATGGCAGTCCCTTTAATAATTCTGTATGAAATAAGTATAATTATATCCAGAATTTTTGGGGAAAAGATTGCCATTTAACTTTTTCTATGAGTAATGCAAGGGCTCATGTTATTGTTTCAGGCATTGTCCAGGGGGTTTATTTCAGGGCAAATACCAGAGAAGAGGCAAAAAGACTGAGTATAAATGGATGGGTTAAAAATAAACACGATGGAACAGTGGAAATAGTAGCAGAGGGAGATACGGAAAGGATAGAGAGGCTGATAGGGTGGTGTCATAAAGGACCTCCAGGGGCACTTGTAAGGGATGTGGCTATAGAATGGGGGGAATTTAAAGGCGAGTTTAAGGACTTCAGTGTGAGATATTGATGGGCAAGATAAATTATCCACAGGCTGTCAGATTATTTGCAGGATTGATATATCAAGATGATGAGATAGCGGCGGCGGTAAAGAAAAGGTTAAAAGATGAATTCAGCGAAATATGTAATGAGAGCAATGTAATTCAATTTGATTTCACAGATTATTACAATAAAGAGATGGGGAACGATTTAAAAAGGGAATTTATATGTTTTAGAGATTTAATAAAGAGAGATAAACTTGCGGAAATTAAAATTAAAACAAATGAAATAGAATCCGACTTTGCTGACCCTTCAACTGGCAACCGCCATATTAACATTGACCCCGGCTATATATCCGCTGAAAATGTAATATTAGCCACCACAAAAAACTGGGGACACAGACCGTATCTTAAAGACGGCATTTATGCTGAACTTACCTACCGCTTTCAAAAAGGCAGTTTAAACCCTCTGGAATGGACATATCCTGACTACAGAACAAAGGGAGTTATATCTATTTTCAACGAGTGGAGAAAAAGTTATCTTAAAGAATTATCGGATTTATCAAGAATTGGTTAAAAACAGACTTTTAAAATCCTCTTCGCTTCCTTTAGAAAACCTTCAGCACTGCTGATGAACGCCTCTACCCCTTCTTTGGAATATTCATTCCTTGTTTTAATGGAAGTAGCTCCGCATCAACTCAAAGAACAGGTGCCATATCTCGTTTCAATTCCTTATAGGCTCAATGAAATCGGGTATGAATCTGGTAAGATTCAATATCCTGATGACAGTTTCAATTCCTTATAGGCTCAATGAAATTCAAATTTGAAAGGATTTATGGGGGGGTTTACTGAGTTTCAATTCCTTATAGGCTCAATGAAATCTCTCAAACGATCAGTATCGGATAGTTGTTCTCAAGTTTCAATTCCTTATAGGCTCAATGAATGAGGAATTATAACTCAAGGATATCATATAGATACTGGGTTTCAATTCCTTATAGGCTCAATGAAATGGGTATGTGGCAAGAATAGATTTAAGTGATTTTGCGAGTTTCAATTCCTTATAGGCTCAATGAAATTTTTAGTTACACTTTCATTCCAAATAGTGTTACAATTGTTTCAATTCCTTATAGGCTCAATGAAATAAGCTATCTCTGAAGTAGAGGGGCAGCTTGTTGAGTTTCAATTCCTTATAGGCTCAATGAAATGATGCACCGGCGGCCCGTAAGGCGGAGGACACGCTGGTTTCAATTCCTTATAGGCTCAATGAAATCATCCAATTAAGACTTCCTCTGGCATTAACTGCCAAGTTTCAATTCCTTATAGGCTCAATGAAATTCCATAATTCCTGACACAGAGGCACAGTCAGGATCATGTTTCAATTCCTTATAGGCTCAATGAAATTTGTCCCTCAAATCAGCCCCTACTCTTATATATTAGCGTTTCAATTCCTTATAGGCTCAATGAAATTTCAAGTTGAAACAGACTCAAGTGATGTTCCATCGTTTCAATTCCTTATAGGCTCAATGAAATTACGATACCACAGAAAACCATATCAAATATCCCATGTTTCAATTCCTTATAGGCTCAATGAAATGCAGAAAATATTTCGGGTGGAAAGCTATTTTTAAAAGGTTTCAATTCCTTATAGGCTCAATGAAATCTGGTCGGGCTTGCTTGCCATTTTTTGGAGGGTATAGTTTCAATTCCTTATAGGCTCAATGAAATTTACTCCTCTGTATCCCATACTTCTACCTCACATTGGTTTCAATTCCTTATAGGCTCAATGAAATTGAAATTATACCCTGAGCGGTTGCGGGATACAATCGTTTCAATTCCTTATAGGCTCAATGAAATTTGATTGCAGGAATATAAAATTGATGATATACGCCCGGTTTCAATTCCTTATAGGCTCAATGAAATAAGACTCAAACGCCATGCAGGAATAATTGATAATTTGTTTCAATTCCTTATAGGCTCAATGAAATAACATACCTGACAGTCCTTATTTTAATGACATCTCCATTTCAATTCCTTATAGGCTCAATGAAATTATCATATGATTTACAATCATATGTATTCACAATTTCGTTTCAATTCCTTATAGGCTCAATGAAATGTCTCTTCTACTTCTTCTACCTCACATTGCTGACATGTTTCAATTCCTTATAGGCTCAATGAAATAAGGCAAATTTCAGACGCCACGCAGGAACAAAAATGTTTCAATTCCTTATAGGCTCAATGAAATTCAAGCTGTTCGTTGGGCTGCGTGGAAATTATTATTGGTTTCAATTCCTTATAGGCTCAATGAAATTCGTCGTCTCGGTTGGCATGAAAAAGCGAAAAAAATGTTTCAATTCCTTATAGGCTCAATGAAATTCTTGTAAATGGTGTAACTACAGATACCCTAACGGGGTTTCAATTCCTTATAGGCTCAATGAAATCTCTTGTAAATGGTGTAACTACAGATACCCTAACGGGGTTTCAATTCCTTATAGGCTCAATGAAATTAAAATGAGAGGTACTAAGATGGAATGGGGTATGGTGGTTTCAATTCCTTATAGGCTCAATGAAATTGAGCTTGGAATAACCGGCTCGTCATCACTTACAGATGTTTCAATTCCTTATAGGCTCAATGAAATTTTCAGTATCATAGGCATTATGGCTGCGACATTTATTGTTTCAATTCCTTATAGGCTCAATGAAATTTTCTATTCGTGCTATCAGGGGCGGGAATGTTGTGTGTTTCAATTCCTTATAGGCTCAATGAAATCTGTTAATGTTTCTGCATATTCTCCGTTATCTGAGTTTCAATTCCTTATAGGCTCAATGAAATTTGTATAAGGTGGGTCTCCTGTCCTTAGGGTGTTTTGTTTCAATTCCTTATAGGCTCAATGAAATTTTTGAAGTGATTGGCTCAATCTCTGATTGTGTTAAGTTTCAATTCCTTATAGGCTCAATGAAATTCTGTCAGCGATTGACCGGTTGCACTTTAGCCGTCGTTTCAATTCCTTATAGGCTCAATGAAATTTTTGCGCTCATGAAAATATGTTTGTACCGTTCGGGTGTTTCAATTCCTTATAGGCTCAATGAAATGTCGGTACTAAAAAAGATGGAGATGGTACTACAGTTGTTTCAATTCCTTATAGGCTCAATGAAATGAGAGGGCATCTAACGGAAAGCTCGGCAAATAATATGTTTCAATTCCTTATAGGCTCAATGAAATTTGAAGGGCAGTTGTCAACTGTTGCAGCGGGTAGTTAGTTTCAATTCCTTATAGGCTCAATGAAATCTGATGATGTTTTAGGTGAATTAGCAAGTGAAATATGTTTCAATTCCTTATAGGCTCAATGAAATATACACGGATTTATTAAAAGGAACTACAAAATCCAGTTTCAATTCCTTATAGGCTCAATGAAATAATGGAAAACCCTCACTTTTTAACAGTCACAAATGTGTTTCAATTCCTTATAGGCTCAATGAAATTTGTTATCAGCCTGTTTCATTTACTTCCACTTGCTGGTTTCAATTCCTTATAGGCTCAATGAAATGTCTTTTGTCTTTACTTTCACTCTAATATTACCTTTGTTTCAATTCCTTATAGGCTCAATGAAATCTTTATGCTTGCTCAATCCTTCTCATAATATAATAAGTTTCAATTCCTTATAGGCTCAATGAAATGCTTCGTTGAAACCGCTGAATACAGAGTGCATACCTGTTTCAATTCCTTATAGGCTCAATGAAATTTCTTATTTTTGCAGCGATTTTGGTTTTTCGCTAGTTTCAATTCCTTATAGGCTCAATGAAATCCGGCGGCTGACGTAGTTGACCCAGCCACAAGTCCTGAGTTTCAATTCCTTATAGGCTCAATGAAATCCGACGATTAAATCAAT
>Ga0209343_10001366_pt1 | contig 32936 bp, 34 predicted proteins | sample RifCSPlowO2_02_FD_184026 | JGI IMG/M metagenome (GOLD analysis project Ga0209343, IMG submission 184026) | Groundwater microbial communities from Rifle, Colorado - Rifle CSP2_plank lowO2_0.2 (SPAdes) (version 2) | ecosystem: Environmental > Aquatic > Deep subsurface > Groundwater | place... | reverse complement strand
ATTTCAGACTACTGGGCGAGAAGATTAATCTAACGCCACTCCGAAGCAGATATATTTCAATTCAACGTCTCCGATATTTCTAATCTGATGAACGCCTTTTGCCGGACAAATTATTCTGTCTCCGGCCTTGATTTTTTGAACTTCTTCATCAATTGTTATTTCTCCGAACCCTTTTGTGAAGTAAAATACTTCTTCCATGGTTTGATGTGAGTGAGCCTTGTGGGTTTTGCCGACCGGGACTTTGCAGAGGTTAACCATCATCAGTTTCGACTTAGGATCAACTTCTTCGTGGCGGACGATAACTTTTTTCCAAACCCCCGGATCCTTGGGGTCTTCATGGGTTGCCGGTTCCCAGTTTCTCTCAGATTCGTTAACTTTATTTATTTTATGCATAATATTTTAAATTCCAAAATTCGCAAGAATTTTAGAGAGGAAGAACAAACTAAAAGTCGAGCGAGGTAGTTTACTGTCCTCGCGAGAAATAAAAGTTTAGTTCTGACGAAGTGGGCGGTAAAGGACTTGAACCTTTGACCTTCACGGTGTAAACGTGACGCTCTAAACCAACTGAGCTAACCGCCCCAATTGTACAAACGAGAGGCTCGAACCCTTTGAATATTCAAAAGGACTATAGCCTCCAATCTGTGCCGAGGACAGGAGTTGAACCTGCACACCCTTGCGGGCACAGCCACCTCAAGGCTGCGTGTATACCAATTTCACCACCTCGGCTCGTCGAAATGGATTTCGCTGTAGCGTTTTGTTAACACAAACTTTAACTCGCTTCATCATTTCTCCTCTTCGAAATCCTACGGATTTTGATATTATCCCAAAATCGAAGATTTTGGAAAGGAAGAACAAACTTAAATATGAGCGAGGCAGTTTACTGTCTGCGCGATATTCTAAAGTTTAGTTCTGACGTAGTGCAGGTGAGAGGACTCGAACCTCCAACCCTTGCGGGATACCGTTCTGAACGGCACGCGTATACCAATTCCGCCACACCTGCCCGGCTTGCTCAGTAAGTTGCATAGTAATCATTCGGATCTACCAATACCAAGATCGCGGCTAGTTTATCCCGAGTCTGTCAAAAAACAACTTAGGCTCAAGCGTTCAAATTTTATCATAAAAACTGTCTCTCTAACACCACATTCACAAAACTGCATCTTGTTTTTTAAAATCCTGACATTAAAAAATTATCGAAACATAACCGACAAAGACCTAAAAAAGATAAAAGGGGAGTCACAAGAAGCGAATATAAACTTGATTCATTAACATTGGATGTAATTGAATTGCAGAAAAAGGGGTAATTTATTTTGCCTTGGCGATGGTTATGCCTTTTTTACGACTTTCGGCCAGTTCCCTTCTTTCTCTCATAAGCCGGAATTTCTCATCAACAATTTTTTGGCATTCAGAATCAGGACACACGGCCTCAATATGAGTAATTTGGGTGCCTTTTCCTTCAGCTCTGTCTACCCATTTTTTGGAATATACCCTAATTTTCCCACAACGAATACATACAGAATCTGCCAGTTTTTGCATCATTAATAGTTTACCTCTTTTCAAACTACCAGCTGCGAGATCTATTGAAACTTCTCCTGTCCTGTCCCGGTCGATTTCTGTCTTCTTGAGGTTTTGCCTCGTTAACAACAATTCTTCGGCCATCCATCTCAAAGTTATTGAATTTTGCAATAGCTTCTTTTGCTTCTTCTTCTGTGGACATTTCAACAAAAGCAAAACCTTTGCTTCTACCTGAAAATTTGTCAGTAATTAAGTTTACGCTTGAAACTTTCCCTATTTTCGAAAAAAGCTCTTCTAACTGAGAACCAGTTGCACTGTATGAAAGACTTCCAACGAATAATCTTTTTGTCATTTTTACTTAAATTTCTTGCTTTTTACAATACAATATATTGAAAAGCAAGCTTAGTTTCCTCCTTTCATCAATCGTCTTAAATTAGGATTTTGGGTTTAGAGTTTTGAGTGTTGAAACCTTTAATTTCAGAGGATCGAAAACCTAAACTTTTCTACGATTGTAACACTTTTGAGAATTAGAATCAACTATAGGGTTCAAGCCCTCAGAACCAAAAAGTCCGAATCCTTCGCATCATCTACCTGACACACTCAAATCAAAAACCACTATTTTGTCGCTAATTGCTCACCGCCCAATTTTCTGCTAAAATCCTAAACTGCCCATCCTCTGAGGAAGAGGAATATTAAGAAGAAAAACATAAGGAGGGACAAACAAGCGGTTAGGTTTTGCATTTTCGTAGAAAATCAAAACCGCTTTTGCGTAGTTTAGTTTCGACGTGCGGGTGTAGTTTAGTGGTAAAACGTCCGCTTGCCAAGTGGAAGAGCGTGGGTTCGATCCCCATCACCCGCTCACTCCCTCATCATAATAGTATAATATGCCTGTATGCTAGAAGGACATGTTGAGCTGGAAAGATACAACCGTGAGTTGGAAACGGCATTTCTGGCAGCAAGAAACGCCGGCAAACAAATTATTTCCCAAAGAACAAATTCAAGAGCTGAGAAATCTGGTTTAGAACTCAAAACAGAAGTTGACAATCTCGCCGATAGAACAATCAAGCGGGTTATTGCAGAAGCATTTCCTAATGACTCTATTTTAACTGAAGAAAGCGGATTCCCTCAAAGTCCAGCCGAACGACTTTGGGTAGTTGATCCTATCGATGGAACTACTAATTTCATAAATGGTCTAAGAGCTTATTCAACGTTAATTGCATTTGTAGATAAAGGAAAATTGGTAATAGGTGTTAGTTTTTTGCCACAATCGCAAGAAATGTTTTGGGCAGTAGACGGAGAAGGCGCATACAAAGGTAATACCAAAATAACTGTGTCTCAAATGGCCGATATTGGAAAAGCATCGATTGTTCTCGACCCAGGTTATCATCCCCAAGGTGTAGAAAAAATTTCCGATGCCTGGGGTAAATTAAGACCTAATGTCGGTAATGTCGGAGTGCTTAATGCTATAATGGATACACGTTATCACTAATAGCAAATGGTGAGCTACCAGCTCTTATTCATTTTTACTCTAAGGTCTGGGAATGTGCAGGCCTACTTCTTGTGACGGAGGCAGGCGGAAAAGTAACAAATTTCAAAGGACATAATGTAAAGTTGGATTTTGCAAGGAATGACGGTTTCGAGTTCGTAGCTTCAAATGGACTTATTCATAATGCTCTACTGGAACTGTTGAACAAATAGTCAGAATTTATTAAGCTGCTATCTAATGAACAGAAAGAGTCTTGGGTATAATTTGGGAACGCGAGCATCAACTCGTTAAAAGTTGCGAGTGCCGGTTCAAAGAGAGACTCATCACCCGCTCATTTGATCGGTTCATTGACATCAATACCCAAAAATGTCATATTAAGATCAAGTGCATGTTTAAAAAGCTGCTACTTGTATTTTTGTGGTTTTTGGTAACACCAGCAGTTTTAGCAACCTCCGGAATCTTTCTTTCCAACTACAATAAGAACAATTCAAATATCTCACTTTTGCCAATTACGCAAATTGAAATCCAAAACAACCAAGAAGGCAGGGTGCTTGGCTCAAAAATCACGGATACAAGACCGTACTTAGTTACCAACCTCCTCGAAAACACTCAACTCGCGCCATATTCTCAGCTGATGGTCGAGATTGCCGATAAATACGGCATCGATTATCGTTTAATACCGTCAATCGCCATGAAAGAGTCAGGCGGCGGAAATAAAGCAAGAAGCGGCAGCTTTAATGCTTGGGGATTTGAAAATGGCAGAACCAACTTTGAATCATGGGAAAGCGCAATCAATATTGTCGCCAAAACACTAAAAGAAAGATATGTCGCCAAGGGTCTGGTCACACCGGAGCAGATCATGGCTGTTTATGCTCCTCCTCAAGTTACAACAGGAGGTAAATGGGCTAAGGATATCAACTACTTTTTTTCCAAACTAGAAAACCTCTAATCTTAATTATCAGCCATCAAGTTCACAGTTGCCTGTTGGTATCGTACAACGATTAATTCATTTCTCGTACTCGTACTTCATAATTTGCTGAAGAAAGATTAAAATTCTAACAATGGATCATAGATTGATTCTGGCTATTTTGACTGGAAAGCTTATAGCCTTCTTGGTAAAACTCGCAGGCGGGGGGGCAACTGCTGCTCCGGGGTTAATTGCTCTTAAAATCGATCCAAACTTAGTCAAAAAGCTTTCCAAAAAAATTAAATACGGTGCAATTATCATTTCTGGAACTAACGGTAAAACAACAACTGCCAGACTCGCTTCAGATTTTTTGTCTTCGAAATTTAAAACAGCTCATAATCGACAAGGTTCAAACCTGTTGAGAGGAATAGCCTCTACTTTAATATCACTATCATCCGTTACTGGAAAAATCCGCGCAAATCTAGGTCTTTGGGAAGTTGATGAAGCAACAGTTCCTGAAGCAATTAAAAACACTCACCCTAAAATCATCTGTCTTCTTAATCTCTTTCGAGATCAACTAGACAGATATGGAGAAGTTGATACTATTCGAACCAAATGGCAAAAAGCGCTTTCAGAATTATCTAAAGACACAGTTTTAATACTTAATGCCGATGATCCGGGTATTAGCATTTTAGCCAACTTTTTTGCAGGAAAAGTTGTCTTCTTCGGAGTAAATGATCAAAAACTCGACCTCCCTGAAATAACTCATGTTGCGGATATCAAACACTGCCTTAACTGCGAGTCAGGACTAAAATACACCACTCTGCTATCTGCCCACATGGGCCATTACCGTTGTCCAAACTGCAATTTCAAAAGACCTAATCCTCTAATCCGTGCCAAAAATCTTAAATTTAAATCGGACTTTTCTACAGAAGCTGACTTCACTATTCACTCTTCACTCTTTTCGATTCCTCGAAAATACGCTCTCGTATTCACTCTTCACTATAATCTGCCCGGTCTATACAACGTTTACAATCTCCTTGCAGCCGTAACAATTGGTAATATCTCAAAAATCGACCACGCCATTTTCAAAGAGAAGATAGAAAAATTCTCAGCCGCATTCGGTAGATTTCAAAAAATTAAGGTAGGGAAGAAAGAAATCGTGATTTTCCTCATTAAAAATCCGACTGGTGCCAACGAAGTCATTAGAATAATTGCTCAAAAAGATAAAGTCCATCTGCTTACCATTCTAAACGACAATATCGCCGACGGAAAAGATGTTTCTTGGATTTGGGACACCAATTGGGAAGTTTTAGCCAAGAAAATTAAGAAAGCATCAGTAAGTGGTACAAGAAGCTGGGATTTAGCAACGAGATTCAAGTACGCAGAAATTGAATTGAGTAAAAATAATGTATATAAGAACATATCTTACTCGATCCAAAAATCTATCGAAAATTTGGATAATAAAAATACTCTCTTGATCTTGCCAACATATACCGCCCTTCTGGAAGTACAGAAAACACTAGCAAAAATGGAGGCATCAACTAAATGGCACGAAGATTAACCAGACAACTAACAACTGGTAACGGACAACTTACTTTAAATATCTGTCATTTGTACCCAGACCTCATGGATACCTACGGAGATAAGGGCAATATCATTACATTAGTCAAACGCTGTCAATGGAGGGGAATAAATGTCCGAGTTTCAAATATTGGTGTCGGCCAATCACTTGACTTTTCCGCCAAAGGCGGACCAGCCTCTGGCTGGGACTTGTATTTCTTCGGTGGTGGCCAAGATAGACAACAGCAAATAGTTGGACAAGATCTGCAAAAAAAAGCAGAAGACATTAAATGCGCCATCGAAAATGGAACAGTTTTACTTTCTATCTGTGGCGGCTATCAGCTCTTACAAAACCACTTTAAGACTTTGGACGGGAAAATGATCAAAGGCATCGGTCTTTTCAATGCCAACACAGTCGGCTCGACCACTCGCATGATCCAAGGCCTTTTGATCGAACTTAATCCGGAACTTAAGAATCAAATCTTGTCAATTTACCCAGATACCAGATACCAGATACCAGATACCAGACTGGTCGGTTTCGAAAACCATTCAGGAAAAACCTACTTAGAATCAGAAACCCAACCCTTGGGATCGGTGCTCAAAGGATCGGGGAATAACGGGAAGGATGGTACAGAAGGTGCGGTTTATAAAAATGCCTTTGGCTGTTACCTCCACGGCTCCCTTCTACCCAAAAACCCCCACTTTGCTGATTATTTAATTGCCAAAGCCCTCGAACGACGATACGGGATCGTCAACCTTAAACCACTCAACGACTTCCTCGAATGGCAAGCCCATCAATCTGCAATCAAACAAACAAATCATCAAAGCTAGCTCCGTAGGTGTAAGCGTAATTCACCCCAAGGGTGGATTAGCTTTACACCTACGGATTATTCGATATGATTTAGAAAATTTGATAAAATCTACGCAGTGCCGAGGTGACGGAATAGGCAAACGCGTCCGTCTAAATTTTGGGTCGGTGGTGAAACTGGTATACACGTACGCTTTAGGAGCGTATGCCGCAAGGCGTGGAGGTTCGAGTCCTCTCCGACCCACAATTTTGTCGGGTGCCGTAAGGGATTGGATGTTCGACTCCTCTCCTCGGCACTAACCTTATTTTTAAATATCTTGTATAATTTAAGAACATAAGAGTATACATTCTATGAAAGGTTATGTAACCAACATTGAAAAAGCAACTCAGGAAAACGCCGATTTCCGTCGCGTGCTCTATACGGCACACAACAGCCAACTCGTGCTGATGAGTCTTGGGCCAGGAGAAGAAATCGGTGAAGAAGTACATGAGCTTGATCAATTCATCAGGTTTGAGACAGGCAAAGGAAAGGTTATTTTGGATGGTATTACCCATAATGTCGAAGATGGATACGCTGTTGTCATCCCAGCAGGAACAAAACACAATGTCATCAACACGCAAACCGCAGAACTGAAACTTTATACGATTTATTCTCCCTCCGAACATCGAGAGGGCATAGTTCATCGAACCAAAAAAGAAGCGCAAGCCGATGATGAACATTTTGACGGCAAGACCACCGAGTAACTGTTGTGCTTAAATGAGGATTAGGTTTTTAGGTACCTCTGCCGGATGGCCACTACCACGCTTGGGGTGCAAGTGTGAAATTTGTTCCTCAACTGATCCAAAAGACAAACGCACCAGAACTCAAATTTTAATCGACGATTCAGTACTTCTCGACGCTGGGCCAGAAACATATAACCATCTTATCAGCCTAGATTCTATCGCTTCTAAACTTAAGGCGATCCTTGTTTCCCATGAACACCCAGATCATATCCTCGGCCTTTGGGATCTACCACATATTTATGGTAGGGCAGAGAACAACATCGACAAAATCAACTTGTATATCACCCATCCAGTCTTAAACGGAATTAGAAGAGTCTTTGCTACTCCCTTTCAGCCGATCAAACCAACAATTGTCAAGCCCAACCAAACATTTAACATCAACCACGCTCAAGCCCAATACTTCCCAGTAATTCACGGCAAGACACCAGCCTTTGGTGTAAAGTATAAAGACGGAAAAATTTTGGCCTATATTCCGGATTTCAACCGCATATTGCCATCACAACAAAGAATTATTCGGGACTGCCATTTACTGATTATTGATGGGTCATCACTGGGCAAACTCGGCCAGAGTCCAACTCATATATCAATTGAAGATGGAGTAAAAATTGCCCAAAATCTAAAAGCCAAAAACGTCTATTTCGTCCACATCGGCCACAAAACCGGCACCCATCAGTTTCTTGAAGAATATTTACGCAAAAACCTGCCTCGCCGGCAGGCAGGCGCTGGCCCAAACTTCCACATCGCATACGATGGATTAGAACTTCTAGTTTAATCTTATAGGTTGATTTATAACCAAATTTTTTATATAATTTCACTCTATGAAATTTTTGCCGACAAAAATTACTAAGCGTCTGCCTAAATTTTTGCGCCGGAGAAAATTAATTCTGCTCTTTTTAGCCACTATGGCTTTCTTATTTTTGGCAACTCATGGAGGGATAGACGTAGGTAAAATTCAGACAACCACGTCAGTGCAGAAAAATCTAGAATCACAAGTCCAGTCCTCCGGGAAAATCAAATCCGAAAATACTGCTGATCTTAAATTTTCTACTTCTGGTAGAATTTCTTGGATCAATATTAAAAAAGGTCAATATGTCACGCGAGGACAAATCCTCGCCACTCTTGATACGCAAGACTTGGAAAAAAGACTTAAACGGGACCTTAATACTTATTTTAAAACAAGGCTGGATTTTGAAGACGTCAAAGATTCGCAAGAAAACGAAGTGATAACAGACACCGCCAAAAGAATCGCCCAACGTTCGCAACTAGACCTTGATAATTCGGTGATTGATGTGGAATTGAAAGATCTGGCTATTAAATTTTCAACCCTTGTTTCCCCGATTGAAGGCTACATCGTAGATGATCCGAAATTTTTCGCTGGCACTAACATAATTGCCCCAGATTCGATTACTACTGTTTCTGGCTTGAATAAACTACTTTTCGTGGCTGAAGTTGATGAAACAGAAATTGGCAAAATTAAAGTCGGCCAAAAAGCGACAGTCACCCTTGATGCGTTCCAGGAGGAAAAAATCGAGTCAACCGTAGACTCAATTGCACCAGCTACTACTACAACTGCAACCGGAGCTACCGTTTTTGAAGTCAATTTTTCCCTTCCGTCTCAAAATAATTACCGTTTAGGAATGAACGGTGAAGTGAAAATCACGATCGAGTCGGCCGAAACTGCTCTGGTAATACCGCTTGAAACACTTGTTGATGACAAATACGTTTGGGTCAAAAAAAACAATCAACATCAAAAAAGAGAAATCACCAAAGGGCTTGCAAGCGATACCGAAGTCCAAATAACCTCGGGGCTTGAGGAAGGTCAAACAATTGTCACTTCGGGATTTGATCAAATCGGCAAAAAAAGCTTAATCCAAAAGCTTGTCGACAAATTACCGTGGATATTTTAATTTCAGCACGGCACTTAACCAAAATCTACGGGGAAGGCCCTACCAAAACCGTTGCGGTTAACAACCTAAATCTCCAAATCAAGAAAGGAGAATTTGTGGCAATTATCGGCCCGTCCGGCTCTGGCAAATCGACTCTCATGCATATTCTAGGTTGCCTTGACAAACCGACTTCGGGTACGTATTTCTTTGAAAATAAAAATGTTTCAAAAATGTCTGACAGTCAACTTGCCCAAACTCGGAACAAAAAGATTGGCTTTGTTTTTCAGTTTTTTAACCTTTTAGCCAGAACCTCAGCTATTAAAAACGTAGAGTTACCATTAATTTATTCAAAAGTCGACAAAAACCAAAGAGTAAAAAAGGCAACCACGCTTCTGAAAAATATTGATCTTGGTGATAAACTTGCATCAACTCCTTCTCAGCTTTCCGGAGGTCAACAACAAAAAGTAGCCATCGCCCGTGCATTAGTTAATGACCCCAAAATTATCTTTGCCGATGAACCAACCGGTAATCTGGACACCAAATCGTCGGAAGAAATTATGAAGATTTTCAAAAAATTAAATAAAGAAAACCGGACTGTCGTCATGATCACCCACGAAAGACACATCGCTAAAAATGCCTCAAGAATTATTTCCATTCGTGATGGCAGGATAATTAGTGATAAAAGCGGGAAATCAATAAAATTAGCTAAAACTTAAAATTTTTAATTTACAATTTCTATTGAATTTTCAAATTGCAAATTTCAAATTGAAAATTAACTAGACATGGATTTTATAGAAGTCGTAAACTCATCTTTTGAGGCTATCAGAATTAATAAAGTTAGATCATCCCTTACGGCCCTTGGAATAATCATTGGCGTAGCCTCAGTTGTTCTTTTAATTTCACTGGGTACGGGCCTCAGAAATTATATAACTGGTCAGTTTGAACAACTAGGTTCAAATCTTTTATTTGTGATTCCGGGAAAAATCGGAGCCGGCGGCAGAGGACCGGGCGGCACCACGATCAACAAGCTCAGCATAAAACATGTCGACTTGATTAAAAGAAAAGTTAAGGGACTTGAAGGAGTAATCCCGACTATCCAACAATTTACCACCGTTAAATACCAAAACAAAGTTCTTAAGGACGTTACCATTATTGGCACAAATGAACAGTTTGGCGATATTGTCAATCTGCCTGCAGTACACGGCAAGTTTTTTGACAAGACTCAGAGCGACTCCGGCAAGAAAGTAGCAGTGATTGGGAAAACCATTGTAAAAGATATTTTTGGGGCAAAAAATCCTCTTGGCGAAAGAATTGACGTTAAAAGTCAAAAATACCAGGTTATAGGAGTCTTAAAAGAACAAGGGTCAACTCTGGGTTTTGATCAAGATAATATCGTGGTTGTACCTTTTAACGCGGCACAGCGTCAATTTGGAGTGACCCAGGTTAATAATATTTATGCAAAAGCCCAAAACCAGGCTGATATAGAAAAAGTTGCCGAAGATTTAAAAAATGTTTTGCTTGATGATCTTTCGGAAGAAGATTTTTCGGTAATGACAGCCCAACAAACCCTATCGACAATTCAAGGAATCTTAAGAGTAATCTCGGCAACTTTAACCGGGATCGCCGCAATTTCCCTTTTGGTGGGCGGGGTTGGAATCTCCAACATCATGCTGGTCTCAGTCACTGAAAGAACAAGGGAGATCGGTTTGCGCAAGGCGGTCGGTGCAAAATCTCAAGACATCCTCTTCCAGTTTTTAGTGGAAGCAATCACCATAAGCGTCCTTGGGGGCACCATTGGACTGCTATTGGCTGGGGTTGGGACTGTCGCAATCAGCCGTTTTATTCCTGCTACCATCACTTTCTGGTCGGTTGTTATTGCTTTTGGTTTTTCAGTTGTCGTCGGAGTAATCTTTGGAGTTGCTCCGGCCATTCGTGCTTCAAGACTTGAGCCGATCGTAGCGCTACGTCATGAGTAAGATCTAAAATTTAGCTAAACTCATCGTCATCGTTTTACTGCTTACTAACCATCGATCTTTCACCTAAAAGTAAATCAACTTATAGTAAATCTTGCGCTCAACTTCGAAAAGTAGTAAAATACCAAACAAATATGAAAGCAACAACAGCTGCCAAAACAATGCTCAGACCAGTTCTCGACTCGTTTGAAACCATTCGCGATCAGATCGCCGCGCCGATGGGAACTGAAGCCCTGTCAGAGCTTTTTGGTGTAAAAAAAGGACTGAGCAAAATTCCCAAGGAAATGGCGACAGAAGAACTTCAAAGAGCTCGTCAAAAACAAAGACTTGATGAAATGGACGAAAAAGATGAAAAGGCTTCTCAAGAATCTGCAAATCAAATATTTGCCGCCATCAAAAATGAATACACAACCTATCAGCAAAATACAAACAAAGAACAACAACAGTTAAAGGAAGAATTCGTCGAACTTCAGTCCGAAGTTGTTAAACTTGCTAAAGTAGCTGGAGTGGACACTAGGGCTCATGTTGAAACTGCTCCCAAGAAAATCGGAATTCTTGATATCAAAAAGCTAACGAAAATTGTCAAGTTTCTAAGGGTCAAAGCAGAGGAATCAAAAAGCGCCAAGGAGCTTGTCGCACAAAGATCTAACGCCAAACGCACCACCGGCATGCTCGCCTGGGTTTCCGGCAAACAAATGAAAGTCCACGAACAAGGTACTCTCCAGCTTCAAGGATAAACAAAGTAAAAACCCTATGTGTAAACACATTCCACCTCTTAGGTGAAATAGAGTATAACTCTGCAATTACAAAGCTAAATGTTGTCAAGTTAAAATTTCAAGTTTTGAAGGTGGCCGCATTCGCAGCGGCATACTTCAGTAAGCTTGGGCACTTTTCTTTCCAACCTCATTTACCCAATCCCATTATGATGAATATTCTTCTTCCAAGCTCAGAAAGTCATCTCTACTGCGAACCTCCTCAACAATACGTTGCCTAAATTCATTATTCCAACGCTTCGAGTGCAGGATTTTAATTTCTTCGCTTTCATTGACAAAATCCGCTGCCACTCTGTATAAAACAGAGGTAAAAACGACTAATCTCTCTTTTCCCTCCAGCATCACTTTCCCCATTATGCCATCAACATAATATTTTCCCGACAATCCGAAATAATCGCTCTCTACTCTAACTCTCCTTCCGTCAACGAGTACAGTTCCCTTTATCTTTCTTGCAGTCTTAAAATAAAAATCACTGCTATCCATGCTATCTGCTAAGTCCTGCAAAGAACGCTCCTTCCGATAACTTGCACAATCTTCCCTACCAAACCCGTACCCGGTAACACCCCCGGTAATGCGATTATATATAACGAATTCAGTAATTTCCCCATCAACAAGCGCCAAGTTTTCACTTCTTTCCGGCACATTCGATCCAGTCAATTCTCTTTCTGCCATAATTATTGCTCACCTCCTAAATTATAGGACATACGAGACTATAACTTATTAAATTAATAATGCAAGTTTTGGGATTAACTTTCTCTCCCGGCGGCCTTAACGAAGTAATGATCTTTCATTCCCCAGAGCAGTAGTGCATTGTTTTTTTTCGCCATCCACTGGTATGTATCTTGCCGTTTAAACTTTTCTGGCAGTAAATTAAATTTACCTTGATAAACTTCTAATTCTATCGCTCCCAAAGAGTCGATATCTTCTGCTTTTTGATTAGTTTCCCTGAAAACTATCCATGGCTCTTCGACATAAATCAAAACACCTACCTCCAAGGCGCGATCTTCGATAAGGAGTCTCGGAAGTCGTCGTTTAGATGGAGATTTCCAATAAATACTAGGGTGTAGTATCTTGCCGTCACACCAGCGAATTTTGGCACCAACTGAAGACATAAACAAAATATATTAGATACTCAGGGCAAAATTTCTGAAAGTTTAATACTGGTGGACGGTACAGGATTTGAACCTGTGGCCTTCTCGATGTCACCGAGACGCTCTACCAACTGAGCTAACCGTCCTAAATCTAATTTTCTAATTTTACAATAAACCCAAACCTTGTTCAATTACCGCATACTTAGTTGATATATCGATTGTATGTGATAAACCTATAATTAACAGGAGTGGATAAATCTCTCCATTTCTCTTAGAATTAACTTATGGATCCAAACCAACCAGTTACCCCAACACCAGAAAAGGCAACAGGTGCCAATAAATATTTACAACCTTACAAAAGCCGCAGGGCAATTATCTTGGATAATTTTCTAGGTGGTTTTACCTGGAGTCTGGGAACATTTTTCGGACTGCTAATTTTGACTGTGGTCTTAGGCTATTTCGTTTCAAAAATTGATCTGATCCCAATTATCGGCAGCTGGATTGCCAAGATTTTAGAAGATGCCACCACTCGCATCCAGCCGGCCACCGTCCCGCGATAACCATGAAGGATCATCGCGAAATCGCCAAAGAACTCGATCTTTTCTCTTTCCATCAATACGCCCCTGGCGCCGTCTTTTGGCACCCAAAAGGCTGGACAATCTACAAAACTCTCATGGAATTTATTCGCCAGAAGATAGAAAAAGATGGCTATCAAGAAATATCGACCCCGGTTATGGTTAAAAATCAACTCTTTAAAAAATCTGGCCACTGGGAGCACTTTGGTGAACATAATATGTTTAATTTAGCCGTTTATGAAGATGAAGAAATCGAGTCGGGTAAAATCCCGACAAAAGACATCAAGGGATTGAAAATGGTAGACGTCAACTATTCCCTTAAACCAATGAATTGTCCCGAATCGGCCATAATTTATAGTGCTCGTCATAGAAGTTACCATGAACTCCCAATAAAATTAAGTGAATTTGGAATATTACATCGAAGAGAACTTTCTGGTGTCTTAGGCGGAACTTTTCGCGTACGCCAATTTATAATTGATGATGCCCATCTATTTGTCAGACCTGATCAAATCCAAGAAGAAATCCATAAACTTATTCTCTTAGTTCTTGAAGTTTATAAATCATTAAATTTTACTCCAAGGTTTTATTTAGCAACGAAACCAGATAAAGCAATGGGGGATAAAAAGACTTGGAAAGAAGCAGAGAAGGATCTTCAAAGAACCCTAAAGGATACAAAGGTCGACTTTGCCATAAAACCCAAAGATGGAGCCTTTTACGGCCCAAAGATCGATATTCATATCAAAGACTCTCAGGATAGGGACTGGCAGCTTGCGACCATTCAATTAGATTTTCAAATACCCCAAAAAATGGAACTTTCATATACAGATAAGGATGGACAAAAGAAACGTCCAGTAATGATTCATCGAGCAATTTTCGGTTCATTTGAACGTTTCGTCGGTATCATTACTGAACATTTTCAAGGTGCTTTTCCTGTCTGGCTTTCTCCGATTCAAGTAATCGTCTTACCAATTTCTGATAAATTTATAGATTACGCAAAAGAGGTAAAAGATGCTTTGGGCAAAGCAAACATAAGAACTGACATAGACGAAAGAAACGAAACACTGCAGGCAAAAATAAGAGATGCAACTTTGCAAAAAATTCCATACCTTGTCATCGTCGGTGCAAAAGAACAAGAATCAGGCAAAATCGCTATTCGTACTCGAGACGGCAAAGACCTGGGACAAATGCCGGTCAATCAGTTTACAAACAAGATCACCGAAGAGATTGAAAATAAAAGTTAGTACGTGATAAGATCATGTTCTATAAATTGACCTAAATAATTTAGAAATTAGTTAATTTGAGCATTATTTAGAAATTAGAAATTAGAAATTAGAAATTCAATTTAATCAGGAGGTTTGCTGTCAAGAGACATTTTAGACTAAATCATCAAATCACGGCGCCCGAGCTAAGAGTTCTTGATGAGTTAGGTAAACAAATAGGCCTTTTACCACTTTCAGAAGCTTTAAAAAAAGCACTGGACGCACAGTTAGATTTGATAGAAATAGCCCCAGACGCCAAACCTCCGGTCGCCAAGATAATTGATTTCAAAAAATTCAGGTATCTCGAGGAGAAGAAAGAAAAAGAAGCCAGGCGTCACGCAAAACAAACAGAATTAAAAGAGGTTCGCTTTTCTCCATTTATCGGAGAACACGACTTTCAAACAGCGCTTGATAAAGTAAAAAGATTCCTAAAAGAGGGAAATTTAGTCAAAATCTCAATTGTCTTTGCGGGAAGACAAATGGCTCATCAAGAATTCGGACCAAAACTTTTAGCAAGAATAATCTTGGAGCTTGAAGACGAGGCCAGGCAAGAAAGACCGGAAAGATGGGAAGGCAGACGATTTGTTACTATAGTCAAAACAGTTAAATTAACCCAAAACATTAAACAGGAAACTAGAAACGAAAAATAAAAATTGCTCAAAAGTTTCAAGTTTCTTGTTTCGAGTTTGAAGTTCTTTATGAAAGTTAAAACGAAAAAGGCAGCTGCTAAACGCTTCAAAATAACCAAAAGTGGCAAAATTTTAAGAGGCCGCCAAATGGCTGGACATCTTAAAACTGCCAAAACTAAAAGTGCCAAGTCAAGATACAAAAAGATTGCCTATGTCTCAAAGCCGGAAAAGAAAAGGATAGAAAGGTTGATGCCATATAATTAAGAACTGTTGAATTGTTCAATTGTTAAATCGCTATGGTGAAGCACCTTCTTCACTTGCGCGAAGCGAAGAAAGAGAGGACCACCGACTCTGACTCGGTGGGAATCTATTTAACAATTTAGCAATGTAGCAATTAATTTAAACCATGCGAGTCAAAAGGGGAGTAACATCACATCGCAGACACATACGACTTTTAGCAAAAGCGCGCGGCTACCATGGAGGCAGGTCTAAGCTTGTCAAACAAGCAAAAGAAGCTACAATCCATGCAGGAGCAGATGCCTACCGCGGTCGTAAAGAAAAAAAACGCCAAATGCGCTCTCTGTGGATTACAAGGATCAACGCGGCCCTTGAACCACATAATATCTCCTACAGCCAATTTATTAACAAATTAAAATCCAAAAACGTTCAACTCGACCGTAAAATCCTCTCCCAAATCGCCATCGAGAACCCGGAGGCCTTCGCGGATATTGTCAAAAAGGTTCTTTGACTTTCCTCATGTTGACAACCAAATTTTCAATTGATATAAGTTACTTGCCTCTCGTTCTTAAAGCTAATTTTTAAGTTCGAGAGGTTTTTTTGAATCCGAATTGATCCGAATCAACCTAAACCCGCAGGTGTAAAGCTAATCCACCCTTGGGGTGAAATACGTTTACACCCGCGGATCAGACCCTACTGCTTCGCTTGTAAATGACAGAAAACTAAAAGTAATTTATAATTCAAGTCATGGATACACAAATCAAGAAAGTTCTTGAGTTAGCTCGTGCCAAAATTAATTCTGCCAAAGTTGTCAAGGATTTAGACCAAGCCTATATTGAAATCTTTGGCAAAGATGGCCTAATGACTGTCCTTACTAAACAATTATCCAACCTTCCACAAAAGGACCGACCAAAAACTGGCACACTCATCAACCAGCTTAAAAAAGAAATTGAAGAAAGACTAAAGAAAAAGCGCTCATCGTTAACCGCTCGACGTTCATTACCTTCAATCGACATTACCGCCCCAGGCAAAAAACAGGAGATCGGCCATCTTCATCTCGTCTCTCAGGCTATTGAGGAAACGGTAAAAATCTTTTCAAGACTTGGCTTTTCTCTTCAGAGTTATCCTGAGGTAGATTGGGATTGGTATGCATTCGGGTCTCTGAATATGCCAAAAAATCATCCGGCAAGGGATGACTGGGAAACATTTTTCGTCAAATCAGAAATTAATCCAAAATATGGAAGCCAAGTATTAACCCCTCATACTTCAAACGGGCAAGTTAGGGAAATGGAAAGAGTCAAAATACCACCCGTAAGAATGCTTAATATCTCTCGTTGCTATAGACGCCAAATTGATGTTTCGCACACGCCGATGTTCCATCAGTTTGAAGGTTTGTTGATCGACGAAGATGTCTCAATCTCTCATTTAAAAGGTACTTTTGATTATTTCACGACGAACTTCTTTGGCCCAAGTCGCACCACCAGACTTCGTCCTCACCATTTTCGTTTCACGGAGCCTTCATTTGAAGTCGACGTCACTTGCGGCGTTTGTCAAGGATTAGGTTGTCGACTCTGTAAAGCTGGTTGGTTGGAGCTTGGGGGAGCCGGCATGGTTCACCCTAAAGTACTCTCTGCTGGCGAAATTGACCCTACCAGATACAAAGGCTTTGCCTTTGGATGGGGGATAGAACGGACGATTGCCATGAAAACAAATATACCCGACATCAGATTTTTTTATCAAAACGACATCCGTTTTCTCGAACAATTTTAAATTTAAAATTTGAAATTTTTAATGAAGTCTAAAATTTGAAAATTAAAATTTTAAAAATTGATTGAAAATTGAAAATTGAAAATTTATGAATATACGTGTACCCGTTTCATGGCTTCGAGAATATTTAAAAACTGACCTTGCCGCCAAAACCATCGCCAATTATCTTTCGGCCTCGGGCCCTTCGGTCGAACGGATCCAAAAAAGCGCCACTGACTATATTTTTGACATCGAAGTCACCGGCAACAGACCGGATGCTTTGTCTGTCTTTGGGATAGCCAGAGAAGCAAACGCCATTCTCACAAATGAGAACCAAAACTCCCAGCTTGTGGCACCTTCCGGTCTAAAGTTAGAACTTGAGCCAGACATTTCAAATCCCTTAAATCTCGAGGTAATTATCAAAAATCACAGCCTTTGTCCGCGATTCGCCGCAATTTGTCTTGATAACGTTAAAATTGCGCCATCTCCGGCCTTTATTAGAAACCGACTCAGCGCCTCTGGAATTCGCGCCATCAATAATATCGTCGATATCACAAATTACGTAATGCTTGAACTGGGCCAGCCAATGCATACTTTTGATTATGACAAGATCAAAAAAGCCCGAATGGTTCTGCGGGAATCCAAAGATGGCGAAAAAATAAGGACCCTGGACGGCAAAACTCGAAAATTACCCAAAGACACTATAGTCATCGAAGATGAAAACCGCTTGATCGACCTATGCGGTATTATGGGAGGTCAAAACTCGGAAATTTCCCGACGCACCAAAAGGGTTGTCCTTTTTGTCCAAGCTTACGATTCAACAAGAGTCAAAAAGACCGCTCAATTACTGGCATTTAGAACAGAGGCGGCGGCCCGTTTTGAGAAAGGCGTGGACCTTGAAGGCATTATTCCCGCTCTCTCTCGAGCCGTTTACCTTGCCCAAAAAACTGCCAGTGCCAAAATAGCTTCGGAATTGACAGACATCGTCCACGCGGAAACAAAAAGGGAAATCATCACTCTAAACATGACAAAACTCAACGATTATTGTGGCACCGAAATACCAAAAGACCAGGCTGCAAAAATTCTGGGGCTTTTGGGCTTTGGCACAAAAATAACACCTCAAACAATTGCTGCCACTCCTCCCGGCTGGAGAGCAAACGACGTGCAAAATGATGTTGATCTGATTGAAGAAATCGCCAGAATTTACGGCTATTGGCGCCTACCTGCCAAGCTGCCTTCTGGACAAATTCCACAAGGAGCAGAAAGTGAACTTGCTAAAGTTATTGAACTTAAAAAGGCAATTAAATACTTGGGCCTCACTGAAATTATTTCCTATTCAATCATTTCAGAAGATTTTCTAAAACTCACGGGAGTAAAAATGGAAGACACGGTAGAACTGGCCAATCCCTTAACGTCTGACTGGCAGTTTATGCGCCCCACCATTTTAGTTTCACTAACTGATATCATCGCAAAAAATCAAAATCTCGCGTCGGAAATTAAAATCTTCGAAGTCGCCAAAACTTACCTTTCTCAAGAAAATGATTTACCAAAACAAGATCTAATGCTAGGAATTACCCTGCAAAATGCAGATTTTTACGGGATCAAAGGACTTGTGGAAAACATTTTTGGGGTTTTGCAAAGGGATGTAAAGTTTGAAAAATTAAGTAATTATTCTTCTGAACTTTTCGATAAATCTCAGTCAGCCCGGGTCAAAACTGCAAATACCGAAGTGGGTACAGTCGGAATCCTCAACTCAAAAATCACCGATTATTTTCAAATTGAGGGACAAATTGCTGCCTGTGAACTTAATCTTTCTATAATCTACGGTCTGTCAGCTATCCAACGATCCTACCAGCCTATTCCCAAATACCCGCCGCGCGTTGAAGACATTTCGGCAATTTTTAGTAAAAAGGTTCCCGTCACAGATATCATCTCCGAAGTCAAAAGGTCAAATGAACTCGTCAAAAAAATAGAAGTTGTGGATATTTTTCTGGGCCAAAATTTAGGGGAAGGTAAAAAATCAGTAACTTTGCGCCTAACCTATCAAAATCAGGCAGGCACCCCGACCGCTACCGAAGTAAAACAGGCAAAAGACAAAATCATCGATGTACTCAGTAAATCTTTTGCCGCAATCGTCAGAAGATAAAGGCTAATCCTCCCACGGCTGGCCGACAGAAACTGTAATTTCGGCAGTATTGTCTTTGCCTGCTTCATTTACGGCTTTCACTTTTATTTTGTGCTTCCCCTTGTTGGCCGAAGCAAAAGTGAAGTTAAATTTATATGGTCCGTCAACTTTTGTGTCTTTAATCACATCATCGATGTAAAACTCCACCTTGGTTGCCCTTCGCCCGGTTTCCACCTCCGCTTCGGTTTCGAAACTAAAATCAACCTGCTTGTGGTCTTCGGGACTTTTAATTTTTACTCGAATATCATCAGGGTTAGCCGCCGGTTTATTAACCAACTCTTTAGGCGCCTGATATTTTGAATCACCCTGGCCAGCTGCCCAAGCGTCAATTCCTTCTTGCCAGCGATTCTTGCCATCTGTTGAAACCGGGTCAAACTCCGCAAAAACATAATATTCTTTTCCGTCCAAAATCTTCTCGGCCAGGCAATCTCGCGTCGGCTCAGTCCCTTTTATGAAATATTCACTTCTTTTTGGAAAATCCCGGCAGGGAAGACCTCCGCCAAACGCATCGACCTCCAGGGCTATCACGTTGTCCGGTTTAACAAAATCACCAGAGGACTTGCCCTCAAGAACCTTTGTCATAATCCTGTTCCAAATCGGTGTTGCTCCGGTAATGCCGGAAGCGATCTTAGGATCCATTGGCGAATTATCGTTATTACCAACCCAAACTCCAACCACATAAGAGGAATTGTAACCAACAGCCCAGTTATCACGTTTGTCATCAGTCGTACCTGTTTTAACAGCTACTGTTTTGCCGGGAATAACCAAAAGAGAAGAAGGGCCAAAGACGGCACTTCTGGCATTATTATCAGAAAGAATATGCGAAATTAGAAAAGTAATATCCTCGCCCAAAACCTTTTTCCCTTTTGTCTCTTTTGCCTCCTCCAAAACCTTACCATTTTTGTCCTCCACTTTAAGAACCGCTACTGGCTCATGATAAACCCCGGATGTTGCCAGTGTCCCATAGCTGCTTGCCAAATCAAGAAGTTTCACCTCGCCGCCACCTAAGGTAATTGACAATCCAAAACGTTTTAAGTTCTCATCAGTTGGTTCGAGTGATTTCACGCCGGCTTCATAAGCAGTCCTCAATATATTTTTAATACCCACAAGGGCAGTCATTTTAACTGCAGGAATATTGACAGAGTTGCCAAGCACAAACCTAATCTGCATAGGGCCACGAAACTTTCCGTCGTAATTGACCGGCTTATAAACTGGTTGACCGCCTCCGATTGGAAATTCCGTTGCGGCATCGAAAATCACAGAAGCCGGCGTGTAACCTGCTTTAAACGCCGTTGCGTAGGTAAATGGCTTAAGGGCTGACCCGGGCTGTCGAAGTGAAAGAGAGACATTAACTTGGCCATCATAATCCCTGGCGAAATAATCCTTTGAGCCGACCATCGCCAGAATTTGTCCGTTCTTAGCATCCGTCACCACAGCCGCTCCGTTTCCGACAGCAAAACTCGCAATTTTGCCTACTTCCTCCGTCACAATCGCCTGCGCTTTATTTTGCAGCTCAAGATCCAAGGTCGTTGTCACTTTAAGCCCGCCTGTTTCCACCATTTTCTCTCCAAATCTCTCAACTAAAAGATCACGAACATAAAAAACAAAATGCGGAGCGGCAATCCCTTTATCGTTTGATGAAAATTTAACGCCCTGGATTTCCTTCTTCAATTTTTCCTCCTGCTCGCCGGTAATGTATTTATCTTCACGCATACGTCTTGCCACATCCTCTGCTCTGGCAATATAAGCCTTTGGATTTGTCCCGTAAGGTGAATAAAAAGAGGGTCTCTGCGGTAAGCCCGTCAAAATGGCAGCTTCTGCCAAAGTTAAATCTTTTGCCTCCTTACTAAAATAGGCCTGCGCCGCCGCCTCAATTCCCCAGGCAGTACCACCGTAAGGCACCTCATTTAAGTAAATCTGCAAAATCTCGTCTTTGGTGTATTTTCTCTCTACCTGAATTGACAGAAGAAATTCTTTTATTTTTCTGGTTAGTGTTCGCTCCGGGGTAAGTAAAGTATTTTTGACCACCTGCTGCGTAATCGTCGAACCCCCTTCCAGTTTTTGAAATACTACAATGTTCAAAAGAGATCTGCCTATCCCTACAGCTGAAAATCCCTGATGTTTGTAAAAATTTTTGTCCTCAATGGCAATAGTCGCTTGTTTCACATAATCAGGCAGTTGACTCCAATTAACCAAAGCCCTGTTTTTATCACCGTAAATATCATAGAGCAGCTTGCCGTTCCTGTCGTAAATTTTTGTCGAGAGTGAAGAGTCGCGAGCAGTTAGTTTATAAGGCGAAGGCAAGTCACGGGCAAACACCAAAAAAGAAAAAAGGGTAAAAAGTATCAGAAGAACCAAAGAAAAGAAAACAACAGTCGAAAAAAGACCAAAAAAGCGAATCCAAAAACGCCTCCTGTTAAAAGAAGACTTCGCCAAAAATGGGTGATTTATCTGCTGGCGAGCCGAAAGTCTTGTCAGGCGTGAAGTAAATCTTCTTGCTCCGAGCCGATTAACCGGAAACCTCATTGAAAACCTACCGCATATTATCTCAAACTGTTTTAACAATGACAAACCACCAAAACTTGATAGAAAATAACACCGCGGGTGTCAACGTAATTCACCCCAAGGGTGGATTAGCTTTACACCTGCGGATTTGTTGCTAGAAGACTTAAAAAGGGCTAAGATTCAAGTATGGATAAAATTGATGAACTTTTGAAAAGGGGAGTGGACAAGATTTATCCGTCTAAAGAAGCACTGGAGAAGGTTTTACGTTCTGGGAAGAAAATCAAAATTTACATCGGCGCCGACCCAACGGCACCGCAACTTCATCTTGGTCACGCAACAAACTTTCTAATCTTAAAAAAACTGCAAGATCTAGGGCACAAAATTATTATCCTTATTGGAGACTTCACCGGCATGATTGGTGATCCTACAGATAAGTTAGCAGCAAGAAGACCCCTAGCCAAGGAGCAAGTTTTAGAAAACGCCAAAACTTACAAAGATCAACTTTCAAAAATATTGCGGTTTAGCAAAGAGAATCCGGCAGAGATAAAGTTTAACAGTACCTGGCTCTCAACCCTCACACTGGAAGATTTTATTCGCCTAATGGCTAAAGTAACTTTCCAGCAACTTATTGAACGGGATATGTTCCAAAAGCGCTTAACCGAAGGTAAAACGATTGGTCTTCATGAACTGATCTATCCATTACTCCAAGGCTATGACTCAGTCGCAATGGATGTCGACGCGGAGATTGGCGGTACCGACCAAACTTTCAATATGCTCATGGGAAGAACTCTAATGAAAGAGTTAAAAGGCAAAGAGAAGTTCGTCATCACCACCGAGCTTCTTGTCAATCCCAAAAATGGCCAGAAACTAATGAGCAAAAGTGAGGAAAATTACGTTGGCCTAAATGACAACGCAGCTGAAATGTTTGCCAAAATTATGGCCCTACCCGACGAAACCATTGAACCAATCTTCAGATTATGCACCACAGTCCCCATTCGGAAAGCCGAAGAAATCAAGTCCCGTCTAGAGTCCGGGGAGAATCCGATGGTTTTGAAAAAAGAACTCGCGTTTCAAATTGTTTCTGAATTACACAGTCCTGAAGCTGCCCAAAAAGCCCAAAACGAATTTGAAAGAGTATTCCAAAAAAGGGAAATACCAGAAGAAACAGCATCGATCAAAATCGCCAAGACGAGAATCAATGTTGTAGATTTCTTAGTAGAAAATAATCTCTCATCGAGTCGTTCGCAAGCCAAAAGATTGCTCGACCAGGGCGCGATCGAAATTGACGGGGAAATCCTCAAAGAAAACGGGGTTGAATTTAAAGAAGGACAAGTGGTAAAAATAGGTAAGAAGAGATTTGTTAAAGTGATGCTTGCGTCATCTTGAGCGGAGCGAAGGATCTCAAACGACAATAGGAAATTCCTCAACAATGAAATTATTCAAACGTTCCTACCTCAAAAAAATCTGGATCGCAATTATTGTTCTTGCAGGACTCGGTTTTATCGTTGGCCAGTTCACTCTTTACCTCTTCTACGGACTCCGCTAAAAACCTTTCGGCCTCCCTTCGACAAAACTCATGGCAGGCACTCAGGGCGGGCAATTGACATTTGAGATCTAACAATTGAAAATTAGCTTGACTTTTCACCTTGACCCGCTTCGCTCGCGAAGCGAGGCGAGCTTTCGACTTTGACTAATACATGGACGCAGATACGCCGATTTCCCAACTTCCCGGCATTGGCAAATATTATTTTTACAAACTCAAAAGACTGGAAATAAAAACCGTTGAGGATCTTATCTACCACCTCCCGTTCCGCTACGACGACTTCGCAAAAATCGAAAAGATCCAGAGTGTCACTCCCGGCCAGAAACTTTCTATCGTGGGCATCGTCTGGCAAATCACAAATATCAGAGCAAGATCCGGAAAATTTATCACCCGTGCAACGGTAGCAGATGAGTCTGGCACAATCGAAGTTATCTGGTTTAACCAGCCATTTTTAACCAAAAATATCAAAGCCGGTATGCAAATTTCCTTGGCGGGCAAGGCTGACTTACAAGGATCACGAGTTATTCTTGTTTCTCCAACATACGAAATATTAAGACGACGGCTTGGCACCCCCGGGGTGGAAAGCAATATACACCCCGGGGGTGCCTTAGTCCATACAGCCCGTCTAGTCCCTGTTTATCCGGAAACCGAAGGCATTACTTCCAGATGGTTAAGAGCCAAAATCGCTTCAGTCTTGCCGGAATATCTCCGGTCCCAAAAGGATTTTATCCCATATGAAATTCTCGAAAAACAAAAATTTATCAAACTTGATAAAGCTCTCCATGACATTCATTTTCCTAATAATTTTGACGAGGTGGAGAAAGCTACCAAAAGGCTTTCATTCGATGAGCTTTTTTTAATCCAATTAACTACCATCTTAAGAAAACAAGACTGGCAAAAGAAAAGAAAGGCACCGGCAATGAAACTCGATAAAGAAAAAATCTCGCAGTTTGTTGAAAGTCTACCCTTCAAGCTAACGGCTGCCCAAAAAAAGGCAGCTCGCCAGATTCTTTTTGATCTAAAAAAAACAACTCCCCAAAACCGTCTCCTGGAAGGAGATGTCGGTTCAGGCAAAACCGTAGTTGCGGCAATCGCCGCCTATGTTGCTTATTTAAATGGCTTTGACACTCTACTTGCTGCTCCCACCGAAATTCTTGCCTTTCAGCACCACCAGACACTTACAGAGATTTTATCATCCTGGGCTGTTAAAATTGGAATTTGGACCGGCAGTAAAAAAAGCGCAGGCAATATCACTTGCGGTACTCATGCCCTTCTTTCAACTTTTAAGCAACAAAGACCGATCGGCTTGGTTATTGTTGACGAACAGCACCGCTTCGGAGTAGCACAACGGGCCAAACTCTTTTTAAGACACAACTTGAGGCTCACTCCGCATTTACTAACAATGACCGCGACCCCCATACCCAGAACTCTAGCTTTAACCTTGTATGGAGATCTCGATCTTTCGATTCTTGACGAAATGCCTCAAGGTCGCCAAAAAATTGCCACTTTTGTAGTTCCTAATCTCAAAAGGAACAACGCTTATAAATTCATCGAAAAGCAAGTTTTTGAAGGCCGCCAAGCATTTATCATTACTCCATTTATCGAACCCTCAGAAACTATGATTACAGTTAAAGCGGCAAAAGTTGAATTCGGCAAACTTAAAGACAAATTTTCTAAAAATATCAGCCTCGGCCTTCTTCACGGCAGGCTCAAGTCAAAAGAAAAAGAGGAGATAATCAGTAAGTTTAGAAAAAACAAGATCCACATATTGGTAACAACTCCGGTTGTCGAAGTTGGCATCGACATTCCGAATGCTACGGTGATGATGATCGAATCAGCAGAACGCTTCGGGCTTGCCCAACTCCACCAACTTCGCGGTAGAGTTGGCAGAGGAAAACACAAGTCATACTGCCTTCTTTTCACCGATTCAAGGTCTCCTGGCTCATATAAGCGCCTCAAAAGTATGGAAAAAATTTACGTTGGCGCGGAACTAGCCGAAATAGATCTAAAGATGCGCGGCCCGGGCGAAATCTTTGGCCTCAAACAATCGGGTTTTATCAACCTTAAGATAGCCAATCTTTCGGATCATCAAATGATAGCCAGGGCTCAAGAAGAAGCCAAAAGAATCATCGAAATCGACCCAATTCTTAAATCATTCCCGATATTAAAACAAAAAATCTCCAAACTTTCCTCCGCCTTCGCCCAACCGAATTAGTCGGGTTGACGATTAAAAACGATGGTTATATAATCGCAAGAACGTACCAGGACAAGGAATCGAACCAGCCTCGGTCAGGTATCCTATCTAACCGAGCCCGGCTGTTTTGGCTCCTTGGCCCACAATTAGTTCATAGTTCACAGTTTATGGTTTCTAGTTTATACTAGAACTTAAGAACCTGATTTCTTTCAGATGACACCGCTTCCTAAGAAAAAACATGCCAAAAAAAGAACCCGTACCCGAAAAGCGGCTATTTCTTTGCGTCTGCCACAATTGATAACCTGCCCACGATGCCAGAACCTAAGATTCCCGCATCGAGCCTGTACTAATTGTGGATTTTATAAAAATTCAGGTGTCACAAGTCAAAGATCAGGAAACTGACTATGAAAAAGAGAAGTGATCCAAGGCATAAGATGCGCATTCTTACTTTCAAAACCCTATTTGAGCTGAATTTTAGACCAAACGCTAAGCTTCCCGAAAGTTCCATGTCTGCCCAGGTAATTTCCAAAAAAAAAGAAATTGACGGACTTATTATTAAAAACGCCAAGAGTTGGCCGATTGATCAAATCAATCCGGTTGACCTTAGCACTTTAAGGCTAGCTATCTGGGAACTTTTATTTAAAGAAAAAAAGGAACCATACAAAGTAATCATCGACGAAGCCGTCGAAATTGCCAAAGAATATGGTACAGAAACCTCAGGCAGCTTTGTCAATGGCGTTTTGGGATCAATAATAAAGTCAAGAGTCAAAGCCAGGAGTCATAATTACCTGGCTTTACACTTTTCACTTTGACCCTTCGATTTACTCAGGGTCATCCCTTCGGGTCTGAGCTCCTCGAGTTACTCGAATCTGAGTGACGATCTCGGAATCGAAGATCTGAGCCTCGGAGTCGAAGACCTCAGGGTTGAAGACCTTGGCGAAGGATTGACCTTGACTATCAATTTTATGACAGACTTTTTAGAAGACATCAAAGAACTTATTGTCAAACAATTTGCTATTCCCGCCCAGAATATAGACGAGGACTCACATCTGGAGAAAGACCTTGGCATCGCAGACCTTGAGATGGAAGATTTCATCACAACAATTGAGAATAAATATGAAATTAAAATCCCCCAAGACAAAATCCCCCCATTTAAAAAAGTTTCGGATATAGTTTCATTCCTTTACGAAAATGTCGACATCTCAAGCTGATATCACCAATATTCAAGAACTCATAAATTTAAATTTCAGAAACGAAAAACTCTTAAAAAATGCCTTTATCCACCGATCTTATTTAAATGAGCATAAGGAGTTTAAAGGCGCCAGCAATGAACGTCTCGAATTTTTGGGAGATGCTGTTCTTTCGCTTGCCGTTTCCAAGTTCCTCTATGAAAAGTTCCAAAAAAGTCCGGAGGGTCAACTGACTCAACAAAGAAGCGCCCTGGTCAGAACCGAGACTTTGGCTAAAGTGGCCCGCACGCTCTCTCTGGGCAAATATTTATACCTTTCCAGGGGCGAGGAAGAATCTGGAGGCAGAAATAACCGCTCAATTCTGGCAAACACTTTTGAAGCGTTAGTCGGTGCAATTTATCTGGATCTTGGATTTGACCAAGCTCAAAATTTTCTAGAGCAGACAATTTTAAAAAAATGGAGAATTTTGGCAAAAACCGCAGTTGTTGACAACAAATCAAAACTTCAGGAAATAGTTCAGCGAAAATATCACGAGTCTCCAACTTATAAACTAATTAAAAGTTGGGGTCCCGATCATGCCCGGCAATTTCAAGTAGGCGTCCTTCTGGAAAATTCTCTCCTGGGACTGGGAGAGGGACCAAATAAGCAAATAGCGGCTCAGAATGCTGCCAGAAACGCCATCGCCAAAATAAAAACTACTGATAGGCTTGAACTTCCTACTCAAAGTCTGAGATAATTGCCAAAGTGAAATTTGAAATTTAAAATTGAAGGAAATGTCAGTCAAAATTAGACTTAGCAAAACCGGCAAGAAACACCAAATCTCTTTCCGCATCGCGGCCTTCGACACCAAAAGGAAAAGAGACGGCAAATTTTTGGAAATTTTAGGATATTATTATCCACATGGAAAAACACCGCTGCTAAAAATAAGTCAAGAACGATTTAATTTCTGGCTTTCACACGGTGCCAAACCAACTGAGGCAGTAACCAAGCTTTTAAATCAGACGCAAAACGACAAACGACTAAAGCAATAAATTAATCTTTAGACAAATTACCATGGAAGATCTCATAAAAACCCTCATCGAACCGTTGGTCACCGACATTAAGAAAGTCAAGATCGAAAAAGCCCAAGAAGCTGAAAGCATCAGGTTCACCGTCTTTATCCCTAAAGAGGATATCGCCAAGGTTATCGGCAAAGAAGGCAAAATGATCAAATCTATAAAAAATCTCCTCAAAATTCGGGCCATCAAAGAAAACATTTTTGCTACCTTAGAGGTACAGGAAATCTAATTCGGGTGGTACTTTCGATAATATGATCTTCCATGTCCTCACTTTATTCCCCGAAATTTTTGAGGGAGTTTTTAACTCAAGCATCCTCAAAAGAGCAATCCAGAAAAACCTTCTTAAAATTAACATTATTAATATCCGTGATTTCGCCCAAAATTCCCATAAAACAGTTGACGATAAGCCGTATGGAGGGGGCAGGGGAATGATTTTAAAAGTTGATGTAGTAGAAAGGGCCCTCGAGTCAATATCTGCCAGCGCCGAGCACACCATTCTTCTTGCTCCGTCCGGTAAAAAATATGACCAGAAAAAGGCCTCCGAGCTCTCCGCAAAAAACTCAGTAGCACTGACTTGCGGCCACTATGAAGGCGTAGACGCCCGTGTAGAACATTTTGTAGATGAAGTGATCTCGCTCGGCGACTTTGTTTTAACTGGAGGAGAAATTGCTGCCATGGCCATTATTGACTCAGTCGCTCGCCTCGTCCACGGAGTAATTAAAAAGGAGTCATTACTTTCCGAATCTTTCTCACCAGCTACCAGTTTATTAGAATATCCTCACTTCACACGCCCCGAAGAATTTAGAGGCCTAAAAGTGCCTAAAGTTCTTTTATCTGGTAATCATGCCAAAATCGCCAAATGGCGCCAAGAACAAGCCATCAAAAGAACCCAAAAATTAAGACCGGACCTCATATTGAAATAGGAAATAGAACTAAGGTAGCGTTTCTCGACCTTTTTAGAATGGAGCAAAAAGGTCTAACCTGCCAAGCGGTACCACCGGAACTGCAGCTGAAGGAACACCGACACTTTCTTCCGTAGTTTTAATCTGCCTTAAAGTCTCTGTTTCCTGGGGAGTCAACTCGCTAATTGGCGACTCGATTGAAGCAAGCTCTTTGGGCAAAGGTTGCCAGTAAGCATCGATCGTCAGTGAAATCCTCAGTTGTGATGACTGTCCGCTGGAACTGGAGGAAGAAACTGCCAAATCTCGAATAGCCACAACGCGGGGGAGTGAAAGAAGAAGATTTATAAATTGCAAATAAGATTTATAATCACCCGCCAGAGAAATCTTAATCTGAATCTTAGGAATCCCAGCATCAAAAGAAGAGCCTCCGCCCGGCTGTTGGCTGACGGGCGCACTCGTCCCTTTCGTAGCAATGTTTGCCTGACCTTCACCTATTGTCCCGGGAGCCGTCTCTAGTCTTGAAAGCAGCACTCCGGACGAACGGGCGGCATTTTCAACTTGGGTCACTAAAGAAAAAACCTCTTTGTCGCTAGGCAAAAGACTCTCGGCACCCGATAGTTTCATTTCAAGATCCTCTTTATTCAAATTAGCCAAATCCTGCGCCTTTTGATTAAGGCTTGCGGCACGAGTCGCCAATTCACGGTTTACTTCCCGCAGATTCAATACCTGGGTAAATTTAGGCCAGGCTATGAGAAAAAAGATAACCAGAGAAATACCGATTGCCCCGGCCGGTGCGACAAAATTCGCCATTCGCAAAAAACCCCCGCCGATTCCGATCTTAGGTATGGACAAAGTAGGCAAATTCATTTTGTGACTGCCAGTTGACCTGAGATAGCAAAAGAAAAAACTCCGTTTTCATCAGAATTTAGAGAATCAATATTAACACTAGAAATAATCTGGGACCCGGAAGCCGAAGTCAGTGAAGAAACCAAACCTGCCATTTCCGCGGAAGTTTTTGCCTTACCGGAAATTATCACTTTATCCGAAGTAAATCTCATGTCTGTAAAATATACCCCTGCCGGAACAAGACCGGACAACTGTCCAAAAATGTTTGCGAAATTAACCCTGGCTGTTAAAATCTTGTATCCTGCGGAAACTTTCCCCTTGATAACAACAATTAACTCCTCTGTTGCTTTCAATGAATTTATCTCATTGGAAGACGCCTCTATTTTAGTAATCAGATTCGACCTTTGAGAAGCGAACGAAGTAAAAAGGCCTAAAGTTATCAAAGTAAAAACGGCTGTGAAAACCAAGAGAACTATAGAAACTATAGTCAGTCGTTTGCGCAAGACTTCCAGATTCTCCGCTTCCTTTTCCGCGACTGGTAATAAATTTATGTCAGCCATATGAATATAAGGTCAAACTTCACACTTTTCACTTTGAGTTTGACTATCTAAACTCAGCGTATCAGACTTTACGACCTGAGAGCAAGGCCGGTTGCCACGGCATAGACGCTACCTTGCCCGGGAACTTTTAAAATTAAACCTTCTTTTGAAAAATCAGCCCAAGGATCACCCATGTTAACTTCAATGCTGGTTCGCTCTGCCAGAAATTCTGAGAACCCGGGCAAATATGCACCGCCGCCGCAAACAACAATGCGTGCAACTTGCGATTTTTGAAAGTAAGTATGAGTAAATTCAATAGCTTTCAAAATCTCAGAAATTAAAATATCCATAATTGGTTTAAGTACCGCGGCCACTTTACCGGAAAGCTTGTCCTCCAAAATCCCGTAAGTTTGCTTATATTCCTCTGCCTGTTTTACCGGCAAGTTAAACTCAGCCATTATTGACTTCGTTAAGCTTAATCCGCCTGTAGCTATCGATCTTGTAAAAAGAACGTTGCCGTCGCTGGCGACCACAAGCTCAGTCGAAACCGCCCCCATCGAAACAATGATGGTTGCCGGATCGCCGGGCCGGGTTAAGGCTCGGGTCAAAGCAGCTGATTCTGTTTCTAAGGCTTGTGGCCTAAGTTTTGCATTCCTCACAACATTTAAATATTTCTCTATAACTCTTTTGGGGACTGCTACCAAAAGGACATTCAATTTACCTCCGGCAGACCCCTCCGGCCGTGAAACTATTTTGTATTGCAAATTCACATCGGTTATCGGCAGCGGAATATACTGCTCAGCTTCCCAGTGGATGGCGGCAAATAGCTCTTTATCTGTCAAATTAGGCAGCTCAATCAGTCTGGAAACTACTTGCGACTCAATTAAAGAAACTGCGCATTTATCAAGATTTATTTTTGCACGATCTAAACAATCAATAATCGCATCGGAAATCTTTGCCAAATCAACGGGGGACTCCGATTGAATCCCCCCTATGGGTGTCGGGACGGCCGCACAATTAGTCAGTATCTTTTTGCCGCGAGAAACATCTGTCTGGACGACTTTAATAAAAGATCTTCCAATATCAAGACCAAACAAATTAGAAGCCATAAATCCTTTTAAAAACAATCTAAAAATTTATGCCTGGAATTTACATCAGAGGAGCGCCATTGGCATGAACGAAGTATGCCAAGGCGACCTGCTGATATAAAAGATCTTCCAATATCAAGACCAAAAATTTGGGCAGCCATAATTAAATTTATTGTGGTGTAGCCGAAGGACTCGCTTGGAAAGCGGAACCACTCGCTTGATTCACATTCGGAGAAATGCTGGCAACTGGTTTCTTTTTAACTGCTTCCTGGACTGCTTTAGTATCAAGTGATCTGGAATTTTGCGAAGCCCCTGATGGTTCTTTTGTACTGACAGTTAAAACTTTAAGCAAGATAGCCGGGATAATAATTGCCGAAAGTCCTATTATCGAAAGAATTAACTTTGTACGTTTACTCATAATTTACTTTACACTTTGACTTACTTTTCGATTCCCTGCTCGGAAAACAAAACATAGTCAAAAACGGCGGGCAAAGCAGGCAGTGCGGTCCGTGTTATTTGAACCTTTCTGGTTACCCCAAGCGGCGTTGTCGCTGTCGATGTCACGTCATAAGTCTGCACAGGCAAGGTACCGTCCACGCTGGTCACCTGAACTGTCGCTTTCGTCCAAAACGGCCTGATTCTTAAAAACAATGCACCTGCCTGTCTTGTAATAGTAGCTTGACATAAAAAGGCTCCCGATCCGGTACAACTTCCGGCTGTGAAACCGGTTTCATCTCTGCCGGAAACTCCCGCGGAAAAGGCAGATCTTACCTGATTGTAATTAGGGGAAGTTCCATAAACTTGGGTTACCTCAATTGAGGCCGGGTTGGGATCCTCAAGAACATCACCTTTCTTCCCCCATTCTATTCTAATCTGGGTTCCGGGAGTACATGGTGAAACACAGGTAAGATCGACTTGGCCGACGGTTCCTTCTTCAATTGTCGCCTTATATGTATTATTTGCGGCTACATTAACAGTAGCAGTAATATCACCGACTGGAACTGAAATATTTGTACCTACAGGAACAGTCGAAAGTCGTGACAAGACATTCTCAATACCGCCTTCCGCAGCCGAAAATGCCCTTTGAGATTGTTCTGTCTGGACGGAAGTCCTCAAATTCGTAATATTCCTGGAGGCAACAGAAAGCCCCACCGCCAAAGCAACCACAACAACCAGAAGAACCAGCACTAAAATCTGTCCACGTTTCCTTTTCATTCCTAACTCCAGTTTAGGTTTGTCAATTGTCAGATGTCAAATGTCATCCCTCGACTTCGCTCAGGTCTTCGACCCTGAGGCTCAGACCCGAAGGGATGACCCTGAGTTTATCGAAGGGTCAATTGTCAATTAATATTTTCTCAACGAAATTGTCGTCTCAAACTTAGCGTTCGCCAAAAAATCAGCTCTCGATGGAGCCTTTATACCTTGATTGACGACAAAACTGACATTAACCAAAGCCGGCGAAAGAGAACCTGAGGTACTTGGAGTCGCCTTAAAACTACAGCTTTGGATATCTACTCCGGAAACCGTGTCTGAATTCGTAAGTGTAGTATAACTGGAATCGGAAGGATTATTAGACGTTGAAACTACCACGCCCATCCATCCGTTTAGAGAACCGGTGGAGGCAAAACACTTTATGTGTAAAGGATTTTCATTTGGCC
>Ga0209343_10001365_pt1 | contig 32951 bp, 33 predicted proteins | sample RifCSPlowO2_02_FD_184026 | JGI IMG/M metagenome (GOLD analysis project Ga0209343, IMG submission 184026) | Groundwater microbial communities from Rifle, Colorado - Rifle CSP2_plank lowO2_0.2 (SPAdes) (version 2) | ecosystem: Environmental > Aquatic > Deep subsurface > Groundwater | place... | reverse complement strand
TTTTGAAATCAACAACCGACCGATGAAGTGTCTTAACTTTTCTACCCCCTATGAGGTATTATTAGCTAATAGTGTTGCGCTTGGAAATTGAATTCGGCTATTTCAAAAGAACCGGCACTCACCGGTCTTAACAATCCGCCAATAAGATAGCATATCCCCGTTTTTAAGTCAATAGTTGACAAAAAACAGGAAACAGGAAACATTTCATCGGCGTCAAATCAATTTGGCTATCCACAAAAAATTTTGACAAATTCTGTGTCGTTGTTATCATTTGATTCAAATATGTTTCGCGTCACATTAAAACCGATTGCCCTTTCGGAAATTATCCGCGATGTAGGGTTAATATTTTTTGCTTCGCTTTTTGTTGGCCCGCTACTCGGCGATAAAATTAACTGGTCTGTTGTGTTGTTCGGCTTAATTATCTCGCTTGTATTGTGGTACATAAGCTTATTATTAGCTAAAGAATAATTATGAGTAATTTTTATATCGCCATGACTAATATCTACATTCTCGGCGCTCTAGTCGCTATCCTTCTCGTTCTGGCTGCGATTTTCACCAAGCAACAACAAAAAAGCTAAAAAATTATTTCACCAATACCGAAAGCAAAATGCCGACATTAGTTCGCCAAAGCTTTAAATATTTTCGTATAGGTTGGCAATCTCTTGTAAATTTCATCGGCCGTATCGCTGTCATAAGTGTGCACCGAAAGATTCCGGTCCTCCAATAATCGGTTGGCGTCTGGTTCCAAATCTACCGGCAACATTTTTGCCCGCAACGCTTCGCTGAAACAACTTTTGGGAGAAAAACATTCAATGTTTTCTTGGCGTAATTTTTCTTTGGCCAGTTTCCACGCCAAATCAAAACACATTTCAAATCTTTTTATTGCTGAATCGCGAATCACTTCGGAGAATGGCATTGCCAACGCTTCCTCAAAACGTTTCGTCGCTTCCCGCAAATCATTTTCAAGAGCTTGATTTTTTGTCATTCAATTAAAATTAAAAAGGAATTGGTTCAATGTGTTTTAAGGCAATTGTTTTAAATTCTGGCTTGGCTTTAGTAAAATCAACAATATCAATCTTGAATAAAGTGGGCAACGCCTCAACAGCGTTGCGAATGGCCGCCAATGATTTTTCCGGTATCGTTTCGTTACCATCAATACCAATGTCAATATCCGATTGCTCATTGCCGGTGCCGTCAACTCGCGAACCGAAAAAGAACAAACGGTGTTTTTCGCGACTAAGATTGAGTGACGCAATGCGCGCCAAATCTTTCGGCAGTGAATCTTGAAGCTGCGGCGGCAAGTGAACCATGACAATAGTTTATCACAAAAACAGGATTGAGGCAAAAAAGAAAAAGACCCGATTTCGGTGAAGAAATCGGGCCGGGGTCAGTCATTTTATTAGAACGGAGAGCAAGATGCCGAGGAACATTATTATGGTAGCGAAAACGCGGCGGCGGATTTCTTTTTCTTTTAAAAGCGCTCCCGCCAATAGCACCGTCCAAAGCGCTTGCAGACGTTTCAAACTGGAAACGTAAGCGGCCAGAGAATAATTAAGCGCCTGATTGGTTAGAAAAACACCAGCAGAACTGGCAACAGAAATCAAAAGCAGGGCTTTTTTATCTTTCGTCAACACACCAGTTAATGAGCGATTGAAACCCGGTTTCATTATTGTGTTTAGGAGATAAGTCATGATACCCAAAGAACTGAAAATGACGAAAGTGCCGAAAAGGGCTGATGACTTTATCACCACTATTTTGTCCAAAGGAAAAGAGATGGCAAACAATACCGAACCAATGAGTCCGTACAGAATTCCTCTGTCTTTCAGTTTTGCCGTCAAGCGTGACCAAGTTGCGTCTTCTTTTTTGAACAAAAGAAACCACAAACCGATCATTGTGACGATGATACCAATTGCGCCAAGCCATGTTGGTTTTTCACCGAGGAAAACAAAGCCGGTCAAAATCACGAGCGGCGGAATAATCAGCCGGAGCGGAGCAATAAGCGAGGCGTCACTCAATTTAAAAGCGCGGATGAAGAGATTTTGGGAAATTAAGTTAAGAGCGATGGTGCCAAATAATGGCAACCAAAATCCTTCCTTGATTTCTGGAAAACCGACAACCAACAAAACCGGTAAAAGCAAAACGCCAGTTAGGAATAAAGTAACAGTCAAAAGCGATTGTTCATCTATTCCTTCTTTCAAATATTTTTTCCGCCAAGTATCGCCGATACCTAGCGCGAAAGTACCGCCGAACATTAGAAAAACGAAGATGATTGTTGTCATATCTGTTTTTATTTATATCACTTCAGAACTTTTAAGTCAATCAAAAAAATTGCTATTTTTTGACTACACTTAGATTTTTCACGATCGTAAATTTTAAGTGTGAAGGCACTTATACCCGCGCAACCAAATATTTCAAATATTTTTTAAGTTTTTCTGCCATAAAAAGGTCGGTGGCGAGGCGGGATTCGGCGGTATAACCGCCGGTGTGAGGGACGATAATGACATTACGGTGGGTCTTGGCGTATTCCACCAGCGGATAATCTTTAAAGCCGACAGTTTCAAAAGAAAGCTCGCCAGCCAAAACATCGGCGCCGTAGCCGCCTACTTGCCCGCTTTTCAGCGCCGCCAGCAAATCCTTTTCATTGACAATTTTACCGCGAGAGGTATTGAGCAAAATCGCGCCTTTTTTCATTAGGTTAAATTCTTTTTTCGCCAAAAGATTTTCCGTTTCTTCGTTCATGGGCACATGAATTGAAATTGCGTCGCTAGCCCGCAGCAATTTTGCCAAAGAGACCTTTTCGTATGCCGGAAAATCTTTTGGCGAAACATTCGGGTCGGTAAATAAAACTTTCATGCCAAACGCTTTGCCGAAACGCGCTGTCATCTTGCCCAGCCGCCCCAAACCGACAATGCCCAAAGTCTTGCCGTAAAGATTGTGGCCCCGAAAATCCTCTTTGCGCCACTGATAATTTTTTACCGCTTCAAAAGCCCAAGGCGTGAAGCGCGCCAAATCAATTAGTAGGCCAAAGGTGAGTTCGGCAACACCGGTAACGGTATTCAAAAATTCAGTCTCCCCTTTCAAACTCAAAACCTTAATCCCCCGCTTTTCGGCGAAAACCAAATCAATGTGGTCCAAGCCAGTGGTGGCGGTAACAATGAATTTCAATTTCTTTGCCTTTGCCAAAACATCTTTGTGAAAATTCAAACCAAGAGTCATTACCGCCACATCATAATCGCCAATTTTCTTTAAAAGTTCTTTAGGCGAAAGCGCTGGGATATAATCCACTTTGCCAAGCAATTCCAAAATTCTCCGCGCTTCCTTTGAATATTCAGTTACCGTGTTTAAGATTTTCATGTTAATTTTCAATTTTGAATCAAAATTCGTAATCTTTCTTTTTTAAATCCTCCAGCATCCACTCGGCCCGAAGCCATTCAAATGGCGTATCAATGTCAATGGAACGCTCAGCCGGCACGATGTAACCGGCAATGTTGTCGCCGTAGAGCCGATTATCTTTCATCAACAAATCTCGCCGCATGGCGTAGACCGCGCTGCTTCTTTTATAAACCTTGGGAAAATCCTGATGGCGCAAACCTTCCGGTTCAGGGAAACAATAAGGTAAAACTTTGTATCCTGCCAATTTTTTCATTTTGAGCGGGTGGTAAGCGCTGTCCACCGCCACCAAAGAAACCGCGCTGTCAGCGCCGGTTTCAATCAGTTTGGCAATCGTGCCGTCAATGTCTTCCGGCAGACGGAACGGCGAGGTTGGCTGGAAAATCACGGCATAATCAAAAACTATGCCGAGTTTCTTTTCCATAAATTCAATGGCGTGTTTCATCACCGGCAAATGCGGCGTCTTATCTCCAGCCAACTTTTTCGGCCGGATAAACGGCACTTCGCCGCCGAATTTTTTCGCCACCTCGGCAATTTCTTTGTCATCAGTGGAAACAATAGTGTGAGTAATGAGTTTGCTTTTTTTTGCCGCCCCAACAGAGTAAGCAATTAAGGGCTTGCCGCCAAGCAGTTTAATGTTTTTCCTCGGTATCCCCTTTGACCCGCCCCGGGCGGTAATTACCGCGAGAATTAATTTCTTTTTTGACATAAAAAAATTGTATCACTGAATTGGCAAAAAGAAAAGGTGTCCCGATGTTCTTCGGGACGCCTTGTGAGAAATGAGAACTTAAACTTGTTCACCTAGAATCACTAGGCAACAACCATTTCCGCCGACCGGCGTTTTGCGGTTTTCTTTACGGTTTTACGAACCGTCAACGGTTCGGATTGAATCCGGGTCAAGGTTTCCCGAAACCTGTCTGTGCCACTTCCGAATCTGGCCATTTCAACTGTGAAATTCAGCGTGGTTGAGACTTCTTCGGATAATCTTTCTTTTATACCTTCCAACAGAGATAACAGGTAGACCTCCGGGTATTTCTTGATTCTTTTTTCGTTTTCACCATAACGAGCGAAAATTTCTTCCACCAGTTTTTTGATTTTTGGATGTAACATACTTTCAGTTTTGGTTAGAGTTTGATACGACTAATGACATTAAGGTTTTGGTCAAAAAAGTTGCTGACCCAAATTTCCTCTTCGTAGAGTTTTTCGGCAAGCACTTGATCGGCAAACTGCCGGACAAGGTAGGCAAAAATGAAAAGAGCCCGATCGTCAATCCATTTATTGGTTTCCCGAGCGATGTCAGCAAAGTACTGCTCAACGAATAAACGTTTTCGTTTTGACCATGGGGTGTGACTTCTTATGAACTGCTGTTCCTCGCCTTTGCTCCACATTTTGTGTTCATAAGGACGGCCTTGGCGGGCGATAATCCAAAATAGAATGGCGCGGAGGACATCACCACAGTTTGTTTCCGATGCCGTTTCAGCGTAAGAACTTTTCAGGCGAAACATAATCCGGACCACTTGAGTAGCTTCTTCATACATCTTACCATTACGATCAAAGAAAACACCGTCCACGCTGTAAGTTGACCAGCCCTCAAATGGGGATTTATACATTTCAATACGGTTTTTCGCCTCTGCAATAGAAACCGGAATTCTTATCCTCCGAATCTTATTGTAATCATGGGGGTCAAAGAGCGCTGGGTATCTTTTGAATTCATTCAGCAACGCCTCTATGTTGTTGTCTAAATAAACTTTGACCAAAGTTTCGTTATATCCGTGACGTAAGGCGTCAAATATCGCACGGTAGTAAGCGACCCGTTTGGGAAAGTAGATTTCAGAAAAGATACTCTGCTCGCTTCGAGCAAATTCATACCTTATTTTTTCAGGCATATGGAACTCACTTTGTTGGAATTTGCGGTTGTTTGAACTTGGTTGTCGATGAACTGTAACCATCTATTTTATACACCAATAATCAAAAAGACACAAGACATTGATTTTTAAAAAAGTTAAAAGAAAAAGGCCTCCCTGACGAGAGGCCTTTTGTGAAAAAGATGCCGCTTAATTATTTTTCGCCGGTTGAGCAACAGTTGATTTTCCCGCAATAAACTCCCAAGTTCCTTTATCCATCAAGACAAAGGCGGCAAAATAAAAAACAATGCCAGTGAGTTTGCCCGTGGTAATTTTTTCCCCGAAGAACAATGCGCCGCAAAACATTGCTGTTATCAGGTAAGTGCCATTCATCACCAACTTCTTGAGCGCAATGTAAGCGCCGCCTTTGTAGGAAAGCAGGTTGAACGCCCACATTCCGACAACGATAAGTCCGATGACTGCGACACCAACCATAACTTCGGCGCCGAGCCGGAAAAGTCAAAGACGATGCCCGTTTTGCCGAGAACAACCAGAACGACGAAACAAAAAATTACCGTTGTCAGTCCGCCCCAGAAGTTCTTGACGAACGGGTCAACCTTTTTGATTTTTTGAGTGATGCCTTGGTTGATGGCAACACTCATCATAGTGCCGAATGACAACCAAACCCAAAGCGGCAACTTGGCGAACTCTGCCAGCGACGGCCAACCGATAATCGCGTAGCCCGCCAAGATAGCGATGCAAACTCCCAGCCACTCTCTCCCATTGAGCTTGTGATTGAAGAAAAACCTGTCAATTAAAGCGCCGGGAACAATGGAAAGGGTGATAATGAAAGTGTTGACTCCCATATCGCCGCCGTAGAAAAAAGCGCCGAAGGCTAGCACGGTTGAAATAACCGCGAAGAAGCCGAACAGGCACGAGCCGACAATGTTAAACCTGTTGCCCAGCAATCTCACTTTCTGAAGCCGGGCAACAATCAATCCGGCGACAATCTGAACCAAACCGACAATGATGGTGGCAAGGAAGGTGTGAGCCAAACTGACACACACATTGCCCACCACTTTTTGCAAGATTTTGGAAGAGGTTTTCGTTCCCGCTTCGCAAAGTGTCCACTTCATCCACTTTTCTCCAATTTGCATTTCTACCTCTCTTTCTTGGTTAAATTTTGAGCCAATGACAAAAAACTACTACCAAAAACATTAGCACACTATATCTTTTTTATCAAGTTAAACGGGTTTTTACTATGAAAATTTTCTATTTCAAACACATGAACTGAAGCATTAGCGGTAGTTTCCGGCTGCTCAACTTCTAACACATCATACAAAATACGGATAATGCCACCATGAGTAACACAAGCAATCGTCTCGTCAGTGTGAATAACGGAAAAATCTTTAAGTAATTTTTTGATACGGGAACGTACGTTATCAACATTTTCACCGCCAAATCGGCGGTAGTCATAAGCAAAAGATTTGTCTAATTCACGCAATTTAGCATGCCCCATGTTAGCTATCTCATCCCAAGTCAAACCAGTCAACGAACCGAAGTCCCGTTCCATTAACTCATTTCTTTCAGCTACAGATAAACCAAATTCTTTAGCAATAATATTCGCCGTCTCGCGCGCCCTCTTTAATGGCGAACTATACAAAACTGACGGCTGGTGTTCAGAAATTTTTTCAAGGGCCACGCGTACTTCATCAATTCCCTCCAGACTAAGCGGTTCATTAGACCTTTGCCCTTGCAATCTTCCTTGAACATTATGTTTTGTCCGCCCGTGGCGGATTACAATTAATTTCATTTAATAAATAGTATCTTTTTTGTGATTTCTAGTCAAAAAAAACACCTCCCCAAACCAAATGGAGAGGCACTCTGTACTTTCTGATTTGAATATTATGCGAGAGGTTTAGCGATATATTGTTCTACTTCTTCCAATCGCCCCTCCACCACAGCAATTACATTGTCAGCACATTGTAATGCACAACGTTGGCGACTTTCTAGAGTATAAGCCGCAATGTGAGAAGTTGGAAATACTTTTGGATGAACACGTAACGCATTGATTGTTTGATTTGTGTTGTCTCCTTCGCATGACCACACATCAATTGCAGCCGATCTGATAGTGCCGTCTTGCAAAGCAACAAGTAGCGATTTTTCATCAACAATTTCTCCTCTAGAAGTATTCACAAACGCGATACTTTTGCCGCACTTTCTAACTTCCTCAAAAAAACCTTCGCTGATGATATGTTTTGTCGTTGGAGTCAAAGCCAGATGGACTGAAACTGCATCGCATTTGCCGGCTAAATTTTTAATGTTAGTTGTGTGTTCAACTTGGTCGAGAAATTCTGTGGGCGCATTTTTTGGTGGCCAAGAATTATTCCATATTAACACCTTGGCACCATGCTGAAGCAATAACTTCGCTGTATCCAATCCAATTCTACCGCAACCCACAATACCTATGGTTGCATCTTTCAGTGAAACACCGCGACTGATTGAACGCCATTTTGGATTATTAGAACTTAGCGAATGTGCGTCAGTATTTGCTCCACGCAAAACACATATCAACATTGCCAATGTAAATTCAGAGACATCCTCAGTTGATAGCCCCGGAGTTGATGACACAAAAACTCTCTTGGTATTCCAAAGACCTTTCACATCTACATTATTCAGACCAGTGCCAAGGCGAGCGACTGTTCGTAATCGCGAAAAATCTTTGACATTCTCCACCCCAAAATAAGAATCGCCTAAGATAATCGCAACTACATTTTCCATCATTCCCTTTGAAAGGGAACTGACAACTTGTAATCCGTGTGATGCTAGACGATTCACCGCTTCCTCTGTCTCAAGAAATGACGGTGCGTTATTAATGTATACAATTCTTGATGGAAACATCATAATTTTTTGTTGAACTAACAACCCCGTTTCGTTAAGTTCCAACAACATTACTTCTCCACTGAAGAATGTCATTTTTCTCAATTCACCGGTTTGCCAGAAATCGAGGATGTAGTTAAGGATCTCATTATGACTAACGATAATGTGATTCGAAGCGGGATGCTCTTGAATCATTGTTCTGACAGATTGGAGTCGCTCTCTAACTTTTGTTATCGGTTCAGCGTCAATAGAAACAATTTCTCCTGGTTCGCCGATATAAGCGGCTTCTCCTAAAAATTCATCGTAGGATTTGCCGGTGGCTGAACCCCAATCACGTTGCTTCAAGCTATCCAACTCGATTGGACTAGAAAATCCAGTACCGACAGTTAAAAGTCTTGCCGACTCCAAAGCGCGCTCGAGAGAACTAGACCAAATTATCGCGTCTGAAAAAATTCCTTTGAGAAAATCTCTAGCCGCAACTACTTGTCTATATCCCCTCTCCGTAAGTTTAAACCATTCTTTTGTACCCTGAATAATACGTTGAGTGTTTCCTTCTGTTTCTCCATGTCTTACCAAAACAATAAGCTTTTTCATTTTCACCTCTCTTTTACTAGTGTTGGGTATTTGGATATATTGTATTCACAACGAACACAAAATCTATTCACAAAATATCACAGAGTGTCAAAAACATCAACGGGCAACAAAATTTTACACCACAAAACGCTTTTGGACATAGAGATTGGCTTTGGCTAAGGTTTGGGCGATTTTTTTGGCGGTGTCGTTGGCGAAATAAAGTTTGGACGGCTGATAACGATTTTTCTTGATTTGCTTTTCAATCGCTTTTTTGATGTGTTCTTTTTTGTGGAGCACATCCAAAACATTTTTGGCGCGCAATCGTGTAGCTTGGCGTCCGCCGATATTGACCACCGGCACGCCAAGGTAAGACGATTCTTTAATGCCGGCTGAAGAATTACCCACCAATGCTCGGGTATGTTTCAAAAGCCAAATAAAATCTCGCGGCGGCAAATAGCGCATAAAGCGAATTTTATGTTCTTTTACTTGGTCCCGAAAAACCCGCAAGGTGTGGGAAATTTCTTCGGCGCCGGTATCAAAATTGGGCCAGAACCAAAGCGCCGGCAAAGCGGTTTCGCGCACCGCCGCTAAAATAATTTTGGTATATTCAGCCAATCGTTCGGTTTCCGAAGTTACCGGCTGATACATTACCATCAAAAAATCTTGCTTGATGTCAAACGGCGCGCCCGAGCCGGTTTGGCTGAAATCAACATGATGGTTGCCATTGATTATCCGCTGAACCACTTCAATTTCCGGACTGCCGAAATTAAAAACATATTTCGGATTTTCTCCCAACCGCAAAATTCTTTTTCTCGCATCTTCATTGGTGGCAAAATGTAAGTGGGAAAGTTTGGTAATAGCGTGCCGGACGCTTTCGTCAATGGAACCAGTCACATCGCCACCCTCAATGTGGGCGATGGGAATTTGCAAGTAAGCGGCGGCCACGGCGGCGGACAGCACTTCAAACCGGTCGCCGCGCAAGACCACAATGTCCGGCTTCAGGTGATGGAAAAAAGTGGAAAATTCTATGATGCCCACGCCGGCAGTTTTGGCTTTGGTCAAATGGCTGTCGCCTTCCAGATTAAAATAAAGTTCGTGAAGGTTATTATAACCCTCGCGTTCCAGAATATTTTTGACATAAGCGAATTTTGAAGAATACTTGGCTAACAAAGCGGTGCCACTTATAACTATGTGCAATTCCACATCCGACCGATTTTTCAATTCTTCCAAGATAAAAAGGCCGCGCGAGTAATGAATGAAACTCGTGATGACGAAACAAATTTTTCTTTTTTGCCTTTTTGTGTTCGCCATATTACTTTTTTAACACCCGCCAACTAATAGGTTGGTATTTTTTTAGGGCGGCTCTAGTCTTATGACCAATAACTTCAAAAAACTTTTCCGAGGGCAAGCCTTTGATAAGCTTAATCGGTCTCATAGCATAAACCATTTTCTTGGTGAGAGTGGTACCCTTGGGAAGATCATGGGCTGCTACCAATGCCTTGTTGAAAGATGGCCGCATATGATTTTTAGCACCTTCCAATTCTTTGGTCTTTTTGCCGTAATACAACTTATGATTAACCTTTTTGTATTGGCCTTCGCGAATAGCCTCAACTAAAGATTTCATTTCCCCTGGAGTCATTGAGACCTTGTGATCGGTTCCAAAAAGATCCCGGGATAGGGAAAAATGCTTCTCAATAATTTGTGCGCCGAGCTTCACCGCCGCCAATGGAATGTCAATGTTTTCTATAGAATGGTCGGAAAAGCCAATCACCGCTTCGGGATACTTCTCTTGGAAGTGTTCAATCGTTCCAAGATTAAAAAATTCTTTCGGACAAGGATAATGACTGACGCAATAGAGCAAAGCAAACTGAATACCCCGAGCCCGAATGTGACCAACGATTTCATCTAGTTCCGCTAAACTAACCTGGCCGCTGGAAATAATGAGCGGTTTATCGGTCTCAAACATATAATCAAGTAGGGCGTAGTCCAACATATCGCCGGAAGCAACTTTCCAAATCGGCATACCCACCTTGTCCAATTTTTCAGCCGCCTTTCGGCTCATGGGAGTGGAAAAGAAAACCAATCTTCTTTTCTCGGCGTGTTTTTTAATCGCTCGCCAAAATCTAATAGGGGTAGCTTCAGTATTTCGCCTAACCCAAGGGTAACGGTCAAAACTGGGGGCGTGGGGTCCGACAATGGGAACATTTAATTGTTCGTCGGAAAGCTCATGGGTCTGAAATTTCACCGCGTCCACGCCGGCCTTTGCCGCCGCGTCAATGAGTTCTTTGGCGTTGCGTAAATACTCGGCAATCGGTCGTTCTTCTTCCGTCTGGATAAAATTTTTGCCGATTTCCGCCACGATAAAAATCTCTTTGCCGCCAATAATTTTGGCGACTTTGCCTGATTTTATTTTTATTGTTTTATTAAACATGACTTAACATATAATCAGCTCTTATTCAAAATGTCAAGGATGAAATCGGCGATTCGTTCCCCTGCCTTACCATCCAATCTTTCCACCTGACTTTCCATAATTTTCAATCGGCCAGCCATATTTTGGCGAGGGTCGGATAGATAACTTTTAATCAGTTCAAGTAAATCATCTTTATCTTTGGCTAAGGAAATACCCCCGAGTTTCATTATGTTTTGATAATGCGTCGCGCCGTAGAAACGGAGAATACTGCGATAGGATTTTTCCGGCACAAAATCAAAACCTAAATTGATGATGGGTTTGTCCAAAATCGCGGCGTCAATGGAAACCGTGGACGGCGGACAAATCACCAATTCGCTCCAATAAATTGAATCAAACAAACTCTGCAAATCCGATTCGTTCATATCCCAATCTACGCCGCGAGTTTTGGCAAAACGCACGCCCGGCATCGTAAAAACAAAGTGGCTTAACTTGGCTTTATCTTTCAATTGGACCGTGTCATTGGGCGGAAAACGCGCCAAAACCCGCAAGTCGCTTGGCAATGACTGATTGGCGATAAAACCCTCAATTAATTCCATAAATTGCCAATCGGAATCGCTGAAAGTCTTGCCCATCGGACAAAATAAAATAAATCGCGTCGCCGTTGATAACCCGACTGACTGCAAAAAAATTTCCTGAGCCGTCGGTTTAAATTTTTTGTAAATATCAAACTGGGGCGCGCCGCTGACAAAAATTCGAGTAGCGGGCATATCGTGAAAATCAACCGCTTCTTTTTTGGTGATTTCGTTCGGCACCGCCAAATAATCTGGCAACAATCGCAAAATGGAACGCGAGGTAAGTTTATCCCAAGAATTGATGAAGCCGATTGAATTGATGCCGCGCCGTTTCGCGGCGCGAAGAATTGCCGTTTCATCATCACCGAAAAGATGCGGCAAAAAAACTAAAGTTGGTTTGAAATCTTCAAATAATCTGCTAATAGCGGTATCAATTCTTAATCTTTGGTCAAAAAAACGAGCCAATCGCCTAACTGTCGGTTTGGCCAAAAAACGATTAGTAATAAAACTGACGGCAAACCGCAGTAAGTTTTGCGATTGATAATAGCTATAGCGTCGTTTCAAATCCATCGTAGCTGTCCGCAATAAATAAACCTTAAGGTAAGAAAAAAACTTTTCCGACCAGCCAGTTTTCAATGCTGGAAATAAAACATATTTCAAATCATCCGCTTCCGGGAAAATGTTTTTGTAATAATCTAATTTGGTTTGACTAGAGAGCAAAAGAATAATCCGAACGCGCTGGTTTTGCCGGAGTTTTTTCAAGACATCAGTTCTCAAGATATTTAGGGCGGCGACACCTTGGAAAATTGGAATAAAAATAGTTTTCATTTGAACAGTTTTCTTAAACGATAGAACCAAAAATAATGGCAATAAATGACAAATGGCGAAAGTTTAAGTAAATCAAATCTGGAAAGCGGGCGAACAGAAGCGGGTAGTTGTTCCGTCCGGCGGGCAATTAGGCGAATGTGAGTATCCGGCAAACCTGAATTGGAAAAGTTGCGTTGTTCGTCGGTGTCAAAATATAAAATTTCAAAACCGGCGGTTTGGACAAAAGCGGTGAGCGTTTCCGGCGTGAACATAAACGGATGGTCAACTTTTACGGCATTGCGATAACGGCCGGCTTTTTTTAGTTGGTGTCGGAAATTCATCACTTCCAAAACTAAAAGCCCATCGGGGGCAAGATGTTGGCGCGACCAGCGCAGAAAAAAAGCCGGGTCCAAAAAATGATTGAGGGATTGGGTACAAACAATCACGGAAAATCCACCCAAACTCGGCGCTTTTTTGTTGACTTCTTCCATCAGTAAGTTGAAAGTTTTAATTCCTTTCTTTTCGGCGTAATCGGTTTCCGGTTTGGACGGTTCAATACCAAAAACTTCCCATTTTAATTTTTCTTTCAGGCCGGACAAGACGCCGCCGACTCCGGAACCGACTTCCAAAATCGTTCCCGCCCTGCCGAGGCGCGGTTTAATCAATTCCGCCAACAACAAACCATGCCGATAACCATTGGCGAATAATTCCTGGAAAATGATTTCTTTGTCCCGCATCGCTCTTTTGTCGCCCTCAACGGTTTTTGAGCGATACTCGTCCTGATAATACTTGAAATACCATTCGGCCGTCATTCGCGGATTGATAAAAATCAAACCGCAATTCCGGCAAATCACCGAACGCAATCGCAAATTATCTTGGCCAATTTCGGCAAGAATTTTCAAATCGCGGCCGCCGCAAAAATTACAGGCCACTGTTTCTAATTTCGCTTTTTCATAAGGAAATTTTTCCATAATAAATGGTTAAAATTTATCTTAAAAATTTAAAAAATTTAAAACGGCGCGAGTAAAACAAAAGATAATAAATTTTTAAAAACGGCGGCCAGAATTGCCAGCGCATTTTCCAATACAAGCCGCGGGGAAACTTTTTAATCACAGCGTTTTTCTTTTTTGCCACCAGCCGGATATGATGAATGCTTAAGCCGACTTCTTTTTGTTCGGTTAATTCCTTTTTGTTTTTATATTCATCGCTATCCAAATAAATCACTTCAAAACCAGCTTGTTCTACCATTTGTTTCAGTGTTTCCGGCGTGAACATATAGGGGTGATCAATTTGCACACCAGCAGCGACATTGCCTGCCCGTCTTGTTTGGTGTCTGAAATTTTTTACCACCAAAATCAAACTGCCGTCCGATTCCAGAGTCCGCGCGGCCCAGCGGAAAAAACTCATTGGGTCAAGCAAATGATTCAGACTTCTAACACAGATAATGTTGGAGATTTTACTCACATCACTTTTTGCCAAAAAATCTTCAAACAAGGCGCGGTGGGTTTTAACGCCGTGTTGATTGGCGAAATCTGATTCCGCCAGCGACGGTTCAACGCCCAGCAACTCTAATTTCGGCAAAATCTCTCGCAAACCGAACAATACACCGCCGGTGGAAGCGCCGACATCAATAGTTAAACCGAATTCTTTAATGTTAGATGAGAGTAATTTTGCCAATGCTCGGCCGAATTTTCTGGCATCGTCAAAATTCACTTGGAGTTCGGCAGCGCGTTCCGTTTTGCCAATTGAAGCCGCGCGATGCGCGCGATAGTGTTCTTTGTAATATTCATCATAATCATCTTTAGACATTCGCGGGTTGAGAAAAATCAAGCCGCATTTTTTGCAAAGACAAGTTTGGGCCGGCAAACCATTAGCCGCCCGACGGGCCAAAACAAAAAAATCATTGCCAACGCAAAAATTACAGGGGATGTTTTCCAGTTTCATTTTTTCGTAAACAAATTTTTCCATTTTTATACTTTAACTTACGAAATGTCTTTCTCAGCAAGCTTTTTGCTGACCAGCCCTTGCCCCACCTCGCAAAAAGCTTGCTGAGAAAGACATTTCGTAAGTGATAATTTTATAAATTTACCAAAGCTTCAAGTAAAACGACCGCCAACCGTTCGCTGGATCGACCATCTATTTTATATTCCTGCCCTAAAATCATTTGCCGGCGCGGCGCGGCATTATAGGAAGAATCGGCTAGATATTTTTTCACACTGGAAATCAAATCGGGTAAACTCTTGGCCATAGTAACCCCGCTGGTTTTGACAATATTTTGATAATATTCGTAATCATAATAACGGCGAATACTGTCCCAATACGGACGCGGCTCGGCGTCAAAATTAATAATCACCGAACCCTTATCACAAAGCGCCGCGTCCAAGGCGACAGTGGATTGGCCGGTGACAATCACATCGGTAAAATAAACGGAATACCACAAACCTCTGTCATCTTGCTCGCCGATTTCATTGGACTTGGTATCTTCGCCCTCAAAATTAACTCCGGTTTTGTCAAAAACAATTTGGGCTTTGGAGTTTTTGATTTCTTTCAAATCAACGCGATCGCCGGGCGGCAAACGGACTAAAACATTGGCGTCAAATTGTGAGAGATTTTCCAAAACCTTTTGGTCCAAAGTGTTGCGGCGGATATAGCGATTACCGATTGGCGCGAAAAGAATAAGTCTCCGATTTGGATTTTCAAAACCAAAATTTTTCAAAAATTCTGCTCGCAAAATCGGCGGTGTTTGTTGATAACGATCATGGTGCGGAATACCGACAACTTTGATTTTATTTTCTTCAATGAAATTCCAATTTACCGCTTCTTTTTTAATAATTTCATTGTTAACGATTAAAATGTCCGGCTGGACACGAATCGCACCCTTGGTGGAAAGATTATCCCAAGAACGAATCATCCCGATTGTTTTTATGTCGCGCCGTTTTGCTTCTTCCAATAACCGGACATCCAGCTCATTTTGGATGTCGGTGGCAAAAACCAGCGCCGGCTGTTCTTTATCAAATAAATCGCTGAAGACGCCATTTCGCTTGCCGAAAAATAATCGGTTGCCCAAACGCAAAAGCCAAAAACCGAAACGCGAGGCGGCACCGAAACGCGGCGGCAAAACCGCCGCCAGAAAAGAAAAAAGGTTACCGTCCTGAAAAAACTTTGAACGATGTTTGATGTAAAGGCCTCGTGTTTTAGACGCCGCCAAAGCCCAAGACCGGAAAAATAAATCGACCCTGGTCAATTTATGGCCTATTCCCATAATTTCAATTTTTGGCGAAGCAAAAACTTTGGAAAAATATTCTTTTTTGAAAGCCGGCGACAGAATTACCACTCGTGTTTGTTCCTGAAGTGTTTTTAACACCGGTGTCATTAAAATATTGCGAGCCACGACGCCGTGAAAACTGGAAATAAAAATGGTTTTCATATCCCGACCATTAAAGCACAAAAAAACGCTGACTTCAATTAAAACTTTAATAAAAACGTTAAAAATTCCAAAAATTGATTAAAAATGTGCACACTTAATTTTCACGATCGTGAAAAATAAGTGTATATGTAAATATGGAAAATAAGAAAATTAAGAATATTGTGTGATAAAATACCGGCATGCTGAGACGCGCAAGAAATTTCATAAGCAAAACCTGGCGGAAATTTTTGAACATTTTTTTACCCACCGAGACAGCCACTGAAAGCAAGCAAAAGTGGAACCGGCTGGCGAAAGAAAACGCCCGCTATTTTGTAATGACTGATTACGGAGAAAAAATAGACGAGCCAACCTTTCGCGCTTCCGGTCAAAAGGATTATCAAATGTTGATTGAACAAGATGAATTATTGCGGCAACGACTTCAGCCCTTCAAAACAAAAAAGGTTTTGGAAATTGGCTGCGGCATCGGCCGGCTTACCGAATTTTTGGCGGATAATTTTAATGAAGTTTTTGGCATTGATATTTCGGAAGAAATGATTGAACATGGCAAAAAACGATTAGCCAATAAAAACAATGTTCGTTTGGCGGCGACTGACGGCTTAACTTTTCCCTTTCCCGATTCAAACTTTGATTTGGTTTTTTCTTTCATCGTTTTCCAGCACATGCCCGACATCGCAATTATTCGGAGAAATCTTAAAGAAATCGGTCGAGTGTTAAAACCCAACGGTCTTGCCAAAATCCAATTGCGCGGTTTGCCCACCAGCAAGAAAAATTGGTTTTACGGTCCGGCTTTCGCTCGACGCGATGCTGAAAAACTCATCGTCAGCTTGCCGCTTACCATTATCAAAACCGAAGGAGAAAACCAACGCTACTTTTGGCTCTGGCTGGAAAAACATTAACTAATCCATTCAATAATTTTAGTGAGCGAATCAGGCGTAATGATTTCCTCATCCTTTTCATATTGAACGGGTAATCTCCTATCATGATACAACTTCAGTAATCTATTAAACTCTTTTTCATCGGTAGCGAATTTTTTTATACCAAAACAATATTTTGAGGATTCAACTAGCAGTAATTTGTAAAAATTAATAAAAATCGCTTTTTTGCCCATCGTTATTGGAATAAAATTTGTCGTGGTACTATCGGCTATATATAAATCGGAAAGATAAATAAGAGCATGATTATCCGCATTTTTGTCAAAAATTTTGATGCCAATATTTTCCAATGATTTGTAAGTATTTAAATCCTCAATGGGGTGAATTTTAAACAAAATATCATATTTTTCGAGAGGACATATTTCTCTTATTTTTTCAATTAGTTTTTTGTAATATCTAACTTGTTCTTCGGCGGTGATAATTTTTATGTCTTTAATATAAAAAGGTGAGGAGAAGACAATAATGTTCTTTTTTGAAAGATTGATATTGTACTCCAAGGCCTTTTTAAGGAAAGTTTGTTTATTGTCATCAAAATCTTTTTTTGTCTTTTCCGCCAAATGAAAATCCAAATAACCAACCACCGTCATTTTCTCCTCCGGCACGCCTTGTTTTTTAAAAAATTCAAAGGCCTGTTGATTGATAACGCCGAAACGCTTGGCAGTGCCGCCTCCCAACACGCTTTTATTTTGATAAATACCGAGAATCAGTAAAACAGCCAATTTTTTAAAAAAGATGTAAACCGGTTTGGCCAGACAATACAAAACTGATCGCCAAAAAACAACTATTTTCTTTGGCATCTTTCTTTGTTCTTCATCGGCATAAGCCAATGCCCATTGTAAAACGGCAGTATCAATACCGCGCTTGTTCGCTTCTGTCATCAGATACCCAACATAAATACCACCGTCATTAACAGAAATGATTTCTTTGATTTGTTTGTCATTCAACAAAACTCTAATTTGCTTTTTATAAAGAATCAAATCGCGAATTAGGGAAAACACCGGAAAATTCGTTTTCTTGGAATTATCAGCAGACTTCGGCGGCGTAAGAAAATCATAGGCTAAGTTACGCTGGCGGCAATAATCCAGCATTTCGCGATAAGTGCCTTGGTGAATGAACAAAATCAAAAATCTGACTTCGTAGCGGGAAACCAAAAAAGGTAAAAGTTTTTCAAAATAAAGTAAACTACCGATGTAGTGCGGTACAAAAATTAATTTTGGTTTAGGTACCATAGTTGTCACATTAAATAGATGAAATTAAAGGAGGTCAAATTATAAACAATAAATTTTAATACAAAATGTGGGCTTATTCAACTTCTTGAATAGTTCAACTATCTATGTTATTCTAACATTTTATCTTCTAAAATTAATTCTTACAAAAGGATTATGAAAAAAATAGATTTTCTTAAAAACAAAACAATCCTAATCACCGGCGGCACCGGCTCTTTCGGTAAAAATTTTGTCGAGTATTTGCTCACCAATTCCCAGCTTAAAAAATTGGTTATTTTCAGCCGCGACGAATGGAAGCAAAGTGTGATGGCTTCGGAAATTAAAGACAAGAGAATCCGTTTTTTCCTTGGCGATATCCGCGACCGTGAGCGCTTGGAAAGAGCGTTCAACGGCGTAGATATTGTGGTACACGCTGCCGCGCTCAAACAAGTGCCGACTTTGGAATACAACCCTTTTGAAGCGGTGAAAACCAATATATTGGGCAGCCAAAATGTCATTGATGCCGCCGTTGACCAAGGGGTGGAAAAAGTTTTGCTGATTTCTACTGATAAGGCCGCCCAGCCGATTAATCTTTACGGCTCAACAAAACTTTGCGCTGAAAAACTTTTTGTCAGCGGCAATTCTTACGCGCCCAATGATACCAAATTAAGTTGCGTTCGTTATGGCAATGTTGTCGGCAGTCGCGGCAGTATCGTGGAAATTTTGCTGAAAAATCCCAGTCAAGACATTGTTCACATTACCCACGGGGAGATGACTAGATTTTGGATTCATTTGGAAGAAAGTTTTACTCTGGTTTTATTCGCGCTAGAAAACATGAAAGGTGGTGAAATATTTGTGCCGAAAATCCCCAGTATGAAGTTAATAGATTTATTTGATGTTTTGGCGGCAAAAGCAAAAAAAATATTTACAGGCATCAGGCCGGGTGAAAAATTACACGAGATTTTGCTGACTACCGATGAAGCCCGACATACCGTTGAGCTTGATAAATATTTTGTTATTTTGCCGGAGCAGAAGGAGACCTTTGCCACCAGTATTCGCTTCAAAGATTGGCTGAAAAAAGGCAAAAAACTGCCGGCCGATTTTGCTTTTATGAGTCATACTAATGAGAATTGGTTGACCAAAGAGCAGTTCAAAAAGATTATTAAGCAAAAGTTTCTAAAATCAATCAAATGATTCCTTACGGTCGGCAAAGTATAGATAAAAAAGATATTGTTGCTGTTAGTGCGGTGTTAAAATCTGATTGGTTAACTCAAGGACCGAAGGTTCTGGAATTTGAGAAGGCATTAGCGAAATATTGCAGCGCGAAATTCGCTGTGGCGGTTTCCAGCGGCACAGCCGCTCTTCACCTCGCTTATTCGGTGGCAGGTATTGGCGAAGGTGATGAAGTGATTACTACACCGAACACTTTTGTTGCGACCACTAATATGCTTTTAGTTGTCGGCGCCAAGCCGGTCTTTTGTGATATTCGTTTAGACATCTACAATCTTGACAAAAATGAAATTGAAAAATTAATTACCAAAAAAACCAAAGCCATTGTGCCGGTTCACTTCGCCGGTCAACCCTGCGAAATGGATGTGATTTTAAAGATTGCTAAAAAATACGGACTTCTGGTAATTGAAGACGCCTGTCATGCCTTGGGTGCGAAATGCAAAAATAAAAAAATTGGTTCAATTAGCGATATGACAATTTTTAGTTTTCATCCAGTCAAATCAGTTACCACCGGTGAAGGCGGGGCGGTTTTAACCAATAATAAGAATTTCTACAAAAAACTTATTCTCTTGCGTAGCCACGGCGTAGTCAAGGATAAGAAAGGATTTAATGTGATGACGGCGCTCGGTTATAATTATCGGTTGACCGACATTCAAGCGGCGCTTGGAATTTCCCAGCTAAAGAAATTAGACAAATTTATCCAAAAAAGACATCAGGCGGTAGAGCTTTACGAAAAATATTTGGTTAGTAATAAAAATATAATTTTACCGAAGGAACTTACGGAGAATTGTTCCGCGTGGCATTTGTATGTCATCAGGACCAAAAGTGAAAAAACTCGTCTGCCCCTGTATAATTTTTTGAAGAAAAATGGCGTTGGGGTTAATTTTCATTACCCACCGGTTTATTCTCAACCGTATTATCGGAAGAATGGTTACGAAAATATTTCTTTGCCAAACGCTGAATTGTATAACGAAACGGCAATAACCATTCCTCTTTTTGCCGACATTTCCGAAAAAGAAATAAAATATGTTTCTGGAAAAATCAATAAATTTTTCAATGGGTGAAATAGATAAAAAAACAAAAATTGTTGTAATTGGTTTTGGCTCTATTGGCCAAAGGCATTATAAAAATTTGCTGGCTTTGGGTTATAAAAATGTTTTTGTTTATGATGTTGATAAAAGCAAAATCGGTGGCGGTGTTAAAACTTTGGCGGAGTTGAGTGAAAAAAGTTTGAAAGATTTCAAAATAGCTTTTGTTTGTAATCCTACCAGCGAGCATATCAAAACAGCCATAATGTGCGCTCGCGCCGGCTGTCATTTGTTCATAGAAAAACCGTTGTCGCATAATTTATCAGGCATTGCCGATTTGGCGAAAATTTGCCGAGAGAAAAAATTGATTGTTTTGATTGGCTGTAATATGCGTTTTCATCCTTGTTTGCGATTTATCAAAGATTATCTGACGGTGGGTAAACTGGGAAAAGTTTGGAGTATCCGCCACGAATTCGGTCATTATCTGCCCGCTTGGCGGCCTGGACAGGATTACAAAAAAAACTACGCTGCTAAAAAAGAATCCGGCGGTGGCATAATTCTTGACGATATTCATGAATTTGATTTGCTTTTTTGGTTGGCTGATTCAAAAGTGGTTGAAAGCAAGATGATTTCTAATAAAACCAGCGATTTGAAAATTGAGACGGAAGACCAAGCGGTAGGAATTTTTCTTTTTGAAAACAGAATTATTGGTTCGGTTTTTTCCGATTATCTTTCCAAAAAATATCGGCGACAGTGTTTTATTTCTGGCGAAAAAGGCAATTTGTCTTGGGATTTTAACAAAAATGAAGTTATTTTTGAAAATGAAAAAAAGACAGAGATTATTTTTTCAGTGGAAAATTTTGAAGTTAATAATATGTATGTTGAAGAAATAGAATACTTTCTTAATTGCACTCAGGATAAAAAGGAAACTTTTAATAACATTGAAACTGCCGCCAGAATTTTAAAATTTTTAATTAAATAAAATGGCAGAAAAAACAAAAAATCTTTGTATTATCCAGGCGCGTTTCGGTTCCACTCGCTTACCGGGGAAAGTTTTGATACCAATTGGCGATAAAGTGTTACTTGAGCATGTTGTTGCCAGAGTGAGTCAAGCGAATAGAATAGACAAAATTATTATTGCCACCACAAATAACAAGCCCGATGATGTCACAGAAAAATTAGGCCAAAAGATTGGTATTGAGTGCTTTCGCGGCCCAAATGAGGATGTATTAGGAAGGTTGTGGCAATGCGCCGAAAAATATCTCGAATTTGAAAATATCATTCGCGTTACCGGCGACTGTCCATTGATTGACCCGCGAGTGATTGATGAAGTAATAGAATTTTTTGAAAAAGAAAAAGTGGATTATGCCAGCAATGTTTTAGTGGAGACCTATCCAGATGGTATGGATGTGGAAATTTTCACTCGCCAAGCGCTTCAAGAATCGGCAAAGAAAGCAAAATTGCCGTCGGAGCGCGAGCATGTTACGCTCTACATTCGCAATAATCCGAATTTTTCCAAAGCCAATTTTGCCCACAAAGAAAACCTGTCGCGTTTTCGGTTAACGGTGGATAATCAAGAGGACTTGGAGGTTATAAAGTTTTTGATTGAAAACTCCGCGCCGACTGCCAGTTTCCAAGAATACATTTCTCTTTTGATGAAAAATCCCGACATTGTGTCAAAAAATTCAAAAATAAAAAGAAACGATGGTTTGGCGAAGTCTTTGAAGGAGGATAAAAAATAAAATGATAAAAAAATTTACTAAAAGCAATAAGTTTTTGAAGGAGGTTTTGAGGGTGATTCCGCTGGCTTCGCAGACATTCAGCAAAAGTTACTTGCAATACATAAAAGGCGAAGCGCCGTTGTTTGCCGAACGCGCCAAGGGCGCTTACATTTGGGATATAGACAGCAACAAATATCTGGATATGATAAATGGTTTGTTGCCGGTGATTTTGGGCTATCAATACAAGGCGGTAGATGAAGCCATAAAAAAGCAATTGAAAAAGGGAATTATTTTTTCGCTTTCTTCGCCGTTGGAATACGAACTGGCTTCGCTTTTGAAAAAACACATTCCTTGCGCCGAGATGGCTCGTTTTGGTAAAAACGGTTCGGATGCGACGACTGGCGCGGTGCGTTTGGCTCGGGCGGTAACCGGTCGGGCTCACATTGCCGTCTGTGGTTATCACGGCTGGCATGATTGGTATATTGGCACAACCACCAGAGATTTAGGTGTGCCGGAAGATACCAAAAAATTGAGCCATAAATTTATCTATAACGATTTGGCTTCGCTGGAAAAAAATTTTGCCGAAAATCCAGACAAAATCGCGACGGTGATTATGGAAATAGAAAATTATGAAGAGCCGAAAGCGGGTTTTTTGGAGAAAGTCAAAGAAATAACTCACAAAAATGGGGCGCTTTTGATTTTTGACGAAATGATTACCGGTTTTCGCTGGGGTTTGGGTGGAGCTCAAAAATATTACGGCATAACGCCGGACCTGGCTTGCTTCGGCAAATCAATGGCTAATGGTATGCCGATTTCGGCTTTGGTCGGCAAAAAAGAATATATGGAAAAAATTGCAGACATTTTTTATTCTTTCACTCAAGGCGGCGAGGCGTTGTCCATTGCCGCGGCTATTGCCACTATCAAAGAACTGGAGAAGAAAAAAGTTATCGCCCATATTTGGAAAATCGGCAAAATTTTACAGGACGGCGCTAACAAGCTTTTACAGAAAAATAGTTTGGCTGAATTTATAAAAGTAAAAGGTAAACCCTGTTGGCAAGTTTTTTCTATTTCTGGCGCTTACGGTTATTCCGATTTGGAAATCAAGACATATTTACAACAGGAAATTATCCAAGCCGGTTTTCTCTGGTATGGTCAGCATAATATGAGTTTTGCTCACGCCGAAAAAGATATTAAAAAATTACTGAACGCTTACGCCAAAATTTTCCCGAAAATCAAAAAACTCTTGGAAAGCAAAAAACTTAGAGAAAATATTAGAGGCGGTTTGATTACCAGTGTGTTTAAGGTAAGGTAATTGATATGAAATCGGTTTTTATCATCGCCGAATTGTCGGGCAATCATCATCAAAAACTTGATGAAGCATTAAAGCTAATTGATGCGGCGGCGGAAGCGGGTGTGGATGCGGTCAAAACCCAAACCTACACCGCCGACACCATCACCATTAATTCCGACAAAAAATATTTTCAGGTGAAAGTGAACGATGCTTGGAAGGGTCAAACACTTCACTCTCTTTATCAAAAGGCATATACGCCGTGGGAATGGTTTCCCAAAATGAAAGCCCGCGCCGAAAGTCACGGTCTGGCGTTTTTTTCCAGCGTCTTTGATACCAGCTCAGTGGACTTTATGGAAAAACTTGGCGTTGATTTTTACAAAGTCGCTTCTTTTGAAGTGGTGGACATTCCGCTTTTGGAAAAAATTGGCAGAACCAAAAAGCCGGTTATTATGTCCAAAGGTATGGCAACTACGGCGGAAATTCGTTTAGCAATGAGAACTTTGCGTCAAAATGGCTGTCTTGATATTACCATCTTACAATGTGTTAGCTCTTATCCGGCGAAACCGGAAGAAATGAATTTATTGACAATCCCCGACATTGCCCGGCGGTTTAAGGTGGAGGTTGGTTTATCCGACCACACCCTCGGCAATCATGTGTCGGTGGCGGCGGTGGCTTTGGGCGCTAAGATTATTGAAAAACACTTAACGCTTAGGCGCGCCGATGGCGGACCAGACGCGGTGTTCTCATTAGAACCTGCAGAATTCAAAAATCTGGTCAGTGATATCAGAGATATTGAACAAGCGCTGGGCAAAGTTAAGTATGGGCCGGGCAAAGGCGAACAGGAAAACATCATTTTTCGCAAATCGCTTTTTGTTGTAAAAGATATAAAAAAGGGCGAGCGGTTCACGGCGGAAAATGTTCGCTCTATCCGTCCTGGTTACGGCTTGTTACCGAAGTTTTATAGGTCGGTCTTGGGTAAAAAGGCGAAGACCGACTTGGAAAAGGGAACACCACTGGTGTTGAAAGATATTGTTAAAAAGGAAAAAAGATGTTAAGAAAAGCAACAAAAGAAGACGGCCAGAGATTGTTTGAATGGCGAAATGACCCGAAGACGCGGCAACAGTCGCTGAATACTGCTCCAGTAGAACAGGCAGAACACGAGCGGTGGCTGACTAAGTCACTAGCTAATCCTAACCGCACACTCTTCATCTTTGAGGAAAACGGCACACCGGCTGGCACTTGCCGGATAGATCGAGAAGTAGAAAAAGACGGCCGTGAGGTTTTTGAACTATCGTGGACCATCGCGCCGGAACAACGCGGTAAAGGTCTTGGCAAAAAAATGCTCGGGGAACTGCTGGCTCTTGAGACCTTGCGCGGCAAGCTTGTCAAAGCCGTCATCAAAAGCGACAATCTCGCCTCGGTTAAAATGGTTGAAAAATTCGGTTTTCACTTTGACCGAGACGAGAAAGAAACCGGCATTTGGCTCCTTCAGAAGAAAACCATTGTAATTTTAGGCGGTGGATTGTTTAAGGATTCCGATGGTCGTTGGCGGACGACTTTGGGCGAGAATCAGTCCGGACACTTTGGGGTTTTGAATGATCGCTTGCGGGTGGTGGCCTGCGCGGAATTGTGGAAAGAAAATAAAAATTCGCAAATAATTTCTTCCGGCGGACAAGGCAAATTGAAAAATATTTTACCGGTAGGTCTGACCTCGTCAAAAGTAATTAAAGACGAGCTCTTGGAACTGGGGGTCTCCGCAAAAAATATTACGGAAGAAAATAAATCGGGAACAACTTTTGAGCAGTTAAGGGCAATTAAGGAAATGATTGAAAACGGCAAAATTTTCGGGAACATTCATATCATTTCCAATAATTATCATTTACCGAGAATTCAAGCAATGATAGAACATTCAGACATTAGTGCTGTGTTGTCAGGAAAAATAAATTTGGTAGGCGCGGAAGATGTTTTACTTCGTCTTTTGCCTGACCAATGGAAAGAATTTATTGAACAATCAAAAAAAAGCGAGGCGATGAAAAAGCGTGTGGAAAGCGAGAAAAAGGGCGTGGAGCAAATTAAGAATGGTCTCTATAAGTTTGCGTAGAAAGCGTAGAAACAAGTGTAATGTTATTATTCCAAAACCTGTTTTTATTAATATAAGATAACAAAAATAATAATGAAGAATTTTTGCGGACTTTGCGGTTTCAATAATCCTAAGGGAACGGCGACCGGTATCATTATCAAAGAAGGAAAAGTTTTGGTTGTTAAGAGAAAAGAAGAGCCGTTCAAGGGCGATTGGGATTTTCCCGGCGGCTATATGGACGCTGGCGAAACATCGGAGCAGACGATGAAGAGGGAAATCAAAGAAGAGTTGGGTGTAGATTGCGATACCACTTTTATTGGCTGGTTCCCGGGCAATGGTTTTTGGCAAGGCAAAAAGTTTGCGGTTCTGAATCACGCTTTTTTGGTGGAACCAAAAGGTGTGTTGAAATTAAACAAGAAAGAAAACAGCATGATGAAATTTGTACCTATCAATAAATTGAAAGATATCGCTTTTGATTCCAACAAGAATATTGCCAAATTTGTCAGGAATAATTTTTCGGTGGACTTTCCTAGATTATTGGAGTTGGTGAGGCAATTGGACGCTTCGGCAAAAGTCAATGAAAATAACTTTTACAAAGCTGTTTTGGACGGCTATATTAGTAAAAAGTTTGTGAAGGGTAAGTTGGTTGGTATCGGCTGGATTTTTTCTCGGCGCACGCTTTTGCGAAAACAGGCGGTAATTGAAGATGTGGTGGTGGACGAAAAAGAGCGGGGCAAGGGTTTTGGCAAGGAAATCACTTTGGACCTGATGCGTTGGGCGAAAGCCACCGGCGTGGAAGTGATTGAATTGACCAGCGGTTCCCATCGTATTGCCGCTAACGAACTCTACAAAAAAGTCGGTTTCAAACTCCACCCGACTAATCACTATTTGTATTCGGTCGTCTAACCCTTGACTTTTGATGTCTTGAGACAAGAAGAATTCAATTTGGTTTGGGGTTGAGCAGATTAAAAAAGGCACCTATAAAACTGAATCTAACGATTGACCCTGTCAAAAACGAAAGTAACGGACATCCGCCACATTTTTTTTACAAACTCTAGGTCATTCTTGTCAAAACGCGCCAAAGCATTCCAATTGACACGGACATCCTTTACTCGGTAATGCAATTGCCAATAAACTATGGCATTGAGAATGAGCGATAAAATCAAACTATTAATAGCTAAACCCCAAAGGCCAAAGACCGGTAAAAGTAATAAATAAAATGGAATGCTGATTAATGTCGAGGCGATTTTTTGGAAAAACAAAAATTTCTGCTGGCGGAAAGCAACCAGAAAAATTGAAGCGATTACACTGAAAGCGCTGATGGGTAAAGTGATAAGCAAAAAGTAAAAGTAAGGCAAAGATACGGCGTATTTGGAGAAAAACAAATTAATTAGCGGCGGCACAAACAATACCCCAGCTAGACAAAATAATAAAGAAATAACCAGAAGATATTTTAAACCTTGATTAAAAATTTTTTGAAGGTGCTCTTTATCAGCCATTTCCAAAGGCACCAAGGTAGAAAGTGTTTTTGTTGGGAAAGAACCGGCAATGGTACCGACAATGGTTTTAGCTACCGAAAAAATCGCCACGGCTTCGGTTCCGAGGAAAAGCTTGGTAAACCAGACTTGGGCAAAGTTGCCAAATTTAGCCGTTGCCGGCCGGAAGATTTCCCATTTGCCGTAAGAACTAAGAGCCCGATAGAGAAAACTCTCGCCAACGGCGGTCAAATGACGCCAAGGCGAATAAGAACGAATGAACGGCGGTAAAAGGAAAATCAGGGCGATAAAATAAGCGCTGACAAAAGCAATCAGCACTTCTTTGAGCCCGAGAGTGGAAAAAAAGAAGAAATAAGACATTAACCCCAGTTGAATAAACTTGGAGATGGAAGACCGACTGGCGATTTCTTGGAAACGTTTCCTCGCGTCCAAAGCTAATCTCAAAGAAGAAAGCAGGGCGTCATGTAAAAATAAAAAAGAAATTATTTTGATGTGAAAAATAAATTCCGGACCGAAACGGAAAGAAAACAAATCGGCGTTAAAAAAAACAAATGCCCATAATATGATGCCGGCCGTCAGACGAAAAGCCGCATTTTCCAGAAAAATTTTTTTGGCGGCCGACTCTTTGCCTTCGCCGACCAACCGCAGCAGGTCGTTTCTGACGGTTTCACCACCTAAACCAATTAATACCGCCAGCAAAGCGTAAGAAGAAAGCAACAGCTGAAAAACGCCGTATTGATAAATAGTTAGAGCGGAAATGACCAAAAAAGTGTTTATTAAACCTCCGGCGGTCGTTATTCCGCCCCAAAAACCGTAGGAAATTTCACCGCGCAAAAAAGTGCGGATAAATGGACTAGAAACCTTTTTCGGCGTTTTAGTCATAAAGTTTCTTTTTTATCTCACTTACAATCCGAGCGGAATTTTTGCCGTCGGTAAAACCGAAAACCTCATGCCGCAAAATGGCTCTTTCGGCCGCGTCGCATTCCGGATGAGCGAGATAATTTTTAATAGCCGGCAAAAATTCCGCGCGCTGCTCCACGATTTTAATGCCGCCGATTTTTGAAATCAACTGATAGTGAGTAAAGTTTTTATGCCGCCGCACCGACTGATAAATCGGCCGTTGTTTATAACCGTCAAAACCGGCAACAATTACCGGCCGATCCATCAGCGCGCCATCGGGACCGACGGTGGAATAAGTGGTTACCAGTAGATCGGCGTGGCGTAAAACATTAATATAATGTTTGAACCCCGGCAATAGCTGACAATCCTTAGCCGAATCAAAGTAAACTAACGGGTCGCCGCGAAACCGTTCGTATTTTTCTTTCTCCATAATACCGCTGGGATGCGGTCGGACAATCAATCTGATTTTGGTGTTTAATTCTCCCGCTCTAATCCAATTCAAAATCATTTCTACCAAATCGGCGCCATCCAAAGAATAAGGGCCTTGGGAAGCGAATAAAATCACGATTGAATCGAGCGGAAAATTTAATCGCTTCAAAAAATCCCCGCGTGATTCCCTACTGGCTTCGCCGACAAAATAATCAACGTGCGGTCCGCCCACCACTGTTACCGATTGCGGTTCGTAACTTTGGAATTTCACCGCTTCTTCTTTAACTGGCTGGGACCACACCAGCATTCGGTCGGTTTGGAAAGGAATAAAATATTTGCTGAAATGGTCCCAATTGCCATGCATGCCGACCGTCTTAATTCCTTGTCTTTTCGCCTCCACTAAAAGTTGTAGGTCGTTAGGCCAAATGCAAATGTTCGGCAAAAACGCCAAAGCCGGACGGTATTTCTCAAAAAGTCCTTTATAAAGCCGTTCGGGGAAAAGCCAAAGATAAATTCTTGGCGCGAAAATTTTTTTAATCCATTTGGATTGACCGAAGGTTTTGGAAATAAAAATTTTCAACGGGTAATTCCAAAAACGCCAAAGCGGCCGGGGTTTATCGGCCCGCACGCCATAGGAAGAAACCAATTTCGTGGTATCGGTAAAAATCAAAAAAGAAAAGAAAAAATAAAAAGCGTTTTGAATCAAATTGCGTTTGATATTTTCCTCTATTTCTTCAATTGCAATATTAGGGTGCCCGGCAAAGTCAAACGGTAATTTTGAGCCCCTTCTGACTAAAACAATTATCCTGATATTTTCATCGCGGGAAAGCAAATCCAAAACCGAGCCCCGAAAAGAGGTCAGATTACGAAAAATCGCCACATTGGACACGCTGAAAAAAACGGTCTTCACAATGCCGAATATCATAGCAGTTCAAGAAAAACTTCTCAATTGTTTTTTTAATTTGGTTTTTAGTGTTATAATATTTTTATGTATGAATAAAAAATTAATAAAAAAAGTAAGAAGTAAACTACGGCCGTTTAAATTGGCAGCGATTTCGTTTGTCGAAAAAATTAAAAATCGAGTGCAACGTTTTATCTGGCCACCCCAACTCCCCCAAACTCCCGATGGTCGGGTCTTGGTTCATATTGGTTGTGGCAATCAAAACAGCCCGGGTTGGACTAATGTTGATACCATTCCTCTACCACACATTCATTTCGTGAGTCGCGCCGAACGTCTACCCATGTTCCCATCAAATACCGCCGACTTAATTTATGCTTGTCATATTTTGGAACACATTTCCTACCTAAAATATCACGGGGTTTTAAGTGAATGGTACCGCGTACTTAAACCCGGCGGCACCCTTAGAATTTCTTTACCCGATTTTGATAAACTGATTGCTATATATAAATCAGGTAAGGGTGACAATCTGGAATTAACTATGCCGCCGCTGATGGGTGGTCAGGACTATGAGTACAATTTTCATTGCGGCATATTTAATGAACGTTACTTGACTGATTTGTTCCTAGCCGCCGGCTTTAAGAAAGTTCGCCGCTGGGACCCCAATACCGCGCCCGATTATCCCTTCAATGATTGGGCAAAAAAATTGGCGCACGGCAAATATCCAATCAGTTTGAACTTAGAAGCTATCAAATGATGACACAATATGACCGTCAAAATAAACATTGTCACCCCGACTTACAATCAAGCCCAGTTTCTGGGACAAACTATAGAAAGTGTTTTATCTCAGGAGGGAGATTTTTATATTGATTATGTCGTCATCAATGACGGTTCAACTGATAATGGCGCGACCGAAAAAGTCATTGAGAAATACGCTCAACTTTGGCAAAGCGGCGCTGTTCCAGTAAAATGCAGGGGTGTTTCTTTTCGTCACTGGACCAGGCCAAACAAAGGTCAAACACCAACTATCAACGAGGGTTTTCGATCGGCCAAGGGTGAGATTTTGGCTTGGATGAATTCTGACGATTATTACTTTCCGGGTGTTTTTGAGGCAGTGACAAAAGCTTTTGATAGTAACCCCGATGTTGATTTTTTTTACGGTGATACTCTGAAAGTTTACGAGGACGGCAGTCGGCCGGCAACCATTGAACCGCGGCCGCGACCAGATGAAAATTTTGAGAGTTTGCGCGGCTATGGCAACTCTTTTATCTTTAATTTTTTCACTAGAAGAATTTTTGACAAAACCGGGCCGCTTGACGAAACCCTCAAATATTGCGTAGATTTAGACCAGTGGTTCAGGATTTTTAAAATTGGTAAAACAAAATATCTGCCTTTCACTTTGGGTGCCTTCCGATTATGGAACGGTTCACACACTATGACGAAACAATCGGAATTTGCTAGAGAAAGAACCGTTGTCGCTAAAAGATACGGTGCCAATATTATTCCACCAAAAAAAATTTACAAATGGCGAGGTAAAATAAAACTGCTGAATTTAATGCAAGGAAAAACCCCTCGATTATATGGTGGTCTAAAAACCCTCTTTTACAAAATGCTAAACTCCTTAAGGTACCGAGTGATAGTAAAATAAAAGGGCGCTTCCTATGGAAGCGCCCCGATGGAACGGCAAGGCAACTAGCGCCAACTGACTGGTTTTAGAAGAGCTCGGCCATCGTGCCGACCAAACCAGACGACTTGGCGAGCGAATTCTTTCTTGTCACCAAGATAATCCACTGTTTCTACGAACAAAGTCTGAGACTTCATTTCTATGGTCGCTGGAACATCACGGAGCAAACAATCGAAATACTCCGGCAGACTGCGGGAGAATTGAAACTCTCTTTGCTTCTGGGAATCCCAACTGGCCATTCGAACAGACTGATAGAGAATTACCTCCGATACCTCAACGGCGTCAAAAGCTATTCCCCTTCTTTCCAAGAGTTCGGAAACGAGAATTTCAAACTCCTGATAGAACTGCGCTAATCTACCGGAAATTCTCAAGAAGGTAGCTTCTTCAATTTGCCAGGAAATCTCACCGAATTCGTCCAGAAAGACGAATTGCGGTTTGCCGGACAAAATATCTCTAATGTGACTGGTAAAATGACTAAACTCTCCAGCAAATGTCGGGAAATGTTCAGCGTCCATTCCCTTTTCAATTAAATGTTCGAGTAACTCGGTGTATTTAATTCCGAATCGATTGAACAAATAAAGAGCGACAAGGAAACCGAGCTTAAGACCGTGAACGGTTCGCACTAGCCAGGCAAACACAACTGCTCGTTGCCAATCGGCTGGTGGCATTGATTTGGTTGCTACTACTATTTCTTCGTATTCAACCACTTCACCCAACCTCCTCCGAAGAGCGTGTTGCTCAACCAATTCAAGCCGCTTCGTCTGGATACCATTCTCTAAGACATAATCTGGGTCAGCCATTCTGGTGTTCGGTAATACTTGACAAAGGTAAATCTCGACCTGGTCATAAAGACCAGCTCTAAGAACTTCCTCGATGCCGCGTTTGAAACTTTCATAGGTTTCGCCGGGCAAACCAAGAATCAGTTCCGTGTAGACCGGCATTTTATCACGCCGATAGCGTTTTAGCAGTTCCCGATAAGTGCTAATCTTTATGTTACTCCGACCAATATTAGCGAGAGTTGTGGGATCGGTACTTTGAAAAGAAACCGTAACGCTTTTTAACAATCCATTTGCCTCAAGCACTTTCGCCGTTTCAAAAACTCTATCCGTAGCATTCTTTCCAAAACAGACACGAAAGGACTTAGGGAAATCCCATTGCTGTTTGGCAGCAACGAATAACTCTGCGATCTGGCGATCTCTCAGCAACATGCCGAAATTAGCATCGGCGCCAAAAACATACGATACTTTCTTTTCCGCCAGCCACTGGATTTCCCGCTCAAGCCGCGTCATTTCGAATGTCCTAACTTTGACAATGCCATTACCCCAGTAGCAAAAGGCGCAATGAAACGGGCAACCACGGTTGGTTTCCAGAATCATTTGGTACTGAATCCCTTCCCGATGATTCAGAAAATCATCATAAAACCCCGCTAAATACGGCGAGGGCAATTGATTGATATCCACCAGCTCCCGACCTCTGGTTCGAATGATTTCGCCGGTCACCGGGTGACGGTAGACCAAGCCATCCACTTTTGAAAAATCCCTTCCGTCAAGAAAAGCGGTAAGCACTTCGGCAAAAGTGACTTCGCCTTCGCTTAGAACCGCCACATCAACGAATGGATTTTGTTCCAAAAAGGTTTTCGTTTCAGCTGGAATATGCGGCCCGCCGAAAACAATCAACACTTTTGGATTAAGTTGGCGGGCTTGTTTCGCCAACGCCAGATTCAGTTCATGATTCCACATTGATGAAGAAAAAGCCAAGACAGCCGGGTTATCCCAAGCTGCTATGATTTTACTTGGCTGACTCCGCACAAAAAGAAAAGGCATGAACTCGTAGTTTCCTGCAATTTGTGGCAAGGTTTCCGCGTAAGCTCTCAACATACCGGAAACATTGGGCAAATAAACCCTATCGCCCATCAGAACGTTGAATTCGTGAAAGTAAACCTTCATAATCATAATAATGTTAAAGTTCGGTCCCAAAAAACGGCGTTTTGCCGTTTTGTCTACTCTCTAAGATAAACCTTGCCGGAATTAAAGTCAACCGAATGTATAAGGCCACCCAGTTTTGCACTCTCGGTCTCCGACTAGCTGATAATATGGTGATGATAGCATAAACTCCACGGGTGAGAGTTTGTTTTGGAAAGCAAAATGAACCCGC
>Ga0209343_10001362_pt1 | contig 32986 bp, 29 predicted proteins | sample RifCSPlowO2_02_FD_184026 | JGI IMG/M metagenome (GOLD analysis project Ga0209343, IMG submission 184026) | Groundwater microbial communities from Rifle, Colorado - Rifle CSP2_plank lowO2_0.2 (SPAdes) (version 2) | ecosystem: Environmental > Aquatic > Deep subsurface > Groundwater | place... | reverse complement strand
GATCAGGCTCGACAGCTCGCGCAGGTTGACCTTGTCCACCCGCATCGGCTCGGGCTCGTCACCGGGCAGGCGTTCCTCGAACAGATCCCAGGCCAGCACCACCTGGATCTTCTGGCTCATATAACCTGGCGACAGGCTCAGCTCGGCCAGCTGCTCCAGCTGCCGCGCGCCGAAACCGGCTTCTTCCTTGAGCTCGCGGTTGGCCGCCTCCAGCGCATCCTCGCCCGGTTCGATCAGGCCCTTGGGCAGCGACAGCTGGTAGTCGTCGGTGCCGCCGCAGTATTCCTCCACCAGCAACGCATGCTCGGCATCGAGCATGGCCACCACCATCACCGCGCCATAGCCCACACCCTTGCCGACCAGCCGCTCGTAGGTGCGCTCCACGCCATTGCTGAAGCGCAGCTGCAGCTCCTCGACACGGAACAGGCGACTGCTGGCGACTATCTCGCGGGCGAGTACGGTGGGCTTCTGACGCATGGGGCGGCTCCTGGCAGCACATAGCGGGTTATCATAACGCGGCTGTCGCAATTATCCGCGGCACAGATTGCGCGATAACGACGATAACTGAGCGAAGCGCGACAGCCCGCACAACCCGCCACCAAGAAGCCGCCATGCCCGCATTAGCCTGGAACGCCATCGACACCGTCCTGCTGGATATGGACGGCACCTTGCTCGACCTGCATTTCGACAACCACTTCTGGTTGCAGCACCTGCCGCAGCGTTACGCCGAGCTGCATGGCATCAGCCGCGAGCAGGCCGAGGCCGAACTGCTGCCGCTGTTCCGCGAGCACGCCGGCCAGCTCAACTGGTACTGCACGGATTTCTGGAGCCGCGAGCTGAATCTCTCGGTGCGCGATCTCAAGCGCGAGGTAGCCCATCTGATCGCCCTGCGCCCGGACGCCGAGCGCTTTCTCAAAGCCCTGCGCGGCGCCGGCAAGCGCGTGGCGCTGATCACCAACGCCCACCGCGATTCGCTGTCGCTGAAGCTGGAACGCATCGAACTGGCGCCGTTCTTCGACCGACTCATCAGCTCCCACGACTACGGCTACCCCAAGGAAGACCAGCAGTTCTGGCACGCCCTGCAGGAAGACTTCGCCTTCGATCCGGCGCGCAGCCTGTTTATCGACGACAGCCTGCCGATCCTGCGCAGCGCCCGCACCTTCGGCGTGGGTCATCTGCTCGCGGTGCGCCAGCCGGACAGCCAGGCCGGCCCCAAGGACTGCGCGGAATTCGCCGCGGTGGACGATTACCGCGAACTGCTGCGCGGCCTCTAACGCCGCGCAGGCTCCCCCGACCAGCAGCCCAAGCGCCTCTGCGCGAACAATTGCGCCCTGGGTCACAAGCCGAACGGCTGAAAGCCTGGCAGCCGACTGACGGTGTGAATTTTCGCCGTTATCCGCGTCTAATTCGCCCAGCCACGATCCATTTTTATTTGAGGTTTGCAGTATGCGTACTCTGATTTCCGCGCTAACCCTCAGCGCCCTGCTGATTCCCCTGGCCCATGCCGGCGATACCGGCAAGGTGGCCATCGGCAGTGGTGTCGGGGGTGTCTTGGGCAACGTGATTGGCCAACAGGTCGGCGGCAGCACCGGCGCGGCCATAGGTGCGGGCCTGGGCGGCGCCGCCGGTGGGGTGATCACCGCGCGCGACGGCAACAAGACCGAAGCCGCCCTGGGTGGTGGCCTGGGCGCCGCCGGTGGTTCGGTGCTGGGCGGCCAGCTCGGCGGCAGCACCGGCTCGACCATTGGCGCCGGCCTCGGCGGCGCCGCCGGTGGCGCCCTGGGCAATGAGATGGCCGGCGATAGCCGCGATAACGACGGTGGCCGTTACTATGTGCGCGACCATGACCATTACGACGAGCACGATAACCGTTATGGCAAAAAGCATAAGAAGCACAAACACCACTAAGCCTTGAGTGCCTGGGAAAAAACCGCTGCCTCAGCCTGGGTCAGCGGTTTTTTATGGCCCGCCATCCATGGTGGCCACCCCTCCGGGCCGTCGCTGTGCGACGTTAAAAATTGTTCCAGACAATTTTTTCTGCCAGCAGGTTAAGAACCTGTTCACGAGCTTGCGAGCTAGAGCAATACAAGGCAAAAACAGGCGAGGAAGCGGAGTTTACGAGCTGTAAATGAGCATTCCGAGCCTGTTTTTAACGCAGTAGGGCCGACGCGCAGCAGATCGTGAACGGGTTCTAAGCCGGCAGCACCAGCAAAGCCGTCAGCGCAGCACGCAACGCCTGTGGAATCGACACCGGCCTGTTGCTCGCCCGCTCGACGAACACATGCACGAAGCGTCCCGCCGCGCAGGCCTCTTCCTCGCCGGCCTTGAACACCGCCAGCTCGTACTGCACCGAGCTGTTGCCCAGTTTGCCGACCCGCAGGCCGATCTCGATGCGCTCGGGAAAGGCGATAGAGGCGAAGTAGTCGCAGCTGGAACTGACCACAAACCCCACCACGTCGCCGTTATGGATATCCAGGCCGCCGACCTCGATCAGGTAGCTGTTCACCGCGCTGTCGAAGAAGCTGTAGTAGGTGACGTTATTCACATGGCCGTAAATATCGTTGTCGTGCCAGCGCGTGCTGAGCGGCTGAAAGTGCCGGTAGTCGCGGCGCAGATATTGGGGTGGGTTCATGCGCAATCCTTATTGCTAATCATCAATAGGCCAGCTGATAGATCGCCAAGGCATGGGCCTCGCTCATCTCCCGCGGGTTATTCACCAACAGGCGCTGTTGCAGCATGGCGTCGCGGGCCAGGGTCGGCAGCAGGGCTTGTGGCACGCCGGCATCGCGCAGGCGGGTCGGCAGGCCACTGCGCACGCTGAAATCGGCCAGGGCGCCGATCAATTGCTCGGTCTGCTGCAGGGTGCTGCCGGGACGCAAGCGGTCGCCCAGCACCAGCGGGGCCAACTCGGCATACAGCGGCGCGGCGACGCTGGCGTTGAAACCCAGCACATGGGGCAGCACCAGGGCATTGCTCAGGCCATGGGGAATATGCAGATGCCCGCCCAATGGATAGGCCAGTGCGTGCACCGCCGCCACCGGCGCGTTGGCGAAGGCCTGCCCGGCCAGGCAGGAGCCGAGCAGCATGGCCTGGCGCGCCTCGCGGTTGCCGCCGTTATGCACCACCTCGTCCAGATTGGCCGCCAGCAGGCGCAACGCCTCGCGGGCCAGCAGGTCGGACAGCGGATTCTTCTTCAACTTGCTGGTGTAGGCCTCGATGGCATGCACCATGGCGTCGATGCCGGTGGCGGCGCTCACCGCCGGCGGCAGGCCGAGGGTGAGTTCGGCATCCAGCAGCGCCAGGTCCGGCAGCAATAGCGGCGACACCACGCCCATCTTGCTGGTGGCGCCTGTGGTGATAATGGAAATCTGCGTGACCTCGGAGCCGGTACCGGCGGTGGTCGGCACCAGGATCAGCGGCAGGCGCGGACCCCGGGCATTGCCCAGGCCATAGAGATCCGCCAGGCTCTGCCGGCACTCGGGATGAGCGAGCAGGGCCACCAGCTTGGCCACATCCATGGAACTGCCGCCGCCAAAGCCGACTATCAGCTCGGCGCCCAGCGCCTGGGCCTGGGCGACGGCCTCGAGCAGTATGGCTTCCGGCGGGTCGGCGAGCACCCGATCGAAGACCTCGACGCTCAGCCCGGCCAGGGCGAAACCGGGCAGCACCTCGTCAAGCAGGCCGAGTTTAGTGATACCCGGATCGGTGACGAGCAGCACCCGCCGCGCCCCGCGTTCGCGACACAGCTCGGCGAGACGCCGAGACGCGCCGGTTTCGCAGAGGATCTGCGCGGTACTGGCAAAGCTAAATGGCTGCATGCAAATTCCCCTGATGAGTCGGTGCCTCGGTTCCCATGGTACCCGCGCCGATCACGGCGGCCTGCTGGATGCTCAACCCCTTGCTCATGCCTAGCCCTCTGCTCGCCGCCCGAAAGAAATTCGCCAACCACCATAAGCAAGACGCTAGTATTTTTGAACGTTCGTCTTGTGATACAGCATATTCAGCCTATGAATATCTCTAGCTTCGATCTCAACCTGCTGCCTGTATTCGACGCCCAAATGCCGCCCTGCGAGGGTTGATCGAGCGCATAATCGCCAGCGGCCAGGGCCGGGCAGCGCGACGAAGGCTTCCTATACTGAGCCCTCAAGGGCGAGGAGAATGCGATGGTGAAGCCAGGCTGGGTATTGCTGATCGGCCTGCTGGGCGGCATGGCCGAGGCCGCCAGCCTGCAGGTCGAGGTGCGCGATATTGACGGCAAGCCGCTCAGCGAAGCGGTGCTGTGGGTCGAACCCGGGCCGACTCAGGCCAAGGCCGAGCCCGCCCTGATGGACCAGCAGAAGCGCCAGTTCAAGCCCTATATCCTGCCGGTGCAGATCGGCACCACCGTGAGTTTCCCCAATTCCGACCCGATCAATCACCACGTCTACTCCTTCTCCCTGGCCAAGCGCTTCGAGCTGCGCCTGCACCAGCAGCACGCCGCGCCCCAGGAGGTACGCTTCGATCAGCCCGGCCTGGTCACCCTGGGCTGCAATATCCACGACTGGATGCTCGGTTTTATCCTGGTGCTGGACAGCCCCTGGTTCAGCCAGACCGACGCCGACGGCCGCGCCCGCCTCGACTTCGAGCCCGCCGCCGGGCAGCGGCTGCATATCTGGCACCCGCGCCTGAACGACGCCAGCGAAGCCATGAGCCGCACACTTCCGGCCGGCAGCAGCCTGACCTGGCAACTGAGCAACCCGCTCAAGCGCGATCCCAGGCCGAAAGTTCCAGTCCTGCGCCCCCAGGGTAAAGGTGGCTATGTGCGATAAGCCGGCGCACCCGCCCGGCTAGTTAGGCAAAGGCTCGAACAGATACTCGCCACCCGGCTCATGGCCGGCCACCGCTACCGCGCCGTACTGCGGTTGCTGCGGATAGTCCTGGCTCACCCCGCGCTGCACCACCTGGTACAGCTTGAAGCCCGGCACAGTGGCATCCAGATCCTGCAGGCTGCGCAGGAAATGCCAGGCGAACACCGAGTGGCCGCCCTTGCCTTCGTCGGATACCGGCTCCTCGCCTCCGGACGACAGCACCAGCACGCTGCGCTTGCGCAACACCTCGCCGGGCGCAATCCGCCCGCCCTGGTAGGTCTGGCCGCGCACCAGGCTGCCGGAGAAGCAGCTGTCCGACACCAGCAGCAGCTGGCGGGCCGGAATCGCCCGCAGCAAGGTGGCGATGTCCTTGTTGGAGAGCCATTGCGCCGCCGTCTTCACCGAGCCATCGCTGGGAATCCAGTAGCCCATCTCGGTGTCGTCCATCAGGTAGCCATGCCCGGCGTAGTAGACGAACACCGCATCGGCCGAGGTCATCTCGCGGGCCAAGGCGGCCACCGCGCGCACTATGTCCGCCTTGCTGGCATTGCTCAGCACCCGCACCTCGAAACCCAGCACCCGCTTGAGGGTGGCCGCGACCTGTTCGACATCGCGGATCGGCGTCAGCAACGGCGGGATAGGCGCCTGGTACTGGTTATTGCCGATCAGCAGCGCCACCCGGCGCTGGGTCGGTCGCCCGGCGATGGCCGCCGGCACCCCGCCCAGGGCCGCCTTGGGCAGGCAGTAGGCCTGATCGTCATCGGCGGGGCCGCACTCGCGCACATCCACCACCCGCGGGTTGCGCCGCAACTCCTCGAGCGCCTCGCGGTACAGCAGGGTGCGGGCCTGATGGCGCTGCACATCGATCGCCTGCATCTGCGCGCGCCCGGGTATGCCGCCGACAAAGGCCGGCGGGCGGAATCCGCCCAGCGCCGGCGCGCTCAACAAGGCCAGCAACAGGACTGCACGGCATAAGGTCTTCATGGTTCACTCTCCTCGCCCGGCAGCAATGCCGGCCAGTGCTGCACCCAACAACAGCTATGGCCAAAGCCCGGCAACAGCTGCAAACGCCCGCCATGCCGGGCGACGAAACGCGCGCCAAGCGCGGCCGGCACCACCCTATCGCGGCTGCCGACCATGTGCACGGCATAAGGCAAGGGCCCGTCCCCCTCCAACGGGTCCAGCGAGCCGCGCAGGGGCGACAGCGCCTTGAGCCGCACCCACTCGGCCAGCGCCAGAGGCGCCGCCAGGGTGACCAGCGCCTCGACATCCCCACGCCGCTGCGCCAGCAGGGTGGCGAGCACGCCGCCGCCGGAGTAGCCGACCAGGCTCAGGTGCTCGGCGCCGGCCGCTTGCTTGAGCTGGCTGAGCGCCTGATCCATGGCCGCCACCACCTCGGGGGCATAGCGCCGCTCGCTCCAGTACGCGCTGGAACAAGTGGCCAGCGCCGCCGGCGCCAGGTACTGACAGGGCCGCCCCAGGTAGGCGACCGCGGCTGCCGGATCGCGCTCGGCCAACTCCAGCACCAGGGGCTGCTGCGGAGTCGGGTCCGCCGGCGGCCGATAGCCGTTTGGCCAGGCCGCGCCGTCACCCTCGATATAGACCCGCAGGCCGGGGCTTGCCTGGCGTTGCCGCAGCAGGCCCAGCAAGCTGAATGACTCGGGCCGCAGCGGCACCGGCGTCCAGCCCCGGGCCAGGGCCCAGGCCTCGACCTGCGCGGGCGAGTCGTGGGGCAATGGCGGGCCCGCGCAGCCGTTCAGCAAGAGCGCCAAGACGGCGACCCAGGGCGCACGCCCTAGCCCGGCCATGGCCCGGATCAGAAGCGCAGGCTGAGGTTGCCGACCCAGGAATTGAGATTCTGATGACTGCGCCCCTCTTCCTGCTCGTAGGCCAGGCCGCCGGTGATGCCATAGGCCAGGGAGTAGAAATTCACGCCCAGGGTCCAGACCCAGGCCTCCTTGCCGATCGGGTCGCTGGGGGCGAAGTTCTGCGTGGTCGAGCGGTGCACATCGTCCATATACTTGAGGCCGGCATAGGGCATCCAGCCATTCCACCAGTAGCCGACCTGCCCACCAACCTGGAGGCGATCGAGCTCATTGGTCGCGTCGGAGTCTTGCAGTTCGGTCAGGCCCAGCTGCTGCTCGGTATCGCCGTGCAGCTTGAGGTCGTCGTAGTCTTCTTCCGCGTGCAGATAGCCGGCGCGAGCCGCCAGCTGCCAGCTGCCCAGCCAACGCTGGTAATTGAGATTGACCCCGGTGTACCAGCGGTCCACATCCTGGTTGCTGCTGTCACTGGCGTGCAACTCGCCCTGGCCGAAGCCGATGCTGGCATCCAGGGACAGCTCATCGTTGAGTTGCCAGCCCAGGTAGGGCGCGACCATATAGCCGTGGCTGGTCAGCTCGTTCTCCTCCTCCCCCGGGGCCGTATTGATCCCCGAGATATCCCCCCTGTCTATGCCCAGGGACAAGCCAAAAACCAACGTGGGGGACACCAGGCCGTAGTCGGCGCCGAGGATATGGTTCTGGATATCGAAGTCATTCTTCGTGGTGTTGCCGGAGAGGTTGCCATAGCGCTGCTCGGTGTCTTCGTCCGAGCTATTGCCCCACAGGTTGAACGGCTGCGCCCCGTCGCCCGCGGCCATCCCTCGCGCGCCACCAATGGCCGCCAGGCTGGGAGCCCCGGGCGCCGTCCAGCGTCGCGCCAGGGCATCGGAAATAGCGCTGGATTGCCGGGCGGCCGTGGCGCTGACCAGCGCCTGGGAGGTGGTCGCGCCGCCACCGAAGCATTCCGGGTGATTGGAGAGCGCCTGCTCGGCGAATATGCCCCCCGACGAGTAGCTCGAGTAAGCCCCCAGGCAGTTGGCAAAGGCGCCGACGGGGGATGCTAGACAGATGCTGGCCAGCGCCAGCCGGGTGGTGGTGTTCATGGACAGTCTCCTTGCGAGGCAACAGTTGTTGTTATTCTGGCGACTGCTCTTCTGCCATCTTCAACCCGTGCACGCTACGCAGCTAAAACAGCCAGCGCAGCGCGCATGACACCCACCTCAGCCTAGCCGGCTGGCTATGGCCCATTTAGAGGCGAATAGTGATATTGGCCATCAAGGTGTCACGCGACTGATTGCTGCGCGCCACTTCCTGCTCATAGGCCAGCCCCGCGGTGATGCCCTGGGCCAGGGAGAAGTAGTTCAGGCCCAGGGTCCAGACCAAGGCCTGCTTGCCTATCTCGTCATCCACCCCGTCGAGGGAGTTGGAACGGTTCAGGTCGTCGACGTACTTGAGCCCGCCATAGGGCATAAAGCCCTCGACCCAATAGCCCAGCTGCGCTCCCAGCTGGATCTGATCGATCTTGTTCTTCGCGTCGGTGCCGTCCATCGAGGTGCCGAAGGCCTTGGCCTCGGCGTAATCCTCCTCGGCATGCAGGTAGCCGGCGCGACCGCCGAACTGCCAGTTACCCACCCAGCGGCTATACACCAGATTGGCCCCGGCGTACCAACGATCGGCATCCTGCGAACCATCGCCGCCTACGACATCCAGCTCGCCTTCGCCGAAACCCATGCTGGCATCCAGCGCCAGCTCCGGGGTCAACTGCCAGCCCAGATAGGGCGCGAGCATATAGCCCTCGCTGTCCAGCTTGTTGGTATTGCCCGGATCGGCGGTGGTCTGCCCGGAAATATCGCCGCGGTCGACCGCCAGGGAAACGCCGAGCACCAGTTGCTGGGACAGGGCGTAGTCGGCGCCGAAGATGGCATTGACCACGTCACTGTCGTTTTTCACCTTCTCACCAAAGTCGTTGTGGTAGCTCTGCCGGGTATCGTCATCCAACGCATGGGCCCAGATATTCCAGGCGCCCGTCGCCTCGCCGGCGGCCAGCCCTTTGAGAGTGGGGTTATAGGCCAGCCCAGGCGCGCCGTCGCGGCTCTGCCGCTGCGCCAGGCTCTGGGAAATCGCCGACCACTGGCGGCCGGAGGTGGCGTTGATCAACACCTGGGCATTGTTCGCGCTGCCGCCGAAACACTCCGGATGGTTGGCCAATATCTGATCCGGAAAAGACTGATAACTGGAATAGGCGATGTCGCATTCCGTGGCGAAGACACTGAAGGGGGCTGCGGCGCAAAGTCCGGCTAATAGCAGTCGTTTCGTAGATAGCATGGTGGTACTCCCCGTGACCTGCACTGGTGCGGGTCGGCAATTTATTGATCCTGTTAGGCCCACTACGAAAGGGCCATTGGCAGAGTAGTCCGGGCTTTTCAGGTTTTCCTGAAATCCCTTGAAAAAGCCTCTGCCGCGCCGCTTTCCAGCCTGCCGACGAACACCGCAAGGCGACTCGAAGCCCATATAAATCAAGGGCTGGCGGCGTTCTTCGCGTTGTTGATGGCCCGCCCATAGAGCGCCTGCAGCAGCTTCACCTCCTGGTCAGCCGGTGCCGCCTTGCCCATCTTCTGCAGCAGCCCTTGCACCTTGGTGTACTCCTGTAATTCGAAGTAGCTGGCCAGCAAGTACAGCTCCGGGTTGCGATCCTGCGCCGCCGCTTGCTGGCGCAATTGCGCGTAATGCTTTTCCACCGATTCCAGGGTGCCGCCGGCCGGCATGCTGCGCAGGCGCACCATACCGGCCTTGACCTGGCCATCCGGCGCCGGGGTCTTGGCCAGCTGCTTGACCAGCACCCGCGGCAACTGCCGGACCTGCGCCTGCAACCCCGCGCTCAGGGCCTCGGCGCCGCCCGCGCCGACCCGCAAGTCGCCCGGTCCCTGCCAGACCTGTTCCTCGCCGCTCTGGAAAAACACCAGTTGCAGACGCACCGCCTCCTCCAGTCGCAAGCGGTCGCCCTCGTGCAGCTTGCTAAAGGCCTGCAACGCCCGGCTTTGGCCCGGCGCGGAGCCTTGTAGCGCCACCGTACCGCTGAGCGCCGTCACCAGCCCGACCTCGACCGCCAGCGCCAGACCGGGAACACACAACAGGGCGAACAGCCCATAACGCCAACCTTGCCTAGTCATCCTGATCTCCCTGTTGCAACCCGATAATTTCGAAGACCCGGATCGGCGCCTCGCGGCCCTTGACCCGGATCACCTCGCTGCGCCCGCAGCGCACGGCCGCGCCCGCCTCGGCGATACAGTCGGCGCTGGCGAGAATCGAACAGCCCAGCTCCTTGGTCATGCTCTCCAGACGCGAGGCCAGGTTGACCGTGTCGCCGATGGCGGTGAACTCCATGCGAATCGGCGAGCCGATATTGCCCAGCACCGCCTCGCCGCTGTGCAGGCCGATGCCCACGACGAAGGGCGGCAGATCGCGACCGGCGAAGCGCTGCTGCATCCAGCCGGCGAATTCCTGCGCCACCCGCTGTAAGGCTAGCGCAGCACGGGCCGCGCGCAGGGCATGATCGGGCAAGGGCAGCGGCGAGCCGAACTCGACCATCACCGCATCGCCGATAAACTTGTCGATGCTGCCGCCCTCGGCCAGCAGCGGCGCGCAGGCGCGGGCGAAGTAGGCGTTGAGCATCTCCACCACCTCCTTGGCGCTCAGCCGTTCGCTGATGCGGGTGAAGTTGCGGATATCGGAAAACAGCACCGTGACGCGCTGCGCCTGACCGCCCAGCTGCGGGCGCTCGCCGGACTTGAGCAGCGCCTCGACCACCTGGTTGGACACATAGCGGCCGAACATCTGCCGCAGATGGCTGCGCTCGCGCTCCTCGCCGGTCAGGCGCAGGCCCAGCACCCCGAGCAGGCACAGCGACAGGGTCAGCCCCGCGCCGCCCAGCGGCAGCAGCCAGCCGTGGCGAAACAGCAGCTGGCCGAGCAGCAGCAACAGCAGCACGCCGAACAGCCAGCCCAGCAGCGCCGCCCATACCGGCAGGCGCAGGAAGCCGCCCACCGCCAGGCCGCCGAGCAGCAGCAGGCCGAACGCACGCCAGGGCGCAGTCGGGCTTTGCAGATGATTGCCGCTAAGCAGCGCCTGCAGCACATTGGCGTGCACCTCCACGCCGCTCATCAGCAGGCTTCGCCCGCCCAACCAGTCGCTGCTGAAGGGGGTGAAGTGGGCATCGTTGAGACCCGCCGCGGTGGCGCCCAGCAACACCAGCTTGCCGCGCAACGCCTGCACCTGGGGATCGTCCAGGGCGCCCTCGGCCAGCAGCTGTTTCAAGGCGACTGGCTGGAATGTGCCGGGCGGGCCCAGATAGGGGATCACCTCGGCCGGCTGGTCGCGTTGCAGCTCGCGACCAGCCAGGCGCCAGCTGGCGGCGCGCACGTCCTGGCCCGCGGCACGGACAGCGAGCAGGGCCGGCAGGCTCAGCTGCGGCAACTCGTCCTGCAGCTGGGCGCGCGCCGCCGCGGCCACCGGGGCGAGGCGATAACGCCGCACCAGGCCGTCGCCCTCCACCAGCAAGTCGGCCAGGCCGACATGGGGCAGCAGCGCATAGTCGGGCAGCGCCAGCAGGTAATCCGGGCTCGGCAGCAGGTAATCGCTGGCCTGCGCGCCGCTGCCGGAACGGCTCGCCACCAGCAGCAACTGGCCGCTGCTGAGCTGCTGGCGAAAGGCCCGGTCATAGTCGCGCGCGCCCTGCAGGCCGCCCAGTTTGCTCAGCCAGCGCTCGGGGCTGATGCTGTAGAGCAGGTCCAGGCCCACCAGCGGCACCCCCACCCGGCGCAGGCGCTCGACCGCCACGGCCAGGCGGTCGGTCCAGAACAGCATGGGGTCGTCCGGATAGAGCGCCAGGCTGTCCTCGTCTATGGCCACTATGGCCACCTGCTGGGTCTCCTCGCGGCGGCCCTGCCACTGGAACTGCACGTCCTGCAGGCGCCGCTCGCCCCACTGCAGAAAGCCGCCACGGCCGAGCCCCTCGCTCACAACGGCGCTCAGCAGCACCAGCAGCAGCAACTTGAGCGGCATGCGCCACGCCCGCTTGATCCGCATCCACGGCCTCCTCGGCAGCAACAGTCGAACACCCCGCCAGAGCCTTTCTATACTCAAGGCGTTTCGCCACAGGCGAGCCGGTTATCCACCAGCATAGGCATCCGCCATGACCCTGCGCGGCAAGATTCTCGGCTTCTTCCTGCTGCTGTTGCTGGCGGTGATGGTGCTATTGCTGGGGTTGGTCTATCGCTCCACCTACCAGCACACCCTGAGTCAGGTGGCCGGCCAGCTGGACTTCGCCCATCTGGTGCTGAGCAACGAGCTGCAAAGCCGGCGCCAGGCGCAGAGCGCCATGGCCGACCTGATCGCCAAGGACTTCACCCTGCTCGGCGAAATCGCCGACCTGATCGCCAGCCCGCAGCAGGAGGCGCAATCGCTGTCCGCCGCACTGGAGTCCTTCGCCTCGCGCAGCCAGGCCGGTTTCGCCCTGGTCAGCGCGCCCGAGGGGCTGATTCTCGCCGGCACCAGCGCCGAACTGCTGCCCGGCGCGCAGCTGCCCTGGAGCGCCATGTTCGACCCGGATGACCCGCACAGCGACGAGCGCCTGGTGGTGTTCGGCGAGCGGGTGCTGCATATCAACGCCACGCCTATCTTCGCCCCGCGGCCGAACCTGATGGGCTGGCTGCTGATGGCCTTCGAGCTGGATGATCAGGCCACCATGCACCTGGCCCAGCTCAGCGGCGCCGATGTCGCCCTGCTGGACGGCAGCCCCGGCCATTACCGGGTGCTGGCCAGCAACCTGGATACGCTGCCGCGGGCCGAACTGGCCGGCCAGCAACTGCCGAATGCCGCCGGGGTGTTTCGCTTCGACCTGCAAGGCCTGGAGCAGGTGGCCCTGCGCGCGCCGCTCAGCGGCACCGATGGCGAGCTGCAGGTGCTGCTGATGCGCTCGCTGTCCGCCGAACTGGCCGATTACCAGCCGCTGCAATGGCAACTGGCGGGGATCTTCGCCATCGCCCTGCTGCTCGCCGGCCTAGGCGCCCTGTGGATCGCCAACACCGTCAGCCGCCCGCTCAGCCAGATGGTCGCCAATGTCCGACGAATTGCTGCTGGCGACTATCAGGTGCCCATGGCCACCCAGGCCAGCGGTGAAGTCGGCCAGCTGGCGCGGGAGTTCGTCGCCATGCAGCAGGGCATAGCCGAGCGCGAGGCGACCATCAGCTTTCTCGCCTACCGCGATCCGCTCACCGAACTGGCCAACCGCAACCGCTTCGTCGCCGAACTACAGCAGGCCCTGGCGCAATGCCCGGGCGGCGAAGGGGTGGCGGTGCTGCTGATGGACCTGGACAACTTCAAGGACCTCAACGACACCCTCGGCCACGACGCCGGCGACCAGCTGCTGTGCCTGCTCGCCGCGCGCCTGCAGGCCCTGCTGCGGCCCAATGAGCAACTGGCGCGCCTGGGCGGCGACGAGTTCGCCCTGCTGATCGGCCGCTGCCACCCCGGCAACGTGATCCCCGCCGCCGAGCATTACCGCGGCGCGCTGCACGAGCCCTTCGCCGTGCGCGGCATCAGCATGACCCTCAACGCCACCCTGGGCATCGCCCTCTACCCGGATCACGGCGAAAGCGCCGGCAGCCTGCTGCAACACGCCGAGGTGGCCATGTACCTGGGCAAGCAGCAACGCTCGCCCTACGCCCTCTACCGCCCGGAACTGGACCGCCACAGCCTGCTGCGCCTGGCGTTGATGAGCGAACTGAAAGGCGCGGTGGAAGACGGCCAGCTCAGCCTGTACTTCCAGCCCAAGCTGAATATCCGCGCGCGCAGCCTGTACGGCGTGGAATGCCTGGTGCGCTGGATTCACCCGGTGCACGGCTTTATTCCGCCGGATGAATTTATTCCCCTGGCCGAGCAGACCGGCAACGTCTGCGCCCTGACCCGCTGGGTGGTGCGCACCGCCGTGGCGCAGAGCCGCGCCTGGCACGATCAGGGCCTGGACCTGAAAACCGCGCTCAACGTCTCCGCCCTGGACCTGGCCGACTCAGGTTTTGCCGGCTACGTCGCCGCACAACTGCTTGAACAGGGGGTCGCGCCGGGCAGCCTGATAGTGGAAATCACCGAAAGCGCGGTGATGGCCGACCCCGAACTGGCCATGGGCCTGCTGCAGCAGTTGTGCGAGCTGGGCGTGCAGCTGTCGATCGACGACTACGGCACCGGCTACTCGAGCATGGCCCAGCTCAAGCGCCTGCCGGTGCATGAGCTGAAGATCGACCAGTCCTTCGTCCGGGACCTGCTGAGCAACCCCGACGACGACATCATAGTGCGCTCGACCATCGAACTGGGGCACAACATGGCCCTCAAGATAGTCGCCGAAGGGGTGGAAACCGAGGCCGTGCTGCAACGTCTGGACGAGCTCGGCTGCGATATCGCCCAGGGCTACCTGCTCAGCAAGCCGCTGGCGCCGGCGGCCTTTGCCGAATGGCTGGCGAGCACCCATTGGACGCTGCCGCGCCACAGCGGGTAAGCCCCGGCATTGCCCAAAGCAAAAAGGGGCCGCAGTGCTGGACTGCGGCCCCTTGGGAACTCGAGCTTGGACGATTTAGAACCTGTTTCGGATCTTGCGAGCTAGAGCGAGACAAGGCGCTACGTTAGTAACAGCCCCCGGCTGGTCAAAACGCCGAGGAAGCGGAGTTTACGAGTTGTAAATGAGCATTCCGAGGCTGTTTTTAACGCCCCTTTCTTTTATCGAGAGGGGCCGACGCGCAGCAGATCCGAGGCAGGTTCTTAGAACAGATTGTCGCTGATCAGCATGCCATGCCTGACCAGGCAGGTCTTGCGGCCGAGCTGCAATTTGAGCGGGTTACGGGCGGCGATGACCCAGCCCTGGTTGAGTAGCTGATCGATATGCGCGCGCAGCGCGGGAAGGTAGCGTTGCTCTTCCACGGCAGCGTTCTTTCTGTTCGCTAGTAGCACGATAGAGTCCTTTCTGATGCCAATAAAATGCCGGCTGCACCCGCAAGCGTGCCGGGCGACACAGTGACTCTGTGACCCAGCTCGCAAAGCATAGTGGCCCTTTACTGGCCAGGAAAGCGGCAATGGGCCTGTGTGCTGTAGCCGATAGGCGTCAAACCACTATGGCGTTTGGCTTACATCGAGGCCATGGTCGAGGGCGGCGCCGGCCACCTCGGCCTGCGCATTGGCCTGGGGCGAGCTGAACTCCAGGTAGCCATCCTCGACCTTGCCGTAGCGCAGCAACGCCAGGTCCAGCAGGTAGTTCTGGTACAGCTTCCAGGGCGCGCGATCGCCCTGCTTGGGAATCTTGTCGACGGCGCGCTGGATATAGCCGGAAGCCAGATCGAGGAAAGGCGCATCCTTGACCTCACGCCGCGTGTCGCGCGGGGTGCACTGGCGCATGCCGATGGCATCCATATGCTGGATCAGGCGGCAGAAGTATTCGCTGGACAGGTCGGCCTTGAGCGTCCAGCTGGCGTTGGTGTAGCCCAGCACCACCGCGGCGTTGGGCAGGTCGCGCAGCATGATGCCGCGATAGCCCATACTCTTGGCCGCATCGAACGGCACGCCATCCACCGCCACCTGCATGCCGCCGAACAGCTGCAGCTCCAGGCCGGTGGCGCTGATGATCACCTCGGCCGGCAGCACCCGACCGGACTTCAGGCGAATGCCCTGGGCGGTAAAGCCATCGATAGCCTCGGTCACCACCGAGGCCTTGCCGGCACGCAGCACCTTGAACAGATCGCCATCGGGCACCACACAGACCCGCTGATCCCAGGGATGGTAGCGCGGGCTGAAGTGGCGCATATCGAAATCCGCCCCCAGCTGACGCCTGGCCAGGCCGAGTAGCAGCTTGCGCACCAGGCTCGGCCAGGCCTTGGACAGCTTGTAGAAGCCCAGCTGAAGCGCCACATTGCGCGTACGCGCCAGGCGATAGACCCAGGTTTCCGGGAGCAAACGCCGCAGCAAGCTGGAGAGCGTATCGTCCTGGGGCAGGCTCAGCACATAGCTCGGCGAGCGCTGCAGCATGGTCACATGCTTGGCCTTGGCGGTCAGCGCCGGCACCAGGGTGACCGCCGTGGCGCCGCTGCCGATCACCACCACGTTCTTGCCGCTGTAATCGAAATTGTCCGGCCACAGTTGCGGGTGGATAAACTCACCCTGGAACTGCTCGCGGCCCTTGAACTGCGGGGTATAGCCGGCTTCGTAACGGTAATAGCCGGTACACAGCAGCAGCTGGTTGCAGCTCAGCTGGAGCGGCTCGGCTTCAGCGCCACGCTGCACCTGCAGGGTCCAGCGCGCCGTGGCGCTGCACCAGTCGGCCGCGAGCACCCGGTGCTGGTAGCGGATCTTCTGCTCGATGCCATGCTCGCGCGCGGTCTGCTCGATATAACTGAGGATCGACGGGCCGTCGGCAATCGCCAGCGGATTGCTCCAGGGTTTGAAGTTGTAGCCCAGGGTGTACATGTCCGAGTCGGAGCGTATGCCCGGATAGCGAAACAGGTCCCAGGTGCCGCCCAGCGCCGCGCGCCCCTCGAGAATGGCGAAGTCCTTGTTCGGGCACTGCTGCATCAGGTGATAGGCCGCGCCGACCCCGGACAGGCCGGCGCCGATGATCAAGACATCCAGATGTTCTACCGACATGGGATTGCTCTCCCTCTCCAATATGCTGCTCGCCAGATTCAGCCCAGACGCCGGGCTTGTCAGCCACCCTTTAGTGCGGCGCAGGCCCGGCTTATGCCCAGGCAATACCCCTAACGCACAAACCGACAGCAGCAGCTTAGAGTGGGTTTAACAGGCCGTTGATAAATGTAGCGAGCGACGGCTAGGCAAGGCGAAATCAGCCGAAAAAGCGCAGTTTACGTGTTGTAAATGAGCATTTTGAGGCTGATTGACTCGCTGACGCTCGCCCTGCGGGCCAGCCTTCGGCTGTTACTCCGCTTCGCTGCGTTGCAACGCCGCATAGCCTAGCGCAGTAGTTTTTCAACGGCCTGCTAAACTGTGCGCCCCGCCACGCCCCCCATAACGCCCATGAATTCCGCCGCCCTCGCCACCCTGCACGCCCATCTGCTCGACGCCCTGGCCGCAGCCCCGGACGAAACCCGCCGCCTGTTCCACGGCCGCGGGCGCTGCTGGCCGGGGCTGGAGCAGCTCACAGTGGACTGGCTGCAAGGTGTGCTGCTGGTGGCGTTGTTCAAGCAGCCCACGGACGCCGAACTGGCCGCGCTTAAGCAGATGCTGCTGAGCCTCGGCCAATCCGCCGCCTGGCACCACAGCCAGGCCCAGGGCCTGCTGCTGCAACAGCGCTACCTGGCGGACAGCCCCAGCCAATGGCTGCTCGGCGAGCCGCGGGAACAATGGCCCATCTGCGAACACGGCCTGCACTACCTGCTGGACCTGGGCAGCAAGCAGAACAGCGGGCTGTTCCTCGACATGCGTTACGGCCGCCAGTGGGTGCAGGCCCAGGCCCGGGGCAAACGGGTGCTCAACCTGTTCGCCTACACCTGCGGCTTCTCGGTGGCCGCCATTGCCGGCGGCGCCAGCCAGGTGGTCAACCTGGATATGGCCAAGGCCGCCCTGAGCCGCGGCCGTGACAACCATCGGCTCAACCAGCACGACCTGAGCCGGGTCAGCTTTCTCGGCCACGACCTGTTCAAGTCCTGGGGCAAGCTGAGCAAGCTCGGTCCCCATGAGCTGATCATCATCGACCCGCCCTCCTTCCAGCGCGGCAGCTTCGTGCTGAGCAAGGACTACCCGAAGGTCCTGCGCCGCCTGCCGCAATTGCTCAGCGAACGGGGCACGGTGCTGGCCTGCGTCAACGACCCGGAAATCGGCCCCGACTACCTGATCCACAGCATGGCCAGCGAAGCGCCGAGCCTGCGCTTTGTCGAGCGCCTGGCCAACCCACCGGAGTTCGCCGACATCGACACGGACAGCGCGCTCAAGGCGCTGGTATTTAGACGGGACTGACGCCCGCCTGCGCCTCGTCCATTGCCCGGCCAATGCTGGCCAACTGCCGCTTGTGCAGGTTAGCCTCCAAACAAATGTGCACGGCCGCACGGGTGCTGTACGGCCCTCGGCCACAGGAGCAGCGGGACAGGTAGGGACGCCATGAGCCGACAGGATGGGCAACACAACAGGCGCAGCGAGCAGCTCAACGCCGACTGGAACGACGCGCCCGCCTGGCTGCAACCCAAACAGCCGCCCAAGCGCAGCGCCTTTAGGCGCTTTGCCCTGGTCTACAGCGCCCTCGCCATTATCGTCCTCGGACTCTACCAGTTCGGCCAGCAGAGCGGCCTGATCCGCCTACTCGAGCACAAAGTCGCCGGCCTGTTTGACCCCGCCCCAGCCGCCACCGAGCGCCAAACGCTGACCATGCCGCCGCCTGCCGATGCGCAGCGCACTGCGCAGCAGCTCGACCCCATTCAACCCAGCAACCTGCGCAGCGCCCCGCTAAGCCCGCCGCAGTGGCTGGACGACTGCATCAAGCCCGGCAACCTGATCGACGAGAGCGTGGTCAGTTGCCGCTACGGCGAACTCCCCTGCGCCCAGGCGACGCCCGCCCAGGGCATGGTGTCCGCGGACTATCTGGCGCAGTACCAAGCCGAGCAGACCAAGCGCAGCAATACGCCAGCGCGGCGCAGCGCTGAGCCCGAGGTCAGCAGCCAGTGGATTCGCAAGTGGGACGGCAACGGCCAGTTCCTCGCCCAATGGCAGGCCGTGGATAACCGCATCGACAGCAGCAGCGTGTGCGCCAACCACAAACGCGGCTCGATCGATTACCGGGAATGCCGCAAGGCGGCCAAGCAGTATTTCAAGCTGGAGTGCCGACGCTGGGAGCAGCGCTGGGACAGTGATAGGCGGGATGTAAGCAGGCGGATGGAACAGCGGTACTGCAGTGCGGGGAATGGGTTTAGCCCGATGGGGTAAGAGGAAGTTACCCAGCTGTACAGCACCACCGGCAGCGCTGCGCGGCCAAGGCAACTTCCACAGAAAACCCGGCCAATGGCTGCCGCTCAACAGGCGCTCAACAGGCAGCTATGGCGAATATCCTACAAGGATCAACGGTATTTCGCCCTGTCGCCAATTGGCTCGTGCACCTAACCTAACTACATCCACCGAGCGCCAGGACGGCCTCGGGATCAAGGACGATCGACCATAGCCAAGGTGGCTGCCAACAGGAGGTTGGGATGGTCAGGAAAAAACCCGCTTCGGCGGGTTTTTTGTTGCTTGCCATCCATGGCCGCCACCCTACGGGCCGTCGCTGGCGCGACGTCAAAAACTTCTCCCGGAAGTTTTTTGTTGCCCGCGAAAAACCTCGACAGGCTATTTAGGCCAGGTCGCCGGGCGCGCCAAGACCTGGAAGTGGCGCCCCGCAAGCCAAGTATCAGGCCAACGCGCCGGCTAGAGCACCGACTCCAGCTGAACCTCTTCCACCGCATCGATCCGCTCGGGGGGCTGCACCCCGGTCAGTTCGCTGATCAGCCGCCACTGCTGATCCAGTTCCTTACTCACGGCTTCCATGCGGGCGATCATCTTCGACCCGGCGCTGCGCACATCCGGGTCGTGGCTGCGCAGCAAGTCGAAGGACAAGGAGGTCATCGACGCCGTCAGGTGGGTGATGCTGCGCGAGGTGAGCGTGAGCAGTTCGGTGAGTTGCTGTTCTTTAGAACCCATGGTCGGCCGTCCTTGCCAAGCGCCTTTAGAATTGAGGTGATGCAGCAAAGCATGCCGCGGTGTAGCAGAGCAACAGCAGAAATGACGCGGCGATGACGAGTTTGTTGCGCATGGGCGAGATCCTTTAGAGTTAAGCCACCCCAACTGAACAGGGATGCACCTGCATGACACTCAGAACCCTTGCCTTCGGCTTGTCGGCCACGCTGCTGCTGGCTGGATGCGCCAGCGATACCACGCAACCCGCGCAGTACTCGGGATTTCTCAGCGATTACTCGCAGCTGCAACCGGCGCAATCGGCCAGCGGCGCGCCGGTGATGCGCTGGATCTCGCCGGACCTGAACCTGCAACGTTATGCCTCGGTGCTGGTGGAGAAGCCGCTGTTCTACCCCGCCCCGCAGCCCAATGCGCAGGTCAGCCAGCAGACCCTGGATGAAATCGCCAACTACCTGCAACAAGCCATGCAACGCGAGCTGGCGGGGCGCCTGCGCATCGTCCAGCACCCGGACCAGGAGACCCTGGTGCTGCGCTCGGCCATCAGTGCCGTCAGCCTCTCGGCGGAAGGCCTGAAGGTCTACGAAGTGCTGCCGATTGCCCTGGTCGCGGCGGCGGCCAGCACGGCCGCGGGCACCCGCGACCTGAACAGCGAGATCTATGTCGAGCTGGAAGCCATAGACGGCGGCAATAGCCAGCCGATGGCGCGGGTGGTGCGCAAAGGCCATGGCCTGCAACTGGAAAACGACAGCAGCCAGCTGCGCCTCGAGGACATCAAGCCGGCGCTGGATATATGGGCCCAGGATGCGCGCCTGTTCAAGCCCTGACCTCAGCTAAGCGCGCGGCACAGCAAGGCTGCGCAGCGCGGCCTTACTTAGGCGAAGACAAAATACTTGCGCACGGTCTCCAACACCTCCCAGGTGCCCTTCATCCCCGGCTCGACGATAAAGATATCGCCGGCGCGCAGGTGGATGGGCGCCTGACCGTCCGGGGTGATGATGCAGTAGCCCTCCTGGAAGTGGCAGTACTCCCATTTCTCGTAGGCCACCTGCCATTTGCCGGGGGTGCAGATCCAGGTGCCCATGATCTTGCTGCCGTCCTCCGAGCTGTAGGCATTGAGGTTGACGGTATGCGGATCGCCGGCCAGCTTGGTCCATTTGCAGGCATCGAGAATCGGCAGCGGGTGGGTGTCGCGCAGTACGGTGATAGGCGCCATGGTGACTCCAGAAGTGGCCTGAAACAGCAGCGCCCAGCCTAAGCCGCCAGGGCGGCGTGCCACTGTCCTGGGCTCGACCTCCAGCTATCTGGAAACGCAGCCCGCACTGCGCAAGCCGCCCCCGAGTGTTCCGGCCGAGGGCCAATCTGCGTGCTACTTTGAACTAGGTCTGTTCGCTCTTCCCGCCGCCTGCCCGATCCGGAGATGCCTTATGTCGACCCTCTACCGCCTGGTAACCCGCAGTGATTTCGACGGCCTGGTGTGCGCCGCCCTGCTCAAACACCTCAATCTGATCGACGACATCCTGTTCGTCCACCCCAAGGACATGCAGGACGGCAAGGTGGCGATCAGCAGCAACGACATCACCACCAACCTGCCCTATGTGGCCGGCTGCTACCTGGCCTTCGACCACCACCTGAGCGAAACCCTCCGCAATCAGCCGGCGAGCAATCACCTGATCGACGCCGATGCGCCCTCGGCCGCGCGGGTGGTGTGGAAGCATTACGGCGGCCATGCGGCCTTCCCCCGCGAGTGGGACGAGATGATGGCGGCGGTGGATAAGGCCGATGCCGCGCAGTTCAGCCGCGACGAGATACTCGAGCCCCAGGGCTGGGAGCTGCTCAGCTTTATCATGGATGCGCGCACCGGCCTGGGGCGCTTCCGCGATTTCCGCATCGCCAACTACCAGCTGATGATGCAGTTGATCGACTTCTGCCAGACCCACGGCATCGATGAAATCCTCCAGCTGCCGGATGTCGAGGAGCGCGTGGCCCTCTATCGGGAGCATCACCAGGCCGCCAAGGCGCAGATCCAGCGCTGCGCCACCGTCTACAGCAACCTGGTGGTGCTGGATTTGCGCGACGAGGAGACCATCTACGCGGTCAACCGCTTCGTCATCTACGCGCTCTACCCGCAGTGCAATATCTCCATCCATGTGCTGTGGGGGGTCAAAAAACAGAACACCGTGTTCGCCATCGGCAAGTCGATCCTCGATCGCAGCTCCCACACCAATGTCGGCGAACTGTGCCTGAGCTACAACGGCGGCGGCCACGCCAATGCCGGCACCTGCCAGCTGCCCAATGAGGATGCCGAAGCCGCGCTGCGCGAGTTGATTGCCGAGATCAGCGCCGACGGTTAAGCAGGGCCCAGCCAGGACGGACAGGCCGCGGGCTTGTCCGTCGGCTAAGGCTTAATGGTGGACCAGGCGGCGCCATGTCCGCCCTACTCGCTGAGCGAGCGCCCTCCTTGCGGACTAAGCTGTCCGTCATGAGCACAGCCCCCTATATCACCGCACAAGAAGCCAGCCGCACGGATGCGCCGACGGGTCTGCGTATCGGCGGTGACTGGACCCTGGCGCACTACGCCCGCTTGCAATCCCAGGTGCTGGACCTGCGCGGCCAGCTGAGCGCCGCGGCGACTATCGACCTGCAGGCCTTGGGCGCGCTGGATACCGCCGGCGCGGCGTTGCTGGTGGAACTGCTCGGCCAGCAACGCCTGGCCGAGCTGGCGGCCACGACCCCGGGCCTGGCCAGCGAGCGCCGCGCGTTGTTGCAGACGGTGGGCGCGGCCCTGCTCGACTCCGGCGAGCCGCTGCCGCCCAGGCGGGTGGCGACCTGGCGCGAGCTGTTCGGGCATATCGGCCAGACGCTGGAGCAGCTCTACCAGCAATGCCTGGCGCTCTTGGGTTTTATCGGCCTGTGCCTGACGGCGATGCTCAAGATCCTCCCGCGCCCCGCCCGCTGGCGCCTGACCTCCCTGGTCTATCACCTGGAGCAATGCGGGCTGAACGCGGTGCCCATAGTGGCCCTGCTGACCTTTCTGGTCGGCGCCGTGGTGGCCTTTCTCGGCGCGACCATACTGGCCGACTTCGGCGCGAGCATTTACACGGTCGACCTGGTGGCCTTCTCCTTTCTGCGCGAGTTCGGCGTGCTGCTCACCGCCATCCTGATCGCAGGACGCACGGCCAGCGCCTTTACCGCGCAGCTCGGCTCGATGAAGACCAACGAGGAGATCGATGCGCTGCGCACCCTGGGCCTCGACCCGCTGGAACTGCTGGTGTTGCCGCGGGTGTTCGCCCTGCTGATCGCCCTGCCGCTGCTGAGCTTTATCGCCATGCTCAGCGGCATCCTCGGCGGCGCCGTGGTCTGCGCCCTCAGCCTGGATATTCCACCGGCCATGTTCCTCGCGCTGCTGCAGGAAAATATCGCCCTCAAGCACTTCCTGGTGGGCATCGGCAAAGCCCCACTGTTCGCCTTTCTGATCGCCGTGATCGGCTGCCTGGAGGGCTTCAAGGTCAGCGACAGCGCGCAGTCGGTGGGCGAGCGCACCACCTCCAGCGTGGTCCAGTCGATCTTCGTGGTGATAGTGCTGGACGCGCTGGCGGCGCTGTTTCTGATGGAGATGGGCTGGTGAGCGGCGCGACACTTATCGAGGTGCGCGAGCTGGTCAACCGCTTCGGCGCGCAGATCGTGCACCAAGGCCTCAACCTCGACCTCTACCGCGGCGAGGTGCTGGGCGTGGTCGGCGTCTCGGGCAGCGGCAAGTCGGTGCTGCTGCGCAGCATTCTCGGCCTGCGCCGGGCCAATGCGGGCAGCGTGCGGGTGTTCGGCGAGGAACTGCTGGCCTTGCCTCCCGAGCGCCGCTCACAGCTGGAACGGCGCTGCGGCGTGCTCTATCAGCGTGGCGCGCTGTTTTCCTCGCTGAGCCTGATCGAAAATATCGCCCTGCCGCTGATCGAACACGCCGGCCTCGACCGCGCCAGCGCCGAGCGCCTGGCCCTGGTCAAGCTGGCCCTGGTCGGCCTGCCGCGCGAGGCCGGCACCCAGTACCCGAACGCAGTGTCCGGCGGCATGATCAAGCGCGCGGCCCTGGCGCGGGCCCTGGCCCTGGAGCCGGAGATACTGTTTCTCGACGAGCCCACCGCCGGCCTCGACCCGATTGCCGCGGCGGCCTTCGACCAGCTGATCCTGACCCTGCGCGACGCCCTGGGCCTCAGCGTGCTTCTGGTCACCCACGACCTGGACACGCTCTACTGCATCTGCGACCGGGTGGCGGTGCTGGCGCAACAGCGCGTGCTGGTGGCCGACCGCCTGGAGGTGGTGGCGGCCACCGACCACCCCTGGATCGCCGAATATTTTCACGGCCCGCGTGGCCGCGCCGCCGCACAGGCCGCCCAGCGCGCGCCAGGGAGAGCCTGAATGGAACCGCGCGCCCATCATGTGCTGATCGGCCTGTTCAGCGTGCTGCTGCTCGGCGCCGCCCTGGGCTTTGCCCTGTGGTTGAGCAAAGCCAGCTCCGAGCGCGAATTCAACGACTACGACGTGATCTTCACCGAGGCGGTCAGCGGCCTGTCCCAGGGCAGCGCGGTGCAGTACAGCGGGATCAAGGTGGGCGACGTGGTCAGCCTCGACCTCGACCCCGAGGACCCGCGCCGGGTGCGCGCGCATATCCGCGTGGTGGCCAGCGCGCCGATCAAGCAGGACACCCGCGCGCGCCTGTCGATCACCGGGATTACCGGGACGACGCTGATCCAGCTGTACAGCGGCACGCCGCAGAGCCCGTTGCTGAAAAGCCAGAACGATCAGCACGCGGAAATTATCGCCGACCCCTCGCCCTTGTCGCGCCTGATGGCCAACGGCGAGGACCTGGTGATCGGCATCACCCGCCTGCTCGAGCGCGCCAACCAGCTGCTCTCCGAGGAAAACCTCGGGCGCATCGCGCGCACCCTGGCGCATATCGAACAGACCAGCGCCGGCCTGGCCGAGCAACGCGACGAACTGCGCCAGGCGCTGCAGCAGATGAGCAGCGCCAGCCAGGAAGCCGCCACCTTGATGCGCAAGGCCAATGGCCTGCTCGACGGCCAGGGCCGTGAGGCCCTCGGTAGCGCCAAGCGCCTGCTGGCCTCGCTGGAGCGCAGCAGCGCCACCCTCGAACGCCTGCTGAGCGACAACCGCGCGAGCCTCGACGGCGGCATGCAGGGCCTCGGCGAGATAGGCCCGACCCTAGTCGAGCTGCGCGAAAGCCTCAGCGCCCTGCGCGCGTTTTCCCAGCGCCTGGAGCAAGACCCGGCCGGCTACCTGCTGCGCAGCGACGGCATCAAGGAGTTCCAACCATGAGCCGGCTACGCCCCCTCGCCGCCCTACTGCTGGCCGGCCTGCTCGGCGCCTGCTCGATCCTGCCGCGCAGCGAGGCGCTCAGTATCTACCGCCTACCGGCCAGCGCCCTGCCCGCGCACGCCAGCCCGCGCAGCGCCTGGTCGCTGCGGGTGAACAAGCCCTACAGCAACCCGCTGCTCGACAGCACGCGGATCGCCGTGTTGCCGCCGGGCGACCAGATCAGCGCCTACCAGGGCGTGCGCTGGAGCGACCGCGCCCCCGCGCTGCTGCGCGACCGCCTGCTCGCGGCCTTTATCGACGACGGCCGGATCGCGGCGGTGAGCAGCGACGAGAGCCGCCTGCAGGCCGACCTGGAGCTGGACGGCGACCTGCGCGCCTTCCACAGTGAATACCAGGACGGCCGCCCCAGCGCACGCATCCTGCTGGAGGCCCGCCTGGTGCACAGCGCCAGCCTGCGCATAATCGCCAGCCGGCGCTTCGCCGTCAGCCAGGCGGCCCACGACAGCTCGGTCGGCGCGGTGGTCAAGGCCTTCGGCTTTGCCTGCGACCAACTGGCCCGCGAGCTGCTGGAATGGACCCTAAGTCAGGGCCAGGCGGCGCGACCGCAATAACCCCCAGAGCATCCGCATTCCCTTAGCAGCAAGAGGTGCAGCATCCATGGACAAATTTATGCAAGCCGCCATCGCAGAAGCCCGCCTGGGCCTGGCCGAAGGCGGCATCCCCATAGGTTCGGTGCTGGTGCATAACGGCCACATTCTCGGCCGCGGGCATAACCGTCGGGTGCAGCAGGGCAGCGCCATTCGCCATGGCGAGATGGATGCCCTGGAAAACGCCGGCCGCCAGCCGGCGCAGGTCTACCGCGAGTCCGTGCTCTATACCACCCTCTCGCCCTGCGCCATGTGCAGCGGGGCGATACTGCTGTACGGCATCCCCACAGTGGTCATAGGGGAAAACCAGACCTTCCTCGGCGAAGAAGCCCTGCTGCGCCAGCGCGGGGTCAGCCTCGAGGTGCTGCACAACGCCGAATGCCAACACCTGATGCGCGACTTTATCGCCCAGCAGCCCAAGCTATGGAACGAGGATATAGGCGAATAGCCCGCCGTATATTCAGCCCTGCGCAGCCACCCAGCTGCGCACCTCGGCATAGGGGTAGTCTTCCAGCGCAGCAAAGCCGGCCAGCTGCCGGGCCTTCAACTTGCTCAACAGCGGCACGCTGATACCGCAGAGAAAGCGCGTCAGGCATTCGCCGCTAGGCGCGCAGCCTTTCAGCTCCTGGTGCTTGTGCAGCAAGCTGCCGGCCAGGCTGGGCAGGTCCTGTTCGGCCAGGGGGCGCAGAGGCGGCGGCGCGGGCAGCTGGGCGATCTGCCCCAGACATACCGAGCAATGGCCACAGCGCTGCGGCGCGTTGCCATCGCCGAAATAGGCGGCCAGGCGCTGGCTCAGGCACTGCCGGCTCTCGAACAGCGCGAGCATGGCGTGGATGCGCCGAATCTCGCTGGCCTCATGCCGGCTGAAATAGGCGTGCAGCTCCTGGCTTAGCGCCACCGGGTCGAAGCGCGGTTCGAGCAGCGCGTAGACCTCGGTCATCTGCTTGCTTTCCAGCTCTATCCAGCCCTTCTCCTGGAAGTAATCCAGGGCCTTGATCACCCGCCCGCGCTCGGCCTGGTGTTGCCGAAATACCTGATCGAAATCCACAGTGCACCAGGTGCGCGCGCGCTGCGCGGTGGCGATCAGCGCCTCGACGAACTGGCGCCGCTCGCCCTCGAACTTGGCCAACAACGCCTGGGGTTCGATCAGGTATTTGAAGCGATACTCGGCGAAATAGGCGTAGCGCGGGGCGATGATGCCCTTGAGTTCAAGCTGCACCAGCAGGGTCTTGAGCGGCAACTGGCGGATATTGCTCTGTTCGCTCAAGGCATTCAGCAGCAGCTCCCATTCCCCGCCGCTCTCCTTATCAGGAGCAGCCGCACTCAGCATTTCATCCAACACGCAGCGGATGCCGGGCAACTCCGGCGTATCGCCGTAGACGAAGTTCTCCAGCACGTTGAGGCTGTCGCGGTTGGCCAGCACCAGGCAGTCGGCGGGCTGGCCGTCGCGGCCGGCGCGGCCGATCTCCTGGCTGTAGTTCTCGATGGACTTGGGCAGGTCGAAGTGCACCACGTTGCGGATGTCCGCCTTGTCGATGCCCATGCCGAAGGCGATGGTGGCGACTATGCAGTTCAATTGGCCGCTCATAAAGCGGCGCTGGATCGCCTCGCGCGCCTCGTGCGGCATGCCGGCATGGTAGGCGCTGGCGGCGATGCCGCGTTGGCTGAGGCGCTCGGCCACCTGTTCGGCGGTCTTCTGCTGGGTGACGTAGACGATGCTCGGCTGCCCGGCCTTGGCCCCCAGCCACTCCAGCAGGCGGCGCTGCTTGTCTCGGCCTGCGACCGGCTCCACCAGCAGGTTGAGGTTGGCGCGGTAAAAGCCGGTGGTCACCACGTCGGCCTCGGCTATAGCGAACTTGGCCTGCATATCGGCCACGACCTGCGGCGTGGCGGTGGCGGTCAGCAGCAACACCTGGGGGATGCCGAACTGGCGCTGGTAGTCCGGCAGCTTGAGGTAATCCGGGCGGAAGTTATGCCCCCACTCGGAGATGCAGTGGGCCTCGTCTATCACCAGCAGGGAGATCGGCACCTGGGCGATAAAGTGGCGAAAGCGCTCGTTCTTCAGGCGCTCCACCGAGATCATCAGGATCTTTAGCTCGCCAGAGCGGGCGCGACTCATGACCTCGGCCACCTGCTCGCGGCTCTGCGCCGAGTCGATGCTGGCGGCGCTGATGCCGCGGCCATGCAGAAAGGCCAGCTGGTCCTGCATCAGCGCCAGCAAGGGCGACACCACCAGGCACAGGTGCGGCAGGTGCAGGGCCGGCAGCTGGTAGCACAGCGACTTGCCCGAGCCGGTGGGAAAGATCGCCGCCGCCGAACGCCCGCCCAGCACGGCCTCGACCACCCGTTGCTGACCGGGGCGCAGCTGCTGGAAACCGAAGACCTCGGCGAGGCTGTGTTGATACATGGCGTATTCCTTGGCATGAAGAGGCGCTGGCTGGCCATTGTAGGCAGCCGAGCACGGCAATAGGTTGCACGGGCAAAGATTGACACCATCACTCAAGCACGCCAGGCAGTGATGCAGACAGCCCGCGGGCAGAAAAGCCCTGCTGCCGGTCTTGATAAACGCCTAAGCCGGCCCCAACCCTAGGCTGTCAGTCACAGGCTCCGCGCTGCCTGCGCCGAGAGCCAACCTAAGGATTTCCCATGCCCGATCTTTCCGCCTTCCCGATTACCCAGAAATGGCCCGCCACTCACCCGGAACGCCTGCAGCTGTACTCGCTGCCCACGCCCAACGGGGTCAAGGTGTCGATCATGCTCGAGGAGATCGGCCTGCCTTACGAGCCCCATCTGGTCAATTTCGCCAGCGATGACCAGCTGTCGCCGGCGTTTCTCTCGCTCAACCCGAACAACAAGATCCCCGCCATCCTCGACCCCAACGGCCCGGATGGCCGGCCGCTGGGGCTGTTCGAGTCCGGCGCGATTCTGCTGTACCTGGCCGAGAAGAGCGGGCAATTGCTGCCCCAGGACCCTGCCGGTCGCTATGAGACCCTGCAGTGGCTGATGTTTCAGATGGGCGCAATAGGTCCGATGTTCGGCCAGCTGGGCTTCTTCAGCAAGTTCGCCGGCAAGGACTATGAGGACAAACGCCCGCGCGACCGTTATGTCGCCGAATCCAAGCGACTGCTCGGCGTATTGAACCAGCGCCTGGCGGATCGCACCTGGATCGTTGGCGATAGCTACAGTATCGCCGATATTGCCACCTTCCCCTGGGTGCGCAACCTGCTCGGCTTCTACCAAGCCGGCGAACTGGTGGAAATCCACAACTTCCCCCATGTCAGCCGCGCTCTGGCGGCATTTCTGGCGCGTCCGGCGGTCATCCGCGGCCTAGATAGCCCCAAGCGCCCCGCCTAGCCTGGGGTCTAGCAACTATTAGAGCCCTACACACAGCCCGGCTATTACCAATCCGACTAACCGCGGCGGCACAGGCGGGAGTACAGTGAAGCCATTGCAGGCGAGAAAGGAGATGAGTATGCAGGTATCTGGTTTCAGCGGCGGCTTGTCGGTCGCAACCTAGATCCGCCACATCGCAGGCCAGATGGCCAATACAGCATAGGCCCGGGTCAATCCCGAGTAGCTGAATTGAGTGGTAGGCCATGCTCCTGATCAGGTTGCTGATCATCAAGTTAGCTGTGAACTGAGCCAGGCCACCGACCTAACGCCGCCATGCAACTGGACAGCGCCAGCAGCCAAGGCAGCACATCGACACCTATCTGGCAGTAGCCAGCACAGTTCAGGTCGATAGCCGCTCCAACGCACTGGAAATACGCGGAAGTTGCATAACGAGTTACGCCCTGTGTTCTGCGCCAGTACATCGGCAACACCCTTAGCCGTGTAGAGCGGCACTAGTGAGTTTCGATGCAACGCAAAGATCCACAACCGTGCCTGATCTGCTTGCAGATGGGCATAAAAAGCCGCCTTAGGGCGGCTTTCCCGTTTAGGCCCCAGTTAAATCGCGGCCGGCAGCAGTCATAAAAAATGGCCGGGAGCCATTTTTAACGTCGCGCAGCGACGGCCCAAAGGGTGGCCGCCATGGATGGCAGGCCATAAAAAAACCGCCCGAAGGCGGTTTTTTATTGATCCGAACGCTGCGCGGCTTAGAGCTGCGGGCCGGCGTTCTTGATCGCGTCGCTGACGTCGAACTTCTGGAAGTTGTCGATAAACAGCTTGGCCAGGCCTTTCGCGGCTTCGTCGTAGGCGTTCTGGTCTGCCCAAGTGTTGCGCGGGTTGAGCAGGTTGGTTTCGACGCCCGGTACCGACTTCGGCACGCTCAGGTTGATGATCGGCAGTTGCTCGGTCTCGGCACCGATCAGCGCGCCGCTCTGGATGGCGGCGATCACGCCACGGGTGGTCGGAATGTTGAAACGCTTGCCGACGCCGTAGCCACCGCCGGTCCAGCCGGTGTTGACCAGGTAGACCTTGGAACCGAAGCCGCGGATGCGCTTGATCAGCAGTTCGGCGTATTCGCCAGCCGGACGCGGGAAGAACGGCGCGCCGAAGCAGGTGGAGAAGGTCGACTTGATGCCGGCGCCCGAGCCCATTTCGGTGGAACCGACCAGCGCGGTGTAGCCGGAGAGGAAGTGGTAGGCCGCCTGCTCTTCGCCCAGGATCGACACCGGCGGCAGTACGCCGGTCAGGTCGCAGGTCAGGAAGATCACCGCGTTCGGCTCGCCACCGAGGTTCTTCTCGCTGCGTTTCTCGACGTGGGTCAGCGGATAGGCGGCGCGGCTGTTCTGGGTCAGGCTGTCGTCGGCGTAATCCGGTACGCGGTTGTCGTCGAGCACCACGTTTTCCAGCACGGCGCCGAACTGGATGGCTTTCCAGATTACCGGCTCGTTCTTCTCGGACAGGTCGATGCACTTGGCGTAGCAACCGCCTTCGATGTTGAACACCGTGCCGACGCCCCAGCCGTGCTCGTCGTCGCCGATCAGGTAGCGCGACTCGTCGGCCGACAGGGTGGTCTTGCCGGTGCCGGACAGGCCGAAGAACAGGGTCACGTCGCCTTCTTCGCCTATGTTGGCGGCGCAGTGCATCGGCAGCACGTCGACGGCCGGCAGCAGGAAGTTCTGCACGCTGAACATGGCTTTCTTCATTTCACCGGCGTAACGCATGCCGGCGATCAGGACTTTCTTGGCGGCGAAGTTGAGGATCACGCAGCCGTCGGAGTGGGTGCCGTCACGCTCGGGCACGCACTCGAAGTTGGCGACGTTGAGCACCTGCCACTCGCCCTTGGACGCCGGGTTGTACTGCTCGGGCTCGATAAACAGGCAACGGCCGAACAGATTCTGCCAGGCGGTGCCGGTGGTCATCTTGACCGGCAGGTAGTGGGCCTCGGCGGAACCTACATGGACGTGGGAAACGAAGCTGTCCTGGGCGTCGGAGAAGGCCTGCACGCGGTCCCACAGGGCATCGAACTTGTCGGCCGGGAACGGACGGTTGATCGCGCCCCAGGCGATCTGCGCCTCGGTGCTCGGCTCCTGCACGATAAAGCGATCAGCCGGCGAACGACCAGTACGGTGGCCGGTGCGCACGACCAGCGAGCCGTTGGCGGCCAGCTCGCCTTCACCGCGACGAAGGGCTTCTTCGACCAGTTGAGCGGCACTGATGTCGGTGTACACGGCGTTGTTGGCTTGCGTCATGTGGGTCCCCGTTGGCCAAGCGGCCGAGTCTTCCAAACGTTTTGTAGTAGACGCTAAGCACTACTACAGCGAAAAAAGTGCGCCGGATTATGCCAGAAAAAGCCGGCTGCGGGTGCAGCCTCTGATCAGATCGATCCGCCGCGCCTTGCGACCATTTGCCTCAGTGGCGGGTATCCGACGGCGCCTCGGTGCTGCCGTCGATAAACAGCTGCAGCACGTCGGCGGCATCGAAGAGGTAGCGCTCGTTGCAGAACTGGCAATCGATTTCCACCCGGCCGTTGTGCTCGCGCACCAGGGCTTCGGCGTCCGCCTGACCCAGGCTGATCAGCGCCCGGGCCGAACGCTCGCGCGAGCAGCTGCAGCGGAACTGCAGGGGTCGCGGGTCGAACAGGCGCAGCGGCTCCTCGTGGTAGAGGCGGTGCAGCAGGGTTTGGTTGTCCAGGCCGAGCAGCTCTTCATTCTGCAGGGTGTCGGCCAGGGCGATCACATGCTGCCAGCTGGCTGCGCGCTCCTCCGGCTCGGTCAGGCGGTCGGCCGGCAGCTGTTGCAACAGCAGGCCGCGGGCGCGCAGGCCATCGGCGCTGAGCCAGAAACGCGTAGGCAACTGTTCGGAATTGACGAAGTAATGGGTCAGGCAATCGGCCAGGGTCGCACCCTCCAGCTCGACTATGCCCTGGTAGCGCTGCCCGGTCTGGTGGTCGACCGTCATGGCCAGCACGCCATCGGGCATCAGCTCGCGCAGGCCGGCGTCGGCGCCGATCTGCTCGGCGTTGTAGCGGGCGATACCGCGCAGCTCGCCGGCGCTGGAGCACTCGACCATCAACAGCGGCACCGCGCCGGAGGAGCGCGCCTGGAGGACCAACAGGCCGTCGAACTTCAGCGTGCCGATCAGCAAGGAGGCCGCCGCCAGCAGTTCGCCGAGCAACTGGGCGACCGGCTGCGGGTAGCTATGTTTGGCCAGCACGTGGCTGTAGCTGTCGCTCAGGCCGACCAGCTCACCGCGAATATCGCTGTCGTCGAACAAGAAGCGTTGGGAAAAATCAGGCATGCCAATTTCACTGCAAGTGACTCGGCCGGCGATTTTAGGCGCAAACGCCCGGCCGACCAAGGGCCTCTTATCTGTCGGCGCCGCCGGCGGACGCTCTGGATGCCGACCGTGATCACAGTTGCCGACAAAAGGCACGGCGAGACTTTGCAATCGCGCAACGCATTCCCTAGCATGCCGGCCGCCTGAAATGACCGCTCGATGACAAGGACGCCCAAACCTATGCCCCCTTTATTTCTCAATAGCCAATGGCGCCTGCGCCCACTGCTGGCTTGCCACCTAATCGCCGGGCTGCTACTCGCCAGCTGGCTGTGGCTGCCGAGCCGCACGCTGTGGGATCAGTTCGATCTGCAACTGTTCGGCCTGCTCAACGCACCGGTGCATGGCGCCGGACTGTGGGCGCAGATCTGGGCCATCGGCAGCATGCGCCCGGTGGATATGGCCGTCGGCGTGCTGATGCTGGCGCTGCTACTCAAGGCCGACCTGGTGTTCAGCGGCCCGCAGGTACGCCAGGCACTGTTCGCCTTTCTCACCGCGCTGCTGGTGATGCTGCTGTTGCGCGTCAGCTTCGCCGAGCTGGTCAAGCTGATGGGCTGGCAACGGCCAAGTGCCTCCCTGGTGGTGGAAGGCGCGGCGCGCCTGACTGCACTGTTCCCCGCCTGGGGAGAACGCTGGGATATGAAGGACAGCGCCAGCCGCAGCTTCCCCGGCGATCACGCCTCGGTGCTGCTGCTCTGGGCGATATTTGTCAGCCTCTTCGCGCGCAGCTGGCGCTTGCTGCTGGTCTGGGTGATGGCGCTGATCTTTATCCTGCCGCGCCTGGTGGCCGGCGCCCACTGGGGCTCGGACGCCCTGGTCGGCGGCCTGTTGCTCAGCCTGCTGGGCCTGGCCTGGAGCTGTTTCACGCCGTTCGCCCACCGGGCCAGTGAATGGCTGGAAAAAATGACCC
>Ga0209343_10001360_pt1 | contig 33018 bp, 31 predicted proteins | sample RifCSPlowO2_02_FD_184026 | JGI IMG/M metagenome (GOLD analysis project Ga0209343, IMG submission 184026) | Groundwater microbial communities from Rifle, Colorado - Rifle CSP2_plank lowO2_0.2 (SPAdes) (version 2) | ecosystem: Environmental > Aquatic > Deep subsurface > Groundwater | place... | reverse complement strand
ATCGTGCTGTGAACGCAACAGTGAGTTCATAGCTCTGCCCGACATAGCGGACATCGAGGCTCCGTATGGCGCTTGCGGATTCCGCCGGCAGCTTGTCACGGCGCAACTCCGCGCGAGCCTGGCGTTCCAAGCGCGCAAACCGCTCTTCGAGGCTCGCCAAAAATCGCTTTCGCGGTTGAGATTGTTTGCGGCCCCCGCCTGCGGGAACCGGGAGGAGCACGGATTGCGAGACGTCTTTGACGATATCGGAGAGCAGAACGCCGAGCGCGGAAAATGTGCCGGGATTCGGTGGAACCACTACCTGGGCCAGGCGCAAGGCGTGCGCCAGATCACACGCGTGCAGACCGCCCGCGCCGCCGAACGAGATCAAGGAAAAATCGCGCGGATCGTGACCGCGCTCGACGGAAATCACGCGCAGAGCTTTTTCCATGTTGGCGTTTGCCACTGCTACGATGCCGCGGGCGAGGTCCACCGCAGAAGGCTCTTTTCTTTCCCCGCTCTTCCTCCTCCGGCGTTGCGCGCGAAGAAACGCGTCAACACTTTCCCTCGCGGCCCGCTCGTCGAGACGAAACTCGCCTCCGAGGAAGTGCTCCGGGTCCAAGCGCCCGAGCACGAGATGAGCATCCGTCACGGTGGGCTGCGTCCCGCCACGGGCGTAACAGGCTGGACCGGGCACGGCTCCGGCGCTCTCCGGCCCGACCTGCAGCGCCCCGCCGGCATCGAAGCGCGCGAGCGACCCTCCGCCGGCGCCGACCGAATGCACATCGAGCACGGGAACAGCAACGGGCAGTCCTCCAAGAGTTGTTTCCCGTGTCATTTGTGGCGGACCGTCGAGCAGGCAGACGTCGGTCGAGGTGCCTCCCATATCGAAGCTGATTGCCCGCCGGATACCGAGTTGATCGGCCAGCCAGCGCGCGGAAACCACTCCACCCGCCGGACCGGATAGAATTGTGCGGACCGGCTCGCGCGCCGCCCGCTCCGCCGTAGTAATTCCGCCGCTCGATTGCATCACAAAAACCTGTGCGGCTCCACGAGTATCCTTTGCTCCCGCGGCGTTCTGCGGCGCACGAAATGAGCGCCGAGCTTCTTGCCTCAGACGATCCAGATACCGCCCGACTCGCGGAACCAGATACGCGTTCAGCACGACGGTCGAAAGCCTCTCGTACTCGCGGAATTCCGGGAGAATTTCGTGGGAAATTGAGACCGGCAGGCCCAGCCTGCGGACCGCTCGCGCGACGGCGCGTTCATTCGCGGGATTGGCAAACGCAAAGAGAAAACAGATGGCGACGGCTTCCGCGCCGGAGCGTTTCACCAGTGCGAGCAGGCGTTTGATTTCGGCGGCGGTCGGCCGTTGCAGGATGGAACCATCTGCGGCTGTTCGTTCGTTCACGCCCCAGCGGAGTCCGCGCGGGACCAGCGGCGGATCGCGCTCGACATTGAAGTCATAGAGCCGGGGACGATTTTGCCGTCCGATTTCGATCAGGTCCTCGAAGCCGACCGTGGTCAGGAGCGCCACGCGCGCCCCTCGGCGTTCGAGCACCGTATTGGTGCCGGCGGTGGTTCCGTGGACGAGCGTCAGCGGCTCCGCGATCTTGCGCCCGGCCAGGCGGCGTGTTCCCTCAAGGCTTGCGGTTGCAGGATCGCTCGGATTGGTGAAGACTTTAATGACCCGAACCGCTGCGCCGTCGAAGACGACGCAGTCGGTAAAGGTTCCGCCGGTGTCCACTCCAATGCGCATCGAAGAAGTTCGGAGCCTGAAGTCAGAAGCCCGGCGCCAGCAGGTTCAAGCTGAACCGGCCGCCGGTGTCCAGCCACTGGCATTCCACACATAGTCCGGCTGCCACCGCCAATTCGCCGATCTCCCTCAGAGAGTATTTGTACGAGTTCTCTGTATGGATCGCTTCCCCGGCTTCGAAGGGTATGACGAGATCGAGCGCAGTAATCCGGACCGTTTGCGAGATTGCGCTCACCAGGTACATCTCAATTCTGCCTTCGCCTTCGTTGTACAGTGCGCGATGTGGAAAGGCGCGAAGGTCAAACTGCCCGTCCAATTCGCGGTTGATGCGCGCCAGAATGTTGCGGTTGAATTGCGCGGTTACGCCCTGGGCGTCATCGTAAGCCGGTTCCAGGATACTGCGATTTTTCCGCAGGTCAATCCCCACGAGGAGGCGGTCTGCGACGGCCATTCGATTCCGCACGGAATGCAAGAACTCTGCGGCCTCCGCCCGATCGAGATTCCCCACGTTTGATCCCAGCCAGAGGATCAACTTTGGTCCGCCAAAGCTTTCTTCGAGATGAGCCAATGCCTGCTGGTACTCTCCTGCCACTGCCAGAATTTCGAGTCCTGCGAACTCTTCGAGCAAGGCGCGCGTGCTCTCCTCCAACATGCTGCGCGAGATGTCCACGGGAACGTAGCGCAGCCGGCCGTCGCGGCGGAGAAATCGCTCGATGAGAAGGCGCGTCTTGGCTGCGCTGCCGCTTCCCAGTTCGATCAGGGTCGCGCCGTTCGGAAAGCGCGAAACCACGTCCCCGGCGCGCTCCGCCAAAATTTCCTGTTCGGCCCGCGTCAGGTAGTATTCCGGCAGCTCGCAGATCGTTTCAAAAAAACGGGAACCTTCCCGGTCGTAGAAGAATCGGCACGGCAACCGCTTCGGGCGGCCGGTCAACCCCGCGCGGACCTCGCGGCCAAAATCAACCGCCGCGGCGGCGGAACCGGGCTCAACGAGCGTAAACCGTTCCAGGGAAGATGGCGCCGCCGCCGGGCCTGCCATTTGGGGAATCGTCATTTCATCAAGCAATCGTTGCCACGCCTCGCGCTCGCGGGCCGGGTCTGCGAGCGGCTGGAGTTGCACGCACCAGGCGTGAAGGCTTTGCAGAAACTCCGGATCGGTCTCGGCGCGGTAAAGCAGTCCGGCCAACGCCTGCGTATCCCCGACGGGAAAGTATCCCGGATAGTCCGGCCCGAGAATGCCGACCGAGCCGGGGATGCGCGAGGCGAGTGTGGGCACCCCGCACGCAATCGCCTCGCAGAGCGCGCTGGCGCCGCCCTCCAACTGCGAACTGAGCACGTGCAGGCGGCTGCGGGCGAGCACGCGAAGCGCTTTCCCTCGCGGCAATTCGCCCAGCCACTGATACCGCGGGTTCGCTTCCATCTCCGCCTGCGCTTGCTGCTTCATCTCCTCGCTCAGCGCACCGCCGACGTGTACGACGCGGATTCACGACGAACCCGGCAATAGCCGCGCCGCCAGCGCCGTTCGAAACGGGTCCTTGACCGGCCGCAAGTGGCCCAAAACGCATACTTCAAATGCGTCTTTCCGGGGTGTGAAAACACCCTGCGGCTTCTCCGCGGATTGCACGATCACCCGAGCGCGGCCGCGCAAGTGCTCCGGCAATTCCTCCATGCCGAGCGGTTGCAACACAACCAGGCGCGAAGCCATCTCCAAACTCTGCTGGGCACGCGCATCGGTGCGAATGTCGCCGTAGAGGTCCGTGCCGGTCAGCACGACGATCAACGGATTATCAGGATGCTCGCGCCGAAACCGTTCAATGGAAGGGAAGCTGCGCCGCGCGTGCAGCGCCACCAGCAGATCGCAGCGACGCCCTTTGTACTCCTCTTCGATGACCACGCGAGCCCCAAGCCCCCGGAGAATCCGCGCCCACCGCAGCGCCGTCCAGCGGTTTCCCCGGCGCGAACGGGCCGGAGCCGGCGTGATGATGCAAATCGTCATACGGTTTCCCGGCACGTGCGGAATCCGGCCCATACGTCCCGCCGGTCCGGCGTGTAAAAGTTGCGGTACGTGTTGTGGATGAGCCGCGACCGCGTCACCCAGCAACCGCCCCGCAGAACCTTGTGCGTCCGAAACCAGGGTTCGGAGTACTCCTTGTACGGATCGGGAACAAAGCCCGGATAGGGGAGAAAATCACTCGCGGTCCATTCCCACACGTTGCCGAGCATCTGGCGGCAGCCGACGGAGCTGTCGCTTGCCGGGAACGCCCCGACGTCCAGGCAGCCCATGGCGCGCCAGTCGAGATTGGCGCGGTCAGGGTCGGGCGAGTCCTGCCCCCAAGGATAGCTGTGCTTGCTCGGTGAAAGCGTGTGGCTCTCCGAAGCCAACACGCCGGCCGCAGCAACTTCCCACTCTGCCTCGGTGGGGAGCCTGCGTCCGGCCCAGCGGCAGTACGCCTGCGCCTCATGCCAGTTGACGTGCAGGACCGGACGGTGCGGCTCGAGGCGAACCCAGCGGTCGAAATCGCGACGCAGCCAATCCCCGCTCTCTTCCTTGCGCCAGTACACCTGATGCTCCGCCGCCACTGCTTCTCGCCAATGCCACCCTTCCCGGCTCCACAACTCCGGGCGACGGTAACCTCCGCCTTCCACGAACGCGAGGAATTCGTCCTGCGTCACCGGCGCGCGAGCAATAGCGAATGGCTTTGCTTCGACCGGATGCGCCCACTTCTCGTTGTCGAACACAAACGGCTCGTCTCGTCCGGCTCCTAATAGAAACGGCCCCCCGGGCACTTCCACATCGCCGGAAAGCGGACCTCCTCCCGCTGCCGCCTTCCCTGCCCCACTCCCATCCGGGGGCAGCGAAAGGCGAGGCTCGGGGTAACAGAGAGTTTGTCGCGTGTATGTGAACGCCTCATTGTGCATGTCCTCGTGGAAGACGGTGTACATTACGTGATAGAGGAACTCTTCACTCGGCTCCGGCTCATTCAATTTCTCGAGCACGCGGTCGCGGACAGCGTGCATATAGGCAAGCGTCGCCTCGCGGGAGGGCAGCGGCAGGTCCCAGCGCGTATCGTGCGGAATGGCGATCGAATCATAGAGCGCGTCGGCATCCGCACGGATCGGCTTCTCGTTACAGACATGCCGCAGCACCCACTTCTCCTGAAACCAGGCCGTGTGCCCGATCTCCCAAAGCAGCGGGTTGACGATCGAAAGGCGCGGGCCGAGCAGTTGCTCGTCGCTCAGGTCCGCCACTAGCTCGAAGGTTCGCTGCCGGGCGTCGGAGACCCACTCTGCCAGTTGAGAGATCGTTCTCCGCGTTTCTATCTCCAGTGCCATGCGATTTGCCTCAACCGTTACCCGGAAGAGCGCCGGCTACCCGCCGCACGGTGCTCGTATCCTGAAACTCCCTGCGCAAGACCGTCGCAGCCTCAACCATCGCCTCCAACTTCTTCGTTGCAATTTCCAACGAATTCATGGGGCGGCGGGAAAACGTGCCGAAGCCACAGTCGGGATTCAGGAAAATATTCTCCGGCGGCAGCAGTCGAAGCGCCTCCCGGACGCGCTCCACAATCCCCTCCACGGCTTCCACGTCCGCAGTGCGCGGGTTGACCACGCCCAGGCCCAACTCCTTGCCGGTGACTGGAAGCAACTCGCCCGCCCGCGGCGTGGCGTACTCCAGGACGAGCTGCTGAACGTTGATTCGCGCCAGGTAAGGAAGCAGCGGATGATACGAGCCGCTGAGCAGGGTTTCCTCCCTCTGGCTCCAGTTGCCCCGGCAGATGTGCAAGCCGGTGCGGACGCCATCCAGCCCGGCGACGACCCGGTTAATCAAGGCCACGGCAAACTCCAGTTCCTCCGCGGGATCTTTGCGCGCCGCCAGCGCCGCGCACATGAACGTGCGGGTTTGCCCCTGCGTGAAGACCAGTTCCGTCAGCACCGGCTCGTCGAACTGGATGAAATCCACGCCGGCATCGCGCAACGCAAACGCCTCCTGACGAAGAACCGCCACCACGTCTTCCGCCAAGTCCTCTTTTGAGGGATAGACGGCGCGCGACACTTCCTTGACCCACATCGCCCGCGTCAGCAGGTAGGGGCCCGGCAGCGGCACCTTGATGGGGCGGTTGGTGTGCTGCCTGAGAAAACAATACTCATCGAGCGCCAGCGGCTCCCGGAGGCTGATCCGCCCCACGCAGGTCGGATTCTGAATGGAGAACGCAGGGACATCGAGCGTTTGCAGGATACGCTCAAAACCGGCCTTGTCCTCGACCACGTCCAGCATCTCGGCGAGCGACATCAGGCGCACGCCATCAAGCTTCTCGGCGACAAAGGAATAGAAGTTATCGCGCCGCTGCTCGCCGTCCGTCACCAAATCAATGCCGGCCGATTCCTGACAGCGCAGCGCCTCGAGCACCGCGGCGTCTGCGATCCGGCTGAATTCCTCCGCCGTCACCTGCCCCTGCTGTTTGCGGCGGAGCGCCCGCAACAGCTCCTGCGGGCGGGGCCAACTCCCGACTGTGCTAACCGGGAAAAGTGGAAGCGGCTTCAAGCGCCCTCCTCCTCAAAGAACCGCTGCTGGGCGGCGGCTTCGGTCAACGCGGCGTAGCCGGTGGTGCGGCCCGGCAGCCACGCCTTCAGGCCCTCCATGTCCATCATCTCCCGGTGCGCGGGATTGTCGTAGCGCATCTCAAAGAGCGCGCGCGTCCAGCGCCGCTCCTCCTCCGGGGGAAAGCGGTCGAGCACCGTAAAGTTGCAGTGGTCGTAGGGCGCCGTCGTGACCAACACCGCGAGACGGTTGGGGTCCGCCGTGCCGTCGGCCTGCCAGGTCGCCCAGTTGAGGTCCAGGACCGCGCAGGCATCGCTCTCTGCTTTCCGAAGACTTTCGAGCGCCTCGCGCTCCCCGCCGATATGGTCGCCATGCTTTCCCACCAGCACATCGAAGCGGCGCACGGTGAAATCCCGGCCCTGCGTCAAGCCCTGTTTCCTCAGCAAATGCAAGGGGAGAAGCGTTGCCTGCGGCGAATCTATTGCTCCGGTAGCGACGGTTTTCCCGCGCAAGTCCGCCAGTTGCCTCACGCCGCTTTCTTTTCGAGCCAGGATGTGCGTGACGCGATCGCGGTCCGTGTCGCGCATGGCGATGGCGCGACAGTGACCCGATGACCTCCGCTGCGCGTCCACCCACGCCAGCGGCGAGTTCCAGGCAATGTGGATGTGCCCGGCGAGCAGCGCATCCACCTGGAGCCTGTAATTGCTGTAAAAGACATAATCCATGGGGCACTCATGGGCCTCAAAAAAATTCTTGATGGTCTCCCAGATCAACGCCACTTTCGGATCGTAAATGACAGCGCCCACCAGGATCGGTGGCTTTCCCATGCCGCGGCCTCCTCCGAACAGATTCTAAAGCATCACGCGCAGCTCCAGCGACAGCTCCACGCTTCGCCGCAATGTGTTGAACAGTGGCGACCGCTCCAGCGCGGCCCGCCACATCTCCTCCAGAGCGCTCCGGTCGGCGTCGGCGCTGACATAGAACGTGCCCTGAATGGACTCGAGGCCCGGATGTCCCGCCTCACCGACCACTCCCAGATGCGACAGCGGATTGTTGAGCCTGCCGGAGAGCATCACCTCGAGCGCGTCCACGGCCACCCGCTGCCGCGCCGCCTGAATCTGGAACCCGCGGAGCAGGTCTCCTCCCAATGCGCCCAGCAGGTACTCCACCGCGCTCGGATGCGGATCGGTTTCCCGGAAACTCGCCTGCTCGCCGACCACGAAGACATGGTTGCGGCTGAAGACCTTGGCTTCCTGCTCTCCGACCCGCTCGACTCGCACCGTCCAGGTATAGTCGGTCATACACATGCCGCGCGGGGATGATGGCAGCCCGCAGAAGCGCACTTGGAAGAATAGCAATCACCACGCCGATCCGCCACTGGCATTTTCCAAACCGATTCTTCCTCGGGGTGATCTATGCCGCCGGCTTCAGGCGCAAGCCTTTCGGCACCAGCAGACGTTCGAACAACTCGAACAATCCCTGTACGAGCAAAGCCAGCAGCGCCGCCGGAACGGCTCCTTGCAGGATCAGCCCCACGTCATCGAGCCGGATGCCGGTGAAGATCGGCTGGCCGTAGCCGCCCGCGCCGACCAGCGCGCCGAGCGTGGCCGTCCCCACGTTGATGACCGCCGACGTCTTGATCCCGGCTAGAATCGCGCGCGAAGCCATCGGCAGCTCCACCAGCCGAAGGGACGCCCCGGCCGGAAGGCCCAGGGCGGCGGCGGATTCGCGCACCGACAAGGGGATGTCGTGCAAACCCGCATAGGTGTTTCGCACAATCGGAAGCAGGCTGTAGAGAAAGAGCGCAACGATGGCCGGCGCGTTGCCGATGCCGAGCAGCGGAATCATAAAAACAAGCAAGGCCAGCGAGGGAATGGTTTGAATGATGCCGACGATTGCCAGAATCGCGTGACCGGCCCGAGGCCGCTTGGCCGCCCAAACACCAAGCGGGACGGCGAACAGGATTGCTGCTGTCAACGAGATGGCAACCAGAGTCAGGTGCGCGCGGGTGTTTTGGAAAAAGCGGTCTCGGGCGCTCTCCTCTTTCGCTGCCGTGCTCAAACCAAAGTTCGTCCCCAGGAAGTCGGCGGCGACACGGGTCTCCGGTACGCGGTCGAGTTTCACCCGCGCATTCATCTCGATCATCGCTGCCGCAGTGACGCGGCCTTCGAGGCGCAGCATTGCCGCCACGGCCTGCGGGGCGCGCTCGGGGAGGTCGGCGCGATAGAGCAGCACCGCGTCATAGGCAGGGAAATGGCGCAGGTCGTCATCGAGCACGCGCAGGCGGTAGTAGCGAATTTCAGCATCCGTCGAATAGAGGTCGGTCACGTCAATCGCGCCGCTGTCGAGGCCGCGGTAGGCCAGGTCATGGTCCAGGCCGCGCACGTCGCGCTGCGGCAAACGATAGCGGTCGCGCAAGGCCGGCCAGCCGTCTCCCCGGTCCATGAACTCGCTGCTGAACCCGAACTTCAGTTCCGGACGCCGCCGCAGGTCGGAGATCGTTCGAATGCCCCATTGCTCGGCGACCTGCTCCTTCATACCGAGGGCATAAGTGTCGTTGAAACCCAGCGGCCGGCTCATGCGCACGCCTTGCTCCGCTAGGGCCTGCCGCAGCGCTTCGTCGTCCGGAATGCTGCGGCCCGCCAGAATCTCCTGGCGGAGCGTCCCGGTGTATTCGGGGTACACGTCAATCTCGCCGCGGCGCAACGCATTCCAGAGCACCTGCGTGCCGCCAAGCTCGCGCCGATGGAGCGCCGCGACACCGCTGCTCCGCGCCAGTTGCGTCACAACCTCGCCCAGGATCACGCCCTCGGTGAACGACTTCGAGCCGACCTTCACCTCCGGCGCAGCAGTCTGAGCGAGAAGAGAAGCTCCGTTTAGAAGAAGAGCCGCCGCCAGATTCCACCGCAATCGCTTCATTCGAAGTTTCCTCGCAATGTTTCGAGCGGGCTTCGCTGCGCGTTGATGAACTGTGTGACGAACGGGTCGGCGGGTGAGGCGACCAGTTCGCGGAGCGTCCCTTGCTGCACGATCCGACCCTGGCGCAGAAGCACAATGCTGTCGCCGAAAAAGCCCGCCTCGCTGATGTCGTGCGTGACCATGACGACGGTCTTCCCGAGCCAGCGAAAGATGTTCCGCAGGTCTGTTTGCAACTCTGCGCGGATCATGGGGTCGAGCGCCCCGAGCGGCTCGTCGAGCAGGATCACGTCCGGGTCGAGGGCAAGCGCGCGCATCAATGCTACGCGCTGCCGCTGCCCGCCGGAAAGCTCGGCGGGAAACCGGCGCAGGCCGTCGCGCGGAAACTGCGTGAGGTCGGCAAGCTCCGCTATCCGCTGCCCCACCACTTGCTCGTTCCACCCGAGATACCGCGCCATCAGCGTGATATTCCCCTCGGCGGTCAGGTGGGGGAACAGCCCGCCTTCCTGAATGACGTAGCCGATGCGTCGGCGCATGGCCAGCGCGTTCTCCGAGGTGAGTTCCGTATCATTGAGGAGCACCGTGCCGGTGTCAGGCCGGATGAGACCGATCATCAGCCGGAGCAGCGTGGACTTGCCGCAGCCGCTCGGGCCGAGCAGCACGGTGGTTCGGCCGGCGGGGATAGTCAAATCGGTGCGCTCGACCACCGAGGCATCGCCGTATGTTTTGCTGACGCCGTTGAGTTCGAGCATCCGCCTCCCCGCAAACAGATCGGCTCTCTTCTTACTATTCTAAATCGCTTTCGGCATCCCGCGTGGTCCGCAGCAACGGAGGCGTCACGCCAGCGGCTTCATCTCACCGAGCATGGTCGGGATCAGCTCCGACACGGTGGGATGGATGTGCACGGCGCGCTGAATCACCGTGCAAGGAGCGCCGGCATACATGACATCGAGGATCGAGTGGATAACCTCGTCCCCACCAATGCCCAAGATGGCCGCGCCCAAGATGCGGCGCGTCTCCGCGTCCACCAGGACTTTCATAAAGCCCTGCGTTTCCCCCTTCTCGATCGCGCGGGACACGCGCGTCATCGGCCGCTTTCCGATCAACGCCTTCCGCCCGCTGCGCCTGGCTTCCGCTTCTGTCATCCCGGCGCGGCCCAGCGGCGGGTCAATGTAAAGCGCATAGGCCGGGATGCGGTCGCTCACGCGGCGGGGATCGTTGTCGAGCAGGTTGGCCGCCACAATCTCGTAGTCATTGTAGGCGGTGTGTGTAAACGCGCCTCGCCCGTTGCAGTCGCCCAAGGCCCAGACGCCGGGCACGTTGGTGCGCAGTTGGTCGTCCACCTGGATAAAGCCCCGCGAGTCCACCGCGACTCCGGCGGCCTCCAGTCCTAGGTCGTCCGTATTGGGCCGCCGGCCTACCGCCACCAACAGATGAGTTCCAACGACTTCCCGGTCGCCCTCGGCGCAATCGAGCCGGACCGCCACGCGCTCTCCGCGTTTCTCGACCGCCATGCATTCAGCCCGGAGGCGGATTTCGACGCCGTCCTTTTCGAGAATCTGCTGGACGGTTTCGCTCACGTCTTCATCCTCTCGTACGATCAAGCGAGGGTCGCGCTCGACCAGCGTCACCTGGCTGCCGAAGCGGCGGTACATCTGAGCAAACTCCAGGCCCACGTAGCCGCCCCCAATAATGATCAGGTGCTCGGGTAGAAAATCCAATTCCATCATGCTGGAATTTGTCAGGTAGGAAACCTCGCTCAAACCCGGCAGGGGCGGGATGAAGGCGCGCCCGCCCACGTTGATGAAGATGCGCTCGGCTTCCAGCAGCTCACCATTCACCCGAACGATGCGCGGACTCTCCAATCGCGCGTGGCCTTCATACACCGTGCAATTGGGCGTCTTCTTGAGCCAACTTTCGACACCTTCGTTCGAGCGCCGCACGATGGCGTCTTTACGAGCTTTGACTTGCTTCATGTCCACGGCGATAGGGCCGGGGATCAACACGCCGTATTCGGCGGCGCGGCGCGCCAGGGAAGCCGCGTAGGCGCTCGCCACCAACGTCTTGGTAGGGACGCAGCCGGTGTTGACGCAGGTGCCGCCGAAGAGCTTCCGTTCCACGATCGCCACGCGCATTCCGGCCTTCGCCAATCGCGCCGCGAGGGACGGTCCGGCCTGTCCCGTGCCGATGATGATGGCGTCGTATTTGCTCGGCATGACGGATACACCTCAAATGCCGGCGAGATCGGATGTCACTCAGCCATTCTATTGTACCCAGCCCCTTGCCGTCCGGCGAAAAGACCACTACACTTAGGAGCGAGCGATTTTAAGGAGGAACCGGCGTGGCAACCCCGCCGATCGCAAAACCCACAGCACCGCTGGTGGTGATCGCATTCTTGGACGGACGCCGGCCGAGAGGATACGTGTTTGACTTCTCGCCGATGCGCGACAAGTGCAAGTTGTTTCCTTCCCAAACGGCGAAAGCGGAAGAAGGGGAGGACGTCGAACTCCGCAAGCTGAAGGCGATCTTTTTCCTGAAAGAAGCGCCCGGAGCGGCGGCAACCACCACGCCCGCAACCCCCGCCCCGCCCGCCCCGCCTGCGCCCCCCGCCCCGGCGAATCGGCGGAAGCTGGAAGTCGTCTTCGCCGACAAAGAGCGCCTGGAGGGAACTACCGAAGGCTACAGCAAGGACCGGCAAGGCTTCTTCATGGTGCCGGAGGATCCCACCGGCAAAATCCTCCGGGTCTATGTCATCAACGCCAATGTCAAAAGCGTGAAGTGGCTGTAGGGCGCAAGCGAATTCCATCGAGCCACAACTGGTTGAAGAAGCCATCGCGGTCCTGCCGTAGCAACCTTGCGAAGCGGTCCGACGGGTTCCTATTCAGTCAGCAGCGGAAGGAAGTGCCAAGGGCTCCCGCACACTGACCGGCGGCGCCCAGCGGCGCTTGATGTCCCCGACCAAGAACAACGACCCGGTTACAAAGATCACATCGCGCGGCGCTGCCATGGCGAGGGCCGTTTTGAGTGCGGCTTCCGGAGCCGGTTCGATCACCACGTATCGATTGAGATGACCGCTCAAATCCCGTATGGTCTCGGGAGCGGCCGCCCGAAACTGCTCCGGGCGCGTCAGGACTACCGCCTCCGCCTTGGGAAACAGGATTTCGACGATCTCCGGAACCGCTTTGTCGCGCATCGCGCCATAGACGAGGATAATGCGCCGGTCTGCGAAGTGGTCCTCCCAGAATCGTACCAGCGCCCGCGCGCCGGCGGGGTTGTGCGCGCCATCGAGAAAAACCAACGGGCGTTCCTGGATCAATTCCAACCGTCCGGGCCACTCGGCCGCAGCCAACCCATTCTGGATGTGCTCGTCGGCGATCGGGAAACCCATCTTCACCAATTCCCGCACCGCTGCGACCACGGCCAGGGCATTCTCCACTTGATGCCGGCCGCACAGCGCCAGCTCGACCGGGAGTCGGAATCCATCCGGATGGCAGGCTTGAAACGAGGATTGTCCGTCCTCGTTGGAAATCTCCTCGGCGGAATATTCCCGCCAGCTCTCGATCAACCGTGCACCGCGTTCCTGGGCATGAGCGCGGATCACCGCCACAGCCTCGTGATGAGAAGCCGCACTGACCACGATGCCCCCGGGCTTGACGATGCCGGCTTTCTCCGCAGCGATCGCCCCGACCGTATTCCCCAAGAAACGCTCATGGTCAAAATCAATCTGCGTGAGGACGGCCACGCGCGGAGTGGCGGTGTTGGTGGCGTCGAGCCGGCCTCCCATGCCCACTTCGAACACCGCCAGCTCACACCCGTGCCGGCGGAAGTACTCCATGGCCATCGCGGTCAGGCATTCAAAGTAGGTCGGATGAAAGCGCAGCCGGCCCGCGGCCAGCAGGCGCTCGATCCGCGCGCGGAGAGACGTGAACAGGGCGGCGAAATCCGCAGGAGAAATCGGTTGCCCGCGCAACTGAATCCGTTCGTTGATCTCGACCAGATGGGGAGACGTGTAGAGGCCGGTACGAAGCCCCGCGGCCCGGAGCACCGCTTCCAGCATCGCGGCGGTCGAGCCTTTTCCGTTCGTGCCGCCAATCAGGACACTCGGGTAGGAATCCTGCGGGCGTCCCAAATCCTCGAGCAGCGTCGTAATGTTCTCCAAACCGAGCTTCGCCGCGTGAACCGAGTCCATGCTCGATGCGCGGACTTCGTTGCCGAGCGAAATCAGGTAGCGGGTGGCCGCCGCGTAGTCCATCGGATTAACTCGTGAAGAACTTCAGGGAGCGGGCCAGGAAGGGCTTCAACTCCAGGCGCGGCACCACGGCGTCGAGCATCCCGTGCTGGAGCAGGAATTCGGCGCGCTGGAATCCCGCCGGCAATTTCTGGCGGATGGTTTGCTCGATGACGCGCGGACCGGCAAAGCCGATCAGCGCACCCGGCTCGGCGATGTTCAGGTCGCCGAGCATCGCGAAGCTCGCGGTCACTCCGCCGGTTGTGGGGTCCGTAAGGATGCTCGCAAAGGGAACGCCCGCCTGATCGAGCTGCGCCAGGGCGGCGCTGATCTTGGCCATCTGCATCAAGCTGACGGTGCCTTCCATCATGCGGGCGCCGCCCGAGGCGGAAACAATCACCAGCGGCAACCGGCCGGCCGCCGCCCGCTCAATGGCGCGGGTAATCTTTTCGCCCACGACGCAGCCCATGCTCCCGCCGATGAAGGAATACTCCATGGCGCAGACCAGGACGCGTTGCCCGGCCAGCTTGCCTTCCGCCGTCACGACGGCGTCTTTCAGGCCGGTGGCCTGCTGCGCGCTGCGGAGCCTTTCCTGATAGGGCTTCAAGTCCACGAACTGGAGCGGGTCGGTGGTCTCCACCCCGGCATCGTGCTCGGTGTAGTGATCCTCGTCGAGCAGCAGGCGCAGCCGGGCGCGCGCGTCGAGGCGAAAATGATACCCGCACTTCGGACAGATGTTCCAGTTGGCGTCGAGGTCCTTTTTCCAAATGATCTGGCGGCAGCCGTCGCACTTGGTCCACAAACCCTCGGTGCGGATGTGCGTGCTGTCAGACGGTTGGATGCGTTGTTTTTCTCTCCGAAACCAGGCCATGGGAAAACCTCAAGAAGTCAGGAGCCAGAAGTCAGGAGTCAGAATGAGGAAGCATAAGAAGCATACGATACAAAGGAAGCACAGGAAGGAAATGAAGCAGCCTGCTTCTGCGTTTCCTCTGCCTCTTCTGTCTCCTTTGCTTCCTCTGCCTCCTTGTTCCTTCTGACGTCTGACTTCTGACTTCTGTCTTCTGCCCTAGCGCGGATAGGGATGATGCGCCAGCAGCGTGAAGGCGCGATAGAGCTGTTCGAGCAAAACTACCCGGGCCAATTCGTGCGGCAACGTCATCGGCGACAACGAAAGGAGCATATCCGATTGCTGCCGGAACGATGCGGAAAAACCGTCCGCGCCGCCGACGCAAAACGTTATCCCGCGGCTGCCGTCATCCCGCTTCTTCTTCAAGAACGCTGCCAGCTCGGAGGAGTTCCACATTCTGCCCGCCGGATCGAGCGCGACGCGACAGGAACCTTCCGACCGTGCGAGCAGAGCCGCTTCTGCTGCGGAGACTCCGCCGGCTTTTCTCTTCCCTTCCCGCAATTCCTCCGTGTGAAAATCGCAATAACGTCCGAGGCGCTTGGTGTACTCGGCGGTCATCGCCGCCACGCCCGGCAAGCGGGTTTTCCCGATCCAGAAGACCCGCACGCGCACAAAGTCCCTCCCCTTGCTCCAGGGCGTGAGCACGCAGGAAGGCAGTGACAAGTGACCAGTGACGAGCGACCAGAAAATGGGACGCCGGATCGCCGTTCAGCGATTCACTCGTCACTCCTCATTGCTCACCGGCACGCGGCGCGCCGTTCTCCAGAGCCGTTCGAGGTCGTAGAAACCGCGCGCCCGCTCGGAGAAAATGTGGACGACAAAGTCCACATAGTCCAGCAACACCCACTCGGCGTGATTATAGCCCTCGATATGGGCAGCGCGCAAACCGCCCGCCTTCAGCCGGCGCTCGACTTCGTCGGCGATGCTCTGGACCTGGCGGCTGCTGGTTCCGCTGCAAATCAGAAAATGATCGGTGAAGGTGGCAACCTCCTCGAGATTGAGCAGGACAATGTCCAGCGCCTTCTTGTCCTTGGCCGCCTCCACCGCCTCGTCGAGCGGCGAGCGGCTGCTACTTGGCTTCGTGCTCATGGCGGAACAAGCCCTGTTTCTGAATGTAATCCGCGACCGCGTCGGGAACCAGTCCCGCCAGCGATTTCCCTTCCGCGGCCCGCCGGCGTACCCCCGAGGAAGAAACGTCCGCCTCGACCGTCGTCAGCAAATGAAGGGCAGTGCGGCGAAGCGGAATGCGGTTGTCCGTGCCGGGACCGGCCTGTAATTCGGGCGGAACCACTTTGGCGATTTCGGCGATGGGGAAACCCGGCCGGCTCACGATAATAAAATCGCAGGCATCGAGCAATGCCACCCACTCCCGCCAGTGGGGCAGATCGAGAAAGGCGTCGGCCCCGATCAGGAACGATAGGCGGTCGGGAGGTCCCAGCAAGGCCGCCACTCGGCGCACGGTCAAGATGGTGTAATTCGGCTCGCCGCCGCTTTCCTCGGGCGCTTCCAGCAGCGACGGGACGAATTGCGGGACGCCCGCGCAGGCCAGCGTCACCATCGCGTAGCGGTGCGCAAACCCCGTGCGGGGACGGGCGCGCTTGTGCGGCGGCAGACTCGCCGGGATAAAGAGAATCCGGTCGAGCGAAAACGATTTCATGGCCGCGCGCGCCGCCGAAAGATGGCCGGAATGAATCGGATCGAAGGTCCCCCCGAACAGGGCTACGTTCACTCGCGTTCCCTTTCCGCTCTGTGATCCAGAGCCTCCGGATGAGAGGCGCGAGCTGGCGCGGGTTCCGTGTCCAACGGGACAGCGGAAGCTGCGGTTGCCGGCTCCGCGCGCCGCAGCTCGCGCAACGTCTCCGCGATACCCCAAATCAGCTCCTGCAGCCCTTCCCCCGTGACGGCTGAGGTCGCAAAGCACCGCAGGTTGCGGCGCGCCGCCAGGGCCTCGACCGCGCGGAGTCGCCGGCCGTCCCCCGCCTGATCTGCTTTGGAAGCAACCAACACCATCGGCTTGCGCGCCAACTGCGGCTCAAAACTCGCCAGTTCTTCCATCAAAACATCAAAGTCATGCTCCGGGTCCGGCCCGTCTCGCTCGCTCACGTCCAGCAGGTGCGCCAGGAGGCGCGTGCGCTCGATGTGTCGCAGGAAGCGCGTTCCGAGTCCGTGGCCGAGATGAGCGCCTTCGATCAGCCCCGGAATGTCGGCCACCACAAAGCTCTCTTCCTCGCTGACGCGCACCAGGCCGAGACACGGCTCGAGCGTCGTAAACGGATAATCGGCGATCTTCGGACGCGCGGCGGAAATGCGGCTCAACAAGGAGGACTTGCCGGCGTTCGGGAAGCCCACCAGCCCGACATCCGCCAGGAGTTTCAGCACCAGGCGCAACCGGAGGAACTGGCCCGGCTTCCCCGGTTCGACCTCGCGGGGGGCCTGGTGCGTGGAGGTCGCAAAGCGGGCGTTGCCGCGTCCGCCGCGCCCTCCGGCGGCAACAATAAACTGCTGGTTCGGCTGCGTGAAATCAAACAGCTTCTGGTTCGTGCCTTCCTCCCAAACCACGCAGCCGACGGGCACGCGGAGGATCCGGTCTTCGCCGTCGCGGCCCTTGCGGTTGCTGCCTTCGCCGTGGGCGCCGCGCTGCGCCTTATGTTCGGGGTTGAAGCGGAAGTGAAGAAGCGTGTTGTGCTGGTCGGAGCTTTCGATCCGGACGTCGCCGCCCTTGCCGCCGTCGCCGCCGCTCGGGCCGCCACGGGGCACATACTTCTCTCGTCGGAACGCGAGGCAGCCATTGCCGCCGTCGCCGGCCTTAACGGTGATCACCACCTCATCAACGAAAATCACCGCGGCGCTTCTTGCTCCTCCCTCGCTGCGTGGGGAAAGGCCCTCTGGGAATTCGGCTCGAAACAAGAACGCAGAAAACAATCCCGGCGGGCCGGGGCTGCTTTCTGCGAAAAGGATCAGTCCGCTCCCTCGACTGCCCTCGGGACAGGCGCCGATTCCAGCGGCAGCACGGAAATGAACTTTCCAAAACGGCCGCGGTTGGCATAGCGGACCACGCCGGTGATCTTGGCAAACAGCGTATCGTCCTTGCCCCGGCCGACGTTCTGCCCCGGCTTAAAGGGCGTGCCTCGCTGGCGCACCAGGATCGAGCCGCCCGGCACGAGCTGTCCGCCGAAACACTTGATCCCGAGGCGTTGCGCATTGGAATCACGGCCGTTGCGGGAACTTCCTAATCCTTTTTTATGTGCCATAACTACCTGTTCCCTATTCCCTGTTCCCTGTCCCCTAGACAGTAATGGTCTCGACGCGCAGCTCGGTGAATCCCTGCCGGTGGCCTTGCGTCTTTTTGTATTGTTTCTTGCGCTTGAAATGGAAGACAAGAATCTTCCGGGCCCGGCCGTGACGCAAGATCGTGGCCTGGACCTTGGCCTGGGCCGCCTCTGCGCCGGCCAGGAGTTTTCCTTCGGGCGAAGAAACGGCAAGCACCCGCCCGACCTCGGCGACGCTCCCGGCCTCGCCCGGCAGGCTCTCCACGCGGATGACGTCGCCGGGCATGACACGATACTGCTTCCCGCCCGTCTCAATGACGGCGTACATGAATCCTCCTCGGACCACTGCTCAAACCTTCATTATAGGGATTGTCCCCGCCTGGCGTCAAATACCTCCGCCGCTGGAATCGCCCCGAAGAATCGGGCATCGAAAGCGGGGGCCATCACCGCCGGCGAGTGAGCTGGCGGGCGCGCTCCTGGAGACGCGCGGCTTCGTCGGCGCGTCCGAGCTTCTTCGCGGCTTCCGCCATGGCCTCCAGCGGCGCGGCCAGAGCGGGGTTGTCGGATCCGTACGCTTTTTCACCGATGGCCAGCACGCGCTGCCAGAGCGGTTCCGCATCGCGGTAGCGGCCCTGGTCCTGGTAAACAGTTGCCAGATTCTCAAGCGTCGTGTAGGAAGCGGCGGTATCACGTCCGTACATCTTCTCCTTGATCGCCAGCACTCGTTGCAAGAGCCGCTCCGCGTCCCTCGGCTTGTTCTGAGCGGCGTAGAGCAGCGCCTGATTGTTCAGGTAGATCAGCACCGTCTGGCTTTCCGGTCCGAGCTTTTTCTCAGCGATGGCGAGCGACTTCGCATAGAGCGGTTCTGCCTGGGCGAATTTTTGCTGGGAGCGATAGAGTTCGGCGAGATTGCCCATAGTGGCCGCCACGAGCAGGTCCTCGTCCCCCAGCGCCTTGCGGTAGATGGCCATGGCGCGCTGATAAAGCGGCTCGGCTTCCTGGGGCTTGTCTTCCGCGGCCTTGAGCAGCGCCAGGCTGTTGAGCGACTGGGCCAGGTCGGCGTGTTCCGGTCCCAGCAACTTTTCCCGGGTCACAATCGCGCGCCGGTAAAGCGGTTCGGCCTGGGCGTAGGCTCCTTGCAGGCGATACAGATCGGCTAGGTTGCTGAGCACTGCCGCCACGAAAATACCCTCGGGACTGGAGGACGTCTCGGCAATGCGCAGCGCGCGCTCGTAAAGGGGCTTGGCCTCCGCAAACCGGCCGAGCAGCCGGTACATCTCGGCCAGATTATTCAGGCTCTCCGCCACGATGGGGTGCTGCGCGCCGTAGGTCGTCTCCGCCACGCGCAAGGCCTCGCTCGCGACCGGAATACCCTCGGCATAGCGGCCGCCGCGGTAATGCTCGAGCAACCTTTGGTTGAGCGTGTCCAACGGCGAAGTCTGCAACTGCCCGCCGACGCCTTGGCCCGCTGACCGGAGCGCCGGCGCAGCGGAAACGAGGGCGGCAGCGACTACGACCCATCGAAGAACGTCCCGCGATACTCTCGGATTCATCAGTCGCCACTGTAGCACAAAGCAAGGTCCAGGCACTAGGTGGCTGGAATCCGGTCGCCGGTTCTGTACCGTACGCCTCACTCCCGACACCTGCTGCCCGGCACGTTCGGTTCTATCGGTTCTCTCGGAATTCTCGGTTCCCTCGGGATTTTCGGTTCTCTCGGTTCTCTCGGAACTCTCGGAAGAGTTTCCTTGCTCTGCGATTCGCGATCAAAGAAACTCGGCTTGTATGACGGAGCGGACGAACACGAAAGGGAGACGGGACGGCGAAGCCGGAACCAGCATTCTCCCTTCCAAAACGACAACCAGCCGGGCAACTCTGACCGGCGCGCAAGCGGCGATGCCCCTCCCGGACCCCGGCAAGCCTCTGGCCGAGCAAGACCCGACGGTGCTGCTCGCGATGTGCGTTTTCGGCGAGGCGCGCGGCGAAAGCGAGGACGCGCAGCGGGCCGTGGCGCAGGTGGCGTTGAACCGCGCCCAATTTCCTCACCCGGTTTTCGGCTCCCGAGCCGGCGCAGCTTGGGAGGACAACTTGCGGCGCGTCCTGCTCCGTCGAGGGCAGTTTTCCTCGTTCGAACCCGCCGATCTGAATTATCCCAAACTGCTGCGCCCGCTCGACGGCGAGGACGCCCGGGTCTGGGCGCGATGCCTGCGCTGTGCCGCAGCGGCGCTGGCGGCGAAGGAGCAGGAGGATACCCTCACGGCCAACAGCGATCATTATTTCGACGACTCGATTCAACCGCCTTCCTGGGCCGATCCCGCCAAGCGGACGGTCAAGCTGGGCCGGCTGAATTTCTATCGGCTTTACCTGCCCCCGCCCTGCCCTCCGGAGCTACCGCTTCGGAGGGTCAGCATCCCAGCGCCGTTAGGCGATGGGACACCAGCGGGTCTCGCGGAACCGCCCAGCGCGCTCTCCCCAGCGCCTTGGCGGGTCCACCCGGCGGACCCCTTCCCCACCCAGGAACCGCCGGAGGCAGAGCCAGCTTCAGCCGACAGTGCGTCCCGCGCCACGGCGTCGGACGGCAGACCGTCCCCTGCTGCATCGCTCCTCCTCACGAGCCTCCCTGGTCGAGTCCCGCTCCCTGCCTGGATTTCCAGGCGACTCAAAACGCAGCGGGCACTTCGCACAGGGAGGCTCTCCAGCCACAAAGCGGTGACAAGTGACAAGTGCCAAGTGACGAGTTTGCGAACGGCCCATCACGGCTCACTCGTCACTCGTCACTCGTCACTGCTGTTATTGCTGCTTTTATCGGGCTTGCTGCTCGCGGCGTGCAATGACTTTGAACGGGCCGCTTACCGGACGCTGGCGGTGACGCAGGCCGAGTACGAAACTATCCAGCGCCACGTCGCCGAAGCGGCCGTGCACGGCCTCATCACCGAGGAGCAGTGGGACCGTTTCCGGATCGAGGGGCACCGTTTTATGGACGCGCACAACGCGGCCGTGGACGCCTTCGCGCTGTGGAGCCGCGCCAAATCGCAGGCCAACGCCGCGCGCCTGGAAGCGCTGCTCGAAATCCTCCCGCGCCTGGTCCGCGAGTTGAACGATCTGGTCCGAAGCTTGGAAGGAAAACCGAACCCGAATGCCACGGAGACAGCGAGTTACATGAGGGAACAGGTGACAGGGAACAGGGAACAGATCCGTCCAACCTATTCCCTATTCCCTGTTCCCTATTCCCTACCCCCTACCCCATGTCTCTAACCGAACAGCAACTCCGACTGATCGAAGAGGGCATCCGCCTGGCGGTGGCGGCGGTGTTGGCGGCGGTTCGCGCCGCGGGCGCCGCAGGAAATGACGGGCCGCTCGACTGGAGTTCCCTCCGCATCACCGAGACGCCGGAGATGGCCCTGGAACGGGCCAAGAATCAGAGCCGCGCGCGTAAGCAAGCGGTCACCGATACGAGTGAGATAACCCCAGCGTCGTGACCGCTCCCTTACGGTCGCGGCTCGGATAACCCATGGACACACAACCCGCTTCGACAACTTCCGCCCCGGCCAAGCGCAGCGCCATCCCGGCCGCCAGCGCGGTGGTGGGAACCTCGATCGTGGTGCTGCTGGTCGAGCTGGCGCGCTCGGGCGCGCTCGAACAATACAAGGACCTGATCGCGCCGCTGATCGGCTGGGGGCCGGGGCTGCTGGTGCTGGGATCGTTTCTCTGGCTGGCGCACAGCTACGCGCCGCCGCTGATCGAAAGCCAGCGCACGACCGCCATGGCGCTCCAGAAACTCGCTGACACGGTCGAGCACGCCTCCACCAGCCAGCACGATCTGGTGCTCGCCATGCAAGTCAACTCCGACAAGCTCGAACAGGTCCGCTCGACCGTCGCGGACTTGCAAGACCACGTGCAAGAAGTGAGAAAGGCAGTGAGTAGGGAACAGGGAATAGGGAACAGGGAATAGGGAACAGAAATGAAGCTACCGAGACATAGAGGCACAGAGATGAGTAGTCAGGAGCCAGGAGTCAGGAGCCAGAAGTCAGAAGAAACCAAGACACCTGTCATCCCGAGGAGCGAAGCGACGAGTGACCCTTCGGCTTCGCTCAGGGCAAGCCTGCACTTCTTCTGACTCCTGTCTTCTGACTTCTGAATTCTTCTCCTCCGTGTCTCTGTGCCTCTGTGGCTAATATCACCATGTCCAAAGACGCTTTCAAACACGACCTCCGGCGCGGCGAGATAATCTGGGTGCTGAAGCAGGATTACCCGCACCTGATCACCTTTCGCCACCTGCAACTGGCGCTGCGCGACCGCAACATCCCGCTCTCCCAGCGAGACCTGGAGAGCTACCTGAGCTACCTGGAGGAAGGCGGCTACGTCCGTTGCGAGCGCCGCTACGACGAGCGGGAGTCGCAGGACCGCATCCTGGCCGCCGCCCTCACCGCCAAGGGCATCCTCCTGCTCGACAAGAAAATCACCGATGCGGGGGTGCGCTTTTGAGAACCGCGGAGGGCGCAGAGGATCACAGAGAAGGAAGAAATTAAAAATAATTCTCTGCGTTCCGCTGCGTCCTCTGCGGTGAATTTCCTCTGCGGTAGAAACATGAATGGCCCACCCGCTCCAATCCGACATCACCAAGCTCCGCCCGGAGTCACAGGCGGTGTTGCACCGGCTGCTCGACCAGGGAGAAACGCCGGGCGCGATTGCGCGCGCCATCCAGGCGCAAACCAAAGAGCGCGTGTCGGCGGAAGCGATCACTCGCTACTCCTCCCGCTATCACCGGCGCCAGGCGAAGCAGCAGCAGGTGAAGCAACGCTTGGACGGCTTTCTCGCGCTGCTTCAAAAGGACGGCTTGTCGGTTTCCGACTTGCTGCGCGCGGTGCTGCTCGAACGGCTCTCCACCGCGAAGCAGGACGGCACCGCCGCGGGACTGGACCTGCTGAAGCTGGAAGAGGCCGAACGCAAACGCGGCGAATACGAGCTCAAGCAGCGCCAGGCGAACTTCTCCAATTTGTACCGGGAACGGGAACTCGATCTCAAGGAGCGCAAACATTCGCTCGCCGAGAAAGAATTTCAACTCCAGCGCGAAAAGGGCCGCGCGAATTTGGAGGAACTGGAGCGCAAGGCGCACGCCGGCCAGTCGCTAACACCGGACGACGTGCGGCGCATCCGCGAAATTTTCGGACTCTATGACGACCCGGAAGCCACCGAGACAAAGAGGCACGGAGAATGAGAAGTCGGAAGTCAGAAGCTAGAAATCAGAATCCAAGCCGCGACCCGCTGCGCCCGAATTCGGGCGCCCCCGAATCGGGCAAGGCAGCGGTGGCCCGCCGGAATCAAGCCCCGTCAGGGGCGACAGAGTCTAGCCCCGGGCGTAAGCCCGGGGTGTGCGGTGGAACAAAGAGACAAGCCCCGGTAGGGGCGACAGAACAACAAGCGAACAGGGCTTTTCTTTCGCCCCTCCGGGACTCCGATAATCCGGCTCCTGCGGTTTCCCAGGACTCACGTCCTGGGCTAGATTCTATCGCCCCTCCGGGGCTGGGCGGGATAGCAACGGTGGCCGACCGGAGCGATTCCAACAACGAGCAACCTAAAACCACGAAAACCTCTGTGCCTCCGCGCCTCCGCGCCCGCCTCCGCGATCCGGAATCCGAAATGCCGCATTCCAAATTCCGAATTCCTCTCTACCCCTACCAGGAACGCTGGATCAAGGACCGCTCCCGCTTCAAGATCGCCGTCAAAGCCACGCAAATCGGCTACAGCTTTGCGGCCGCGCTGGAAGCCGTGCTCGATTGCCTGGTCCATCGCACGCTCTGGATCGTGCTGTCGCGCGGCGAGCGCCAATCGCTCGAATTCATGCAGAAAGTCCAAGAACTGACGAAGGCGCTGCGGATCGTCGGCAGCAAGCTCGAAACCTCCTTTTTCGACAAGGCCGACATCTTGCAGCACGAAGTAAAGTTCCCGAACGGCTCGCGCATCATCGGCCTCCCGGCCAACCCCGACACGGCGCGCGGCTACACCGGCAACATGATCCTGGACGAATTCGCGTTCCACCAGCACGACCGCGAGATTTGGGCCGCCGCCTTCGGGCGCGTTTCGCGCGGCAACCTGAAGCTGCGCGTCCTCTCGACGCCGAACGGCTGCCGCGGCAAGTATTACGAGATGGCCAAAGAGGTTGGACTGACAAATAGGGAACAGGGAATAGGGAACAGGGAACAGTCCGGATCGGTTCTTTCTGTTCCCTGTTCCCGGTCACCTATTCCCTCTTCCGCCTTCTCCGGCCACTGGTGCGACGTGCACACGGCGGTCGCGCAGGGCTGCCCCATTGACGTTGCCGCGCTGCGCCAGGCCATCGGCGACGAAGAGACCTGGCAGCAGGAGTACGAGTGCGTCTTCCTGGCGTCGAGCGCCAACTACATCCCGCTCGAAATGATCCTGGAATGCCAAAGCCCGGAAGCCACAACCGTCCTTCCTTCGGAATTCGGAATCCGGAATTCGGAAATAGGGAATAGGGAACAGGGAGTCGGAAATAGGGAACAGGGAATAGCCACGGCCCCGCGCCAGACGCTCAGCCGGGCCGGGGGGAACAGGGAACAGCAAGAGAGAAAGAGGGAAGAGGGCACAAGAAACAGGAAGATGGAACAGAATCAAGAGCAGGACAATAGTGCTTCCTATTCCCTATTCCCTGTTCCCTGTTCCCTCTTCTTCGGCTACGACGTGGGCCGCGTGCGCGACCTGGCCGTGCTGGCCGTCGTCGAAAAGGTGGGGGACGTCTTCTGGACGCGCGCGCTGATTGAGATGCCCGGCGCAACCTTCGCGGCGCAGGAGCAGGTTTTGCGCGACGTGATCCCGCACTGCGTGCGCGGGGCCGTGGACTCGACCGGCCTCGGCATGGAGATGGCCGAGCGGCTGGCCGCGCAGTTCCCCGGCAAAGTCGAGCCGGTCACCTTCACGCTCGCCCGCAAGCAGGACCTCGCCATCCGCATGAAGCGCAGCTTTGAGGAGCGCGCCATCCGCATCCCGGACAGCCGCGAGCTGCGCCGCGATTTGAACGCCGTCAAGCGCATCGTGACCGAGGCCGGCAACATCCGCTTTGACGCCGAGCGCGACGCGGACCACGGGCACGCCGACCGCTTCTGGGCCTTGGCGCTGGCGCTGCACGCCGCCGACCGCCGGCGAATCCCGGTCGCCTCCGGCGGCATCGAGAGCGAGCGCGACTGGTATGAGCCGAGCCGTCCCGCCCTGCGGGATGAGGGAGCGGGCCCCGATGCTCTGTTCTCCACCGACTCTTTGGAGGCCCGCTTGCTGACGCGCGCGGCTCGGACGGATTCAACAGGAGAAATCGCATGGGCTTAACCGTACTCAATCTGCAAGAGGCGCGGCGTGCCATTGCCGCCGCTGCACCTCCGGCCCCGAAGCGCTCGCGGGCATTGGAAGCCGCTTCCCCGGCGCTGCTGTTCGGGCAGGACCCGGAGGGCTATCGTCCCGTCGGCCCCTATCGCGGCCTGGGCGGATCGCTTTCGCCGCGCGACCTGCTCCCGCCGATGCACGCGCGGATGCAGCAGGTGGCCTACTACCTCTATCTCGTCAATCCGCTGGCGCACCGCATCGTCGAGCACACCAAAAACTTTGTGGTCGGCGACGGCGTCACCCTCAAAGTGGACGACCCGGCAGTCGCGCGCGTCCTCGATTCGTTCTGGCAGGACCCGGTCAACCGCATGGACGTGACGCTCCCGGAAATCGTCAAGGAGCTTGCGATCTTCGGCGAGCAGTGCTGGCTCGCCGCCGTCAATCCGGTCAATGGGCGCGTGCGCCTGGGGTACCTCGACCCGGCGGAGATTGAAGCGGTCGAGTGGGGCGAGATCGAGCTGGCCGCAGGACCGGAGGGCAGCACGGCCGTCTCCGTGCCGGTCGCGGTATGGCGCCGCCCCGCTTCCGGCGAAACGCAGCCGCGGCGCTTCCGCATCGTGCGCCTCGATGAAGACCCCGAGAGCGCCACCTTTGGCAGCCTCACCGGCGATTGTTTTTATTTCGCCATCAACAAGGCCCGCAGCGCCTCGCGGGGCGTGAGCGATCTGTTCGCCATCGGCGATTATCTCGACGGCTACGACAAGATGCTCTTCGGGCTGATTGACCGCGTCGGCTTTGCCAACGCCTTCATCTGGGACGTGCTGCTCAAGGGAGCGACCGAGGAGCAGATCCAGGAGTGGTTGAAAGACCAGCGCCCGCCGCGTCCCGGCTCCGTGCGCGCGCACAACGAGCAGGTCGAGTGGAGAACGATCGCGCCCGATTTGAAAGCCCAGGACTTCAACGAGGCCGCCCGCACCATCAAGAACATGAACCTCGCCGGCGCGGGCTTTCCCGAGCATTGGTTCGCCGAGGGCGGCAACGCGAACCGCGCCACGGCGCTCGAAATGGGCGAGCCGACCTTCCGGATGCTGCTCGAGCGCCAGGGCGCCGTCGCGTTCATGCTCCGCCAGGTCCTCGAGTTCGTCCTCGACCAGGGCATCGTCGCGGGAACGCTCGCCGAGACCGCCAGCCGCCGCTTCCAGGTGCAGATGCCGGAGATGAGCGTCCGCGATCTCGCCAAGGCCGCGCAGGCGCTCGCGCAGGTGGGCACGACGGTCGTCGAGCTGCGCCGCGCCCAACTGATTGACGCCGAGACGGCGCAGCAGCTCATCGCCTCCGCGGCCATTCAGCTCAACGTCGAGATGGACCTCCATGCCCTGCGCCAACGAATCGAGCAGGAGTCAGGAGTCAGAAGTAAGGAGCCAGAATGAAACCAAAAACTTGTCATCCCGATCCCGGCGTGCCGGGACAGGGACCTGCACTTCTGACGACTTCCCGGATTATGCCAATGTCACAGCAATCAACCTCAATACTTTCTGCGTCCTCCCCGGCCCGTTCCCGGCCATCTACGTTTCTTGGTCCCGCTGCTGTCAACGCGCCGGGGCGGGCTGCGGTTTCACTTTCTGTCATCGAAGCGAACCTGGCCGGCGGGGCGTTGCTCGAGGCTCCGGCCAACGGCGCGCACAGCGGCCGCAAGTGGCGCGTGCGCATCTTCGAGTACGGACTTTCCAAGAACCGCTATCCGTGGAATGGAAACAAAGGGAGCAGGCCAGGGGGCATGGGGAGTCGGGACTGGGGCATGGGGAGTAGGGAATCCGGAATCCGGAATCCGGCATTCGGAATCGAATCCTCCCCACTCTCTACTCCCCACTCCCTACTCCCTCTGAAGTGGACCGAGCGCTCGGCGCGCGCGGCGCTGCGGCATCTGGACGGCGCGCGGTGCTTTGCCGACCACGTCTCGGAGGGTAACGGAACTTCGCACAGCGTGCGCGACCTGATCGGATTTTTCTCCGAGCCGGCGCTGGGGCCGCGCGGCCCGGAAGCCACCCTCACGCTGCTCGAGAGCGAGCGCTGGGCGCGCGACAAGCTGCTGGCGGCCTGGTCCGCAGGGCGCGCGGAGTTGATCGGCTTCAGCCTCGACGCGGTGATCGCCGTGCGTCCGACGGGCGACGGCGCGGAGCGCGCCTTGGAAGTCGAAGACATCGTGGCGCTGCACAGCGTGGACATGGTCAGCGCGCCTTCGAGCGGCGGCCGCGCCCTCGATGTGCTCGAATCGCGCGAGCTGCGGGATTCGGAATCCGGAATCCGGAATCCGGCTACGGAAACAATGGCGCTGTCCGCATCTCGAATTCCGAATTCAGAATTCCGGACTGAGACGAACGAAAGTTCCCGTTCGCGGGAAATTCAAAGCACGTATCAACAAGGAGCAACCATGAAGCAAGAAATCCAACGAATACTGGAGGCGATACGACATCAATCTGTCGTATCGGATCCCGCGAGCGGACTGATCCCGGGCACGGAAGGCGCCCAACTCCGCCTGCAGGAGGTGCTGGAATCCGAGCTGGGCCAGCCCGAGGTGAATCCCCCGCGGGTGCTGGGGGCGCTCGCCGACTGGCTCGCGGCGCAGGAGGACTTGGCTGCCGCTCTTCCTCCGGAAGTGGCCCACGTGCGCGAGCAAGTGAAGGCGCTGCGGCAGCAGATTTCCGACGCGGTCCGCCGCCAGCGCATTGCGGAAAACCGCGTGCGGCTCGACGGGAAGCTTTCCGCCTCCCGCCTGCCGAAGCCTCTGGCCGGCCTCGTGGCCAGCCGCTTTCAACCGGATGGACCCTACGGAGGGCGCGATCTTTCTGAGGAGGATATCGAGATGGAAATTCAGCGAGTGCGGGAAGCTTACGCGGCGCTCTCTCCGGTCGGCCGCGTGATGGAGACGGGCCGCGTGAAGGTGGTCCGGGAGCCGGAGGAAAAATTGCAGATGGCGCTCGACCGCCTGTTCAACTTGCCGGTCGAAGACACCGGGGTCCCGGCGTTCCATGGCATCCGGGAAGCCTACGTCGCCTACACGGGCGACGGCGAAGTCACCGGGAGCGTCTTGCCGCATCTGCGAGTCCGCGAAGACTACACCACCGCAGGGTTCCCGAATGCGCTCGGGAACACGCTGCGGCGCGTTCTGCTCAAGGACTACCGCGACCAGGACTACGGGATCGGGCTGATCGCGCAGTTCTCGAGCGTGCCCGACTTTCGCACCCAAGAGCGCGTCCGCGTCGGCTACTTCGGCGACCTGCCGACGGTGGCCACGGAATCGGCCGACTACGGCGAGCTGACCGCGCCGACCGACGAGAAAGCGACCTACTCGGTCGTCACCTTCGGCGGCCTGGTCACCGTGACGCGGAAGGCCATCATCAACGACGACATCGGCATCGTCCCGCAGATCGTCAGCCGCCTGGGCCGCTCCGCCCGGCGCACCCTCGCGCAGCGCGTCTTCAACCTGATGATCAACAACGCCGCGATCTACGACGCTCTCGCGTGGTTCCACGCCACGCACGGCAACCTCGGCTCGACCGCGCTCTCGGCGGCGCAGCTCGACGTCGTCCGCACCGCCATGCGCAACCGCACCGAGAAGGACAGCGGCAAGAAGCTGGGCATCGGGCCGCACGTGCTGGTGGTGCCGAATGAGCTGGAAGGCCTGGCCCGCCAGGAGAACGAGCGCGAGTACGTGGACGCGAGCTTCACGCCGAACCGCGTGCGGTTCATGTTCGGGCAGTCGAGCGAGCGGGTCATCGTTTCGCCGCTGCTCTCCGACGCCAACGACTGGTACGTCTTCGCCAACGTCCAGGAAGCGCCCACGGTCGAGGTCGGATTCCTCCAGGGGCGGCAGGAGCCGGAGTTCTTCCTCGCCGACAACCCGACGGCCGCCGCCGTCTTCACCAGCGACAAGATCCGCTACAAGGTCCGCCACGAGCACGAGGCCGTCGTGATTGATTTCCGCGGCGCCTACAAGGAAGTTGTAGTGTAACCGTAGATTAGCCACAGAGGCACAGAGGACACGGAGAAGTAGGAGTTAGGAGTCAGAATGAAAACAAAAAGTCTGTCATCCCGAGGAGCGAAGCGACAAGGGACCTGCTTTTTCATCTTTCATCTTTCTTCTCGCTTCTGGCTTCTTCTCTGTGCCCTCCGTGTCTCCGTGGCTGAATTGAGATTGTAAATGCCCAAAACCATCCCCGAATTTCAACAACTCGTCGCCGGCCATTTGCAAGACGGCGCGGCCAAGCTCTCGCCCGCCGAGATCGTCAGGGCGATTGAAGAAGCCATCGCCGGCCGTTACTCCAAAGACCGGCCGCGCAAGCTGGTCGCGGACCTGACCGGCGACGGCGCGACCATCGAGTGGAGTCTTGCCGGGGTCACCGACTGGCAGGAGGGCTTTTCGCACGTCCTCCAGATCGAGTACCCGCAGGGCGACCGCTCGCCGATTTTTCTGGAGACCGGCGACTGGCTCCTCTACGACGCGCCGACGGGCCGGTCGCTGCGGTTCGCTTTCGCGTTGAGCACCGGCAAGAAGGCGCGGGTGCAGTTCACCGCGCCGCACTCGATTGACGCCTCGAGCGTCCCTGACGCCGATTTCTACGCCGTCGGAGCGCTGGCGGCGTCGCTGGCGGCGCGGCGGCTCGCGGCCGGCTACGCGCAAACCGGCGACAGCTCCATCGCCGCCGACACCGTTAATTATCGGACCAAGTCGCAGGAGTACGCGGCGCTGGCCCGGCAACTGGAGAAGCAGTACGAGAACCTGCTCGGCACCGATCCCGAGCGCAGCGCGCCCGCCGCGTCCCGCACCTCGGCGTGGAAGGGCGAGACCGCCGGCGGCGACCGGATGACGCATTAGGAGGAGCTAGGGTAGCCACGGCATGTTGTTTATGCCGTGGGTTCGTTCCGGAAGAGGCCCACGGCACACAAGACGTGCCGTGGCTACCACTACTCACTGAACAACCATGAACCTCAACCTCCAACTCGAACAACGGGCCGGAACCGAGGCGCTCGACCGATTTCCCGAGAGGTTGCGCCGCGCGGTCGAGCGCGGCTTGGATCGGGCCACGGACCTGCTCGCGCGCGCCGTCGCCGCCAACGCCCAGACGCCCTTGGGAGTCCCATCCACAGAGGCGTTCGGCGAGCTGGCGCGCAGCGTCAGCCGCGAGGTTGTGGAAGAAACCGGGCGGCAGACGGGCCGGGTCTTTCTCGCGCCGCCGGCGGACCAATACGGGATTTTCGTCGAAGTCGGAACGCGGCCGCACTTCCCTCCTCCAGCGGCGATGGAAGCTTGGGTGCGACGGCGATTGGGTGTGACCAACGACCGCCAGGCGCGCGAACTGGCGTTTCTGGTCGGGCGGAAGATTGCCCGCACCGGCACGCCGGGACGGTTCTTCTTCGAGCGGGCGCTCGCAGAGAACCAGGACCGCGTGGTGGCCATTTTGGAGGAAGAAATTGATACGGCGTTGGCGGGATAGCAGGGTGAAGTTAGGAGTCGGAGTGTTAAGGGAAGAAAAGCAGATCTTTCGTCGCTGCGCTCCTCAGGATGACACTCCACAATTAATTCTGAATTCGGAATGCTTGATGAAGCGATTGATTCGGAATTCGGAATTTTGAATTCGCGGATTCGATTATGTCCCTGGCAAACAACATTCAGGCGATCCAAACGATTCTCGAAGGCGTCACCGGCGTCGAGAACGTCTATGACACGGTGCGGAACTGGCAGACCGAAAAACAATTCCGCGACGGAGCCGCGACGCCGGGGGGCGGGATTCAGTTCTGGTTCCTCACGCGCGAGTCCACCGCCGCCGAGGACCTGGGGCCGCGCCTGACGGCCCGGCGGCACACCGTCGCGCTGCACGGTTACACGGCCCTCAGCGACGCCGCCGCGAGCGAGAAGACCTTTCAGGCGCTCGTCGAAAGCGTGGTCACGGCGCTCGGCGCGGACAGGCAACTCAACCAAACGGCGCGGCACTCCGGGCCGGCGCAGGTGCGCGCCGTGGACTTCCGCATTGTGTCAAACGTGCTCTGCCACCACGCGGAGATCGCCCTGGTGGTGGAAGACAAACCCGCATGAAAGAATCATGAACCGCAGAGGACGCGGAGGAACGCAGAGAAGGACAAGAACAAAAGCAAAACCATTCGGTTTTCAACTCTTGCGTCCTCTGCGACCTCTGCGGTGAAAGGAAATAGCAATGGCCTTTACCGAACCCACTCACGCATATGAAATGCTCTGGCGTTTTTCCGCCAACCGGCAAAGCGCGCTGGGCACGCCGCTCGCCGACGGGAACCTGACGCTCTCCGCGCTGGTCTCCGGCTACGACGTCGGCAAGCTCGCCCACCGGCTCGTCTCGAACGCCGACCGCTTCGGCAAAGGGCATCCCTATGCGACGAGCCAGCGCAAAGTGGCGCAGATGACCACGCTGCAGCGGGCCGCCGAGTTGAACGACATCTTCGCCGGCTGGGCCGCGGCCTTCTGCCTGGGCAGCCTCACGACCACGCAGCCGAACCCCACCAACAACCCGACCGTCTACGACCACGTCATTCGCTGGTCGAACCTCGCGACGTCGAAGGTGATGCCGTTCACGACGGTCCACGAGAAGCCCTGGGCGGGCCTGGCGCGCAAGCTGCCCGACCTGGTCGTGGCGAGCTTCACGCTGAGCGGGCGCGGCCAGGACGCGGTGCAGATGGCGATCCAGATGCTCGGCTCCGGGCGCGCCTCCGACGCTTCGCTCTCCGCGCCGACGCTCGCCACGCCCGCGTATCTCGACAACGGCGGCGCGGTCATCAAGCTCGGCCCGAGCGGGGCCGCGGTGGACATCTCCAGCCGCGTCATCGAATGGAGCGTCGCCGTCAACGCCCACCCCGACGAATCGAACGGGCGCTTCCCTTCCTCGGGGCTTTACGTTGGGCGCTGGTGGTACGGGCCCAAGCGCACCGCCGTGCCGGAACTCACGCTCTTCGTGAACCAGAGCGACACGGACATCCTCGACCTGTTCCGCAATGACACGGCGCAGGAGCTGCGCATCAACCTCGGCGGGGCCGTCATCACGGGCGGCCAGCCGGAAGTCTATCGCATGGACCTGCTCTGGCCCGAGATCCATTTTACGGCGGTCGAGGACACCATCGTGGACGGCAAAGTGGCGCTCCGCATGACGGTCGGCGAGGACGGCGTCTTTCAGAAAGCCGGCAGTGAGTACTTCCAGGCGACCGTCACCAACACCACGCCAGCCTATTTGGTCGCGGCCTGATCCGAGCCGCGACCGTGAGCAAGCGGGGAGATGGCCACAGAGACACAGAGAAATGAAAAGCCGAACCAGAATGAAGATGAAACATCAAGGCTGTCATCCCGATCCCGGCGTGCCGAGAGAGGAACCTGCACTTCTTCTGAATTCGGAATTCCGAATTCAGAATTCCGCGATCCGCAGCTAAAGGAACTGAAATGGAAGTAGACGCAGAATTATTCGAACTCGCGCCCGAAGAAATCGAAGTCTCGCTGCGCCTGAAGGGACCCGGCGGGCGGCACCAGCTCCTGCACTATCTGCGTCCGCCGGCGCTCGACGATTGGCGGGAGTACGAGCGCAACTTGCGGAGCACGGTCGAGAGCGTCGAGAACGACGGCGAAGAGACGCTGCGGTTTGATTCCTGCGCCGTCGAGGCCGCCGCCGCGCTCTACGACCGGCTCTTTCGCCGCGCCCAGGGCTATCGCGCCGGTGAGAGCAGCAACGGCATCGCCGCCGAGCGGATTCCGCTGCATCACAAAGAGCTGGTGGTGCGCGGGCTGAGCGACGTGGCTCCGGCGACGCCCGAGGAATCGGCGGAGCCGCCGGAAGCGGTTCCGTTTCCGCTCGATGCGGAAACGGTCGAGGCGCGCCTGGAAGCGACCCGGGCCGGAGCGAAGCATCGCAACCTCGTGCACGTTTTTCGCCCGCCGACCGCCGCCGACCGCGTCGAGTACAGCCGGGTTCATTCGCTGGCGCTCTATGTGCGCGGCTCGCAAACACTCAAGTCGCTGTTGCCGTCGCGCCTGCCGGGCCTGGTGGCGCTCTACGACAAGCTGGTCCTCGACGCGCGCGG
>Ga0209343_10001357_pt1 | contig 33033 bp, 30 predicted proteins | sample RifCSPlowO2_02_FD_184026 | JGI IMG/M metagenome (GOLD analysis project Ga0209343, IMG submission 184026) | Groundwater microbial communities from Rifle, Colorado - Rifle CSP2_plank lowO2_0.2 (SPAdes) (version 2) | ecosystem: Environmental > Aquatic > Deep subsurface > Groundwater | place... | reverse complement strand
CCGTTGGATGGCTGTGGCCAAAGCGCTGCAGCTGCATTTCCTGCAAACGGCTCAGGGTGCGGCGAAAGGCAAAGCTTAGATAGCCCTCGCAGTAGAGCTTATCGAGGGGCACCTGGGCCTCTATATAGAGTGGCACCCTGCGGTCGTAGCACTCATCCACCAGGGCGATAAAGCGCCGCACGCTGTCGTCCTTGATCGACAGCGCCGGCAGCTGACGGTCGCCGGCCTGCACCCGTTCGACGCCATCTTCGGTGCCGCGGGCGATCTTCGCCTCCCGTTGCGGGCTGCTCAGGTTGGGCACTTCGCTCAGCAGAATGGCGCTGAAACGGTCGCACAGGGCGATAAAGTCCAGGGCCGCCAGGGGCCGCTCGCACAGGTCGGCAAAACGGCACCAGAGCGTCGTTGCGCTATGGCGGATCACCCCTAGCTGACGCTGGCCCAGTTGCAGGGGCTGGTCGCTGCTGGCCTGGCCGGCCGCCAACAGGCTGAAGCTTTGCGCGAGCGGCGAGGGCATGCCCGGCGCGGCCAGCCAATAACGCTCATGGCGAATGCCCGGGTGCAGGCGATGGTCCGCGCCGCCGTCTACGGCCAGCACCTGCATATGCCGCTGCAAGGCCGCCACCGCAGGTAGAAAACGCTCGCGGTTGAAACCCTCGGCATATAACTGCTCGGGCGGCTGGTTGGAGGTGGCGACCAGCACCACGCCCTGCTCGAACATGACCTGGAACAGGCGACCGAGAATGATCGCATCGCCGATATCGCTGACGAACAGCTCGTCGAAACACAGCACCCGCACCTCCGCGCTCAGTTCACGGGCCAGGGCCCGTAGCGGATCGGCGGTGCCAGTCAGCTGGAACAGGCGCCTATGCACCCAGCGCATAAAGTGATGAAAGTGCTGACGCCGCGCCGGCACGCGCAGGCTCTGGTAGAAACTGTCCATCAGCCAGGTCTTGCCGCGGCCCACCGGCCCCCATAGATAGACCCCAAACGGGGCTTGAGCCGGGGCGGATTGCTGCAGGGCCCTCTGGCAGCTTTGCAACGCCTGGGCCGCCTGCCACTGCGCGGGGTCGGATTTGAAACCGTCGCGGTCGATGGCCTGCTGGTAGGCGCTGAGGGGCGAGCTGCAATCCATCAGCGGGCCCCGATGCGCTTGCCCATAAAGGCGGAGTTGGCCGGGCACAGGCTGGAAAATTCCGCGGTCTGGCGAATCGCTGCCGGCGCCTCGGCTCTGGCGCTAGTGATGTAGCCCAGTTGGTGAAAGAAGGCTTCGGCTGTGGTAGTCAGCAGGTAAATTTCCTGCACGCCCCGCTGGCCGGCATAGGCCTCGGCTGCCGCCACCAGCCTGGTGCCATGGCCCTTGCCGCGGGTGGCTGCGGCCACCACCAGGGACCTGAGCAGCGCCACCTCGCCATATAGCTCCAGGCCGTCCACCGCATCGGGCGAATCCTGTGGCCCGCAGGCAAGAAAGTGCTCGAAGTGTTCGGCCCGCAGGTCGGCAGTCGGCAGCTCGGCGGCTGTGAGCAAAGCCTTTACCGCGGCGGCAGAGGGGCGCAGGTAGCAATCCATAGGGTCACCAGGGCGATGGAGGTTATCTAGCTATACAGCGCCTGCACGCTAGGGGCTTTTGCGGCAAAGGTCCATAGGGGGCCGGTAAAGTGGCCATGCCGTGCTCTTATGGTAAAGGCGGGCTCTGTTTTGTAGATCCTATGTTTATACGCAAGGCCCGAATTGTCCCCATACCGTAGGAGGCCCGACCTCGGGGCGAGCTTTTGCCTGTGCTTGCCAGGGCAGCCCAGCGGGCTGCACTCTCCGCGGGTCGCGCCTCCTACGAGCCCTGCGCTGCGGCCTGGATGGCGGGCAAGCCTAGCGCCAGCTCAGCACTGGCCAGCCGGCCTGCTGCGCATGCTGCAGCAGCGCCGAATCGGGGTTGACCACATGGGGCTTGTCGACCTCGCGCAATAACGCCAGGTCGTTGCGCGAGTCGGAGTAGAAGTAGGCGCCGTCGAGGCTTTCGCCCTGTTCTTGCAGCCAGCCGTGGAGGCGGCTGACCTTGCCTTCGCGGTAGGTCAGCACGCCTTGGGTGCGGCCGCTGTAGTAGCCGTGCTGCTCCTCCAGGTCGATGGCCAGCACTTCCTCGACATTCAGGCGCGCGGCGATGGCGCTGACCAGAAAGTGCGCCGAGGCGGAAATCAGCAGAATCCGGTCGCCGGCGGCGCGGTGCTGGGCCAGGCAGCGGGTGGCGTCGCTGTAGAAGATAGGTTCGATCACGTCCTCGACGAACGGCTCGACCACATGAGCGACTTCCTCCGCCGTGCGCCCGACCAGGGGCGACAGGGTGAAGGCCATATAGTCTTCCATGGCCAGGCTGCCGGCCGCGTACTGGCACATCAGCTCCTGCTCATGGGCGATAAAGCTGTCGCCATCGACCCAACCCAGCTTGACCATCTCCTGGCTCCACAGGCTGGCGCAGTCGCCGCCGATCAGGGTTTCGTCCAGGTCGAAAATTGCCAGGGCCATCAGGCTACCTCACAGATTGCAGTGGCTTCGATATTCAGCTTGATGGCTTGGTCGCGGCCGTGCATGTCGCCTGCCGAGCGATTCAGTACATCGACCAGCAGTTCGACGCCGCGGGCCTCGACGCGGTAACGGATAACGTTGCCGAGCAGGCTGTGGCTGCGAATGCGCGCCTCGATGCTGCCCTGGCCGCCGATCTGGATGGCTTCCGGGCGGATCGCCACGCGACTGCCGATCGGCCGGCCGAGCAGGCGGCTGGCCTGGCCTGCGTCGAGCAGGTTGTAGTTGCCGATAAAGCCGGCGGCGAAGGCATCCACCGGGGCGGTGTAGAGGGTCTCCGCATCGCCGCTCTGGACTATCTTGCCGCCATTCATCAGGAAGATGCGGTCGCTCATGACCAGGGCTTCTTCCTGGTCGTGGGTGACGAAGATGGTGGTCAGCCCCAGTTCCTGCTGGATGGCGCGGATCTGCTCGCGCAGGTGTTTGCGGATGCGCGCATCCAGGGCCGACAGCGGCTCATCCAGCAGCAGCAGGCGTGGGCGGGTGACCAGGGAACGGGCCAGGGCCACGCGCTGGCATTGGCCGCCGGACAGCTGGTGCGGGTAGCGGTCGGCGAAGTCGTTAAGTTCGACCATGGCCAGAGCATCCTGCACCCGTTGCGCGCTTTCTTCCTTGCTGGTCTTCTGCATGCGCAGGCCGAAGGCGACGTTCTGCGCCACGCTCATATTGGGGAACAGCGCGTAGCTCTGGAACACCATGCCGATGCCGCGTTTCTGCGGTGCTTGCGGCACCAGGTCTTCGCCATCCAGCAGTATCTGCCCGCCGCCCACTTCGGTGAGGCCGGCGATGCAGCGCAGCAGGGTGGATTTGCCGCACCCCGAGGGGCCGAGCAGGGTGACGAACTCGCCCTGGCCTATCTCGCAGTGGATATCGCTGAAGATAGCGGTGGCGCCGTAGCTTTTGTGCAGGCCGCGGATGCTTAGAAAACTCATGGCAGATCCTTATGAAAAATAGGTGTAGAAGCCAGCTTGCTGGCGATCAATGAGGCCATTGGATCGCCAAGTCGTAGGTTGGGCTGAGCAACGCGAAGCCCAACAAGGCATAAACCGACGATGCTTGTGGCTGAGCCCTCGCTGTTGGGCTTCGTCGCTGCGCTCCTCAACCCAACCTACGCCTTGTCCTTATTTAGGCGGCCCGCCGCCCAGGTGAAGATCAGCACGAAGAAGAAGTAGGAAATCACCAGGGCGCTGTTGAAGTGGCCGCTGCTGTTTCTCATGTTGTTGAGGTACACCTGCAGGGTTTCATAGCGGGTGCCGACCAGCATATTGGCAAACACGAATTCGCCGAACAGGAAGCTGAAGGAGAGGAACAGCGACACCATCAGGCCCTTGCGCAGGTTCGGCAGCACCACCAGCAGCGCCGCCTGTAAACTGCTGGCGCCGAGCAGGTGGGCGGCGTCCATCAGGTCCGGCAGGTTGATCGCCTGCAGGTTGTTGGTGATGGCCCGGTACATAAAGGGCAGGGCGATGGTGAAGTAGCAGCCGAGCAGAATCCACGGCGTGCCGGTCATTGCCAGCGGCCCCGAGCCGTACAGCTGCAGCAGGCCCACCGAGGACACCACCGGTGGCACGGCGAAGGGCAGCAGGATCAGGATGTTCATCAGGGCGTCGAGCTTGGGGAAGTGGTAGTGCACCACGAACAGCAGCGGCAGGATCAACAGCACCGCCAGCAGCAAGGCACCGAAACACACCAGCAGCGACTGGCCGAAGGCGTTGAGAAAGCGCGCGTCGCTCCACAGCGCCAGGTACCACTTGAAGGTCAGGCCGTCCGGCAGGATGCTCGCCGACCAGCTGGTGGACAGCGAATAGAGCAGGGTGCCGGCCAGCGGCAACAACAGAATCAAAAACAGCAACCACACCACCATACGGTGGTAGAGCGCGGCGGGTGCGCGGTTAGCGAGAGACATGCTGGCTCCTCTTCAGCAGCAGTTGATGAACCAGGGTGATCAGCGCCATCAGGCCGACCAAAATCATCGCCAGGGCACTGGCCAGGTTCGGGTCGAGGGAGATATCACCCGAGACCAGCCCGGCGATGCGGATCGGCATCAGGTTGAAGTTGCCGGTGGTCAGGTAGTACACCGTGGCATAGGCGCCGAGGGCGTTGGCCAGCAGGATGACAAAGGTGCCCAGTAAGGCGGGTGTGAGCACCGGCAGGCCGATATGCCGCCAGAAGTCCCAGGTGCCTGCGCCCAGCAGCGCGGCGGACTCGCGCCAGTCCTGGCGCAGGGCGTCGAAGGCCGGGTAGAGCAGCAGCACGCCGAGGGGAATCTGGAAGTAGGTGTAGAGCACTATCAGGCCGGTTTTCGAGTAGAGGTTGAAGCTCTCGATCAGGCCCATCTGCTTGAGCAGTAGGGTCAGCGCGCCGTTGAAACCGAGCAGGATGATAAAGGCGAAAGCCAGCGGCACCCCGGCGAAGTTGCTGGTCATATTGGAGAAGGCCATGACGAAGTCGCGCAGCTTGCTGTCCACCTGGCGCAGCGAGTAGCTGCCGAGAATGGCGATGGCCATGCCCAGCAGGCTCGACCAGAAGGCGATCTGCAGGCTGTGCTTGATCGCCTGCAGGTAGAACTTGGAAGCGAAGATCTTGGCGAAATTGGCCAGGCCCCAGCCTTCGGCGCTGTGCAGGCTGTTGACCGCGACCCAGAGCAGCGGGGCGATCTGGAAGACGATAAAGAACAGGGCGAAGGGCAGCAGGCACAGCAGCGCCAGCCACTTGCCCTTTAGCCGCGGAGTTAGCCGTGAGCGCGTGGCGGCCTTGGGTAGCGTGGTGTCGGCCAGCTTGGCGCTTTGTTCGAATGACGCGCTCATTTCAATAGTTCTCTGCAGACGGGTTTGTCGTGGGGTACGCCGAGCAGCTCGCAGACGGTGCCGCACAGCTCGGTCTGCCGTGGCTGGGCCGCCGGGTCCAGGCTGAAGGCGTCGCCCAGAACGAACAGCGGCACCTGCCGTTCCTCGGCCAGCAGGCCGTTGTGGCTGCGGTCGTTATTCATGCCGTGATCGGCGCTGACCAGCACCTGGTAACCGGCCTCCAGCCAGCCTTGCAGGTAGTCGGCCAGGAGGATGTCGGCGACCCGCGCGCTATTGCGGTACTGCGCGCTGTCGAGGCCGTGCTTGTGGCCGGCGTCGTCGATATTCATCGGGTGCACCAAAAGAAAATTCGGGCTGTGGCGCAGGCGCAGGCTTTCCGCGTCGGCGAACAGGTGGGAATCGGGGTAGTGATCGGCGTAGTAGAAATGCCCGTGCTGGATCGGCAGCTCGGGATCAAAGGTATGGCGGTCGCGGACGGCGTCGAAGGGCGCGCGGTTATACAGCTCGCTGATCCAGTGATAGGCCGTGGCGGCGGTGCACAGGCCGGCGGCGCGGGCGTAATGGAAGATGCTGCGCTGGTTGGACAGGCGCACCACATTGTTGTGCACCACGCCGCTGTCGATGGGCCGGACCCCGGTGAGGATGCATTCGTACAGCGGGCGGGACAGCGAGGGCAGCTCGCATTCGAGCCGGTACAGCGCGGCGCGCTTGGCGCCACAGTAGGCCTGCAGATGACCCAGCGCATGGCGGGCCACCTCATAGTTCAGGCCATCCAGTACCACCAGGATGACGTTGTGTTTCATTAGGTACATCTTCCTTGCGCTGCGGGTTTGCGGTGTATGTGTAGGAGCCAGCTTGCTGGCGATCATCCGTTCGGCAGATCGCCAGCAAGCTGGCTCCTACGGGGGCATCGACCTGGAGTTTTACTCCATATTGATGATGACGTTTTCCTGCCATTGCTGCGGCAGGGCCTTGGAGGTGGCTTCCCAGGCCTTGGCGTCCTTGATCGGCTGGACCTTGGCGTACTGCGCGTTAGGCAGCAACTTGGCCTGGACTTCGGCCGGCAGGCTCAGGTGCTCGGCGCGGATCGGCCGGGCGTTGCCCTTGGCCAGGTTGATCTGCCCGGCGTCGCTCAGGATGTACTCGCGCGCCAGCTTGGCGGCGTTGGGGTTCTTGGCGTACTTGTTGATGATGGTGGTGTAGCCGGAGATCACCGAACCGTCGGAGGGGATCAGCACCTCGAAGCGGCTCGGATCGATCTGATCGCGGTAGGACAGGCCGTTGAAGTCCCAGACCACGCCGACTTCCACTTCACCTTTCTCCAGGGTCTGGATGGTGGGGTTGGCCAGCGACAGACGACCCTGTTCGGCGATGTCCGCGAAATACTCCAGGCCCGGCTGGATATTCTTCTCGTCACCGCCGTTGGCGATGGCGGCCGCCAGCACGCCGTTGACCGCCTGCGCCGCGGCGCTGACGTCGCCGATGGCGACCTTGTAGCTGCCTTGTTTCAGCTCGGCCCAGGAGGTCGGAATATCCTTGACCAGCTGCTTGTTGACGATAAAGGCGATGGAGCCGGTATAGGCCAGCATCCAATGACCGTCGGCGTCCTTGGCCCAACTCGGGACCTGTTCCCAGGTGCTGGGTTTGTAGGCTTGGGTAACACCCTGTTGCACCGCGATGGGGCCAAAGGCCGCACCGACGTCACCGATATCGGCGCTGGCGTTATCTTTCTCGGCGGCGAACTTGGCGATTTCCTGGGCCGAGCTCATGTCGGTGTCCATATGCTTGAGGCTGTACAGCTTGTCCAGGTCGACCCAGGTGTCCTTCCAGTTGGCCCAGCTGTCTGGCATGCCCAGGCTGTTTACCGCGCCTTCGGCGCGCGCGGCCTGTTGCAGCGCTTGCAAGTCCGTTTCAGTAGCCATGGCGGAAGTCGCCAGGGCGATGGCCGAGCCCATCAGTGAAGCCAGCAGCAGTTGTTTCATTGGAAACTCCTTTGCGATGAGAGTGCGTGCGGTAAAAAGGTTCTGGTCTAGATCAGCAAGACCCAGGCCAATTTAGGCCAGTTAAATGACAGTTTTATGTAGCTTGGCTATTTGCCGAGCTGTTAACGCCTCGCCAAACTGGCGCATCCCAAGCGTAGACCATGAACAAGTGCCTGAATATTCGGCTGTATGGCCAGGGTTTAGCGGGTTTCTCTGTGCTTTGAAAGAAATTTGTCACTACTCGGTCATCTAGTCTGCTTAAACTTGAAATATAAATGTCGAGGCTGCACAAGCAGTTTTAGGCCCTGGAATGGGGCTGGACTAGTCCAAATAGGGAGGTCTTGATGCGCGATGAAGCGCCGCGGGCGGTAACTGCTATCTGTAGGGCCCTGGAAGAGCAGATCGAACATGGCCTGTTGCCGTCCGGCAGCCAGCTACCGGCTGAGCGCAAGCTCAGCGAGGTGTTCGACACCACCCGCATCACCTTGCGCGAGGCCCTGGGCCAGCTCGAGGCCCAGGGGCTGATCTACCGCGAGGAGCGCCGCGGCTGGTTCGTTTCGCCGCCACGGGTGGCCTACAACCCGCTGGTGCGCAGCCACTTTCACGCCATGGTCGGCGAGCAGGGCCGGGTGCCGGCCACCGAGGTGTTGAGCGCGCGCTTGATTCCGGCCAGCGCGGAGATCTGCCAGATCCTGGCCCTGCCGGCGCTGTCCAGCGTGTACCAGATCCGCCGCGCGCGGCGCATCGACGGGCGCCTGGTGCTCTATGTCGAGCACTACCTGAATCCCAACTACTTCGCCGGCATTCTGGATTTCGACCTGACCCGCTCCCTGACCGATCTGTACGCCAGCGAGTACGGCATCCATTACGGCCGGGTGCGTTTCGATATGGTGCCCACAGCCCTGCACGGAGAGGCCGCGGCGGCCTTGAAGGTGGCGGTGGGCAGCCCGGCGCTGCGCATAGTGCGGATCAACCGCGACCAGCACGGCCGGCTGATCGACTGCGACCTGGAATTCTGGCGCCATGACGCCCTGCATATCAGCGTCGAGGTGCCGGAGTAGGCAGCGCTTATGTGTTGAATTCAGGGCGCTAAAGGGCGCACGCCAGGCTGCGCCAAGCCGCAACCTAGGCGGCGACTAGCCTTTGGCTTGCCGGCAGAAACTCCAGAGTCTCGCCATCCGCCGGCACCCGTAGGCGTTTCTCCAAGCCCTGCAGCGCGGCCTCTTGCAGCAGCTCGTTGCGGGTCACCGGGCAATGATCGAGGGCCTCCAGATGGTTGGCCACGACTATGCCCTGGCTCAGCCCCAGGGCGGTGAGGATATCGGCCTGGCCCATGATAAGCGGGCTGCCGATATCCATCACGGCGCCGCCGGCCGGTAGCACGCTGACCTCCGGCGCCAATACGCTCAGGCAATGGCGCACCTCGGCGGTGAGAAGGGTGTCGCCGGCGATATAGAGGCTGGGCTCGCCCGGGATCTGAATGAAATAGCCGTGCCCGTGGGCCATCATCCGGCCGATAAAGCCTTCGCCGTGCAGGCAGGGAATGGGCCGGACGCTGCCGCCGAAGAAGGGGCTGGTCGGCTGCTCGGGCAGCACCTGCTGGACATTGAGGCGAAGCTTGCGCAGATAGTCCGCGTCTTCCTCCATGCAGATGAGCGGCAGCTTGCGCTCGCGCAGCCAGCGCACGCCGGCGCGGTCGAGGTGGTCGAAATGGCCTTTCTGGCAGTGAGTGATCAGGCAGTGGGTCACCTGGCCCAGCAGCTCGTCGGCGTTATCCGGCAGTTCGACCAGCGGGTTGCGCCGGCGGCTGCGGGTCAGATACTTGAGCGAGGGAATCTGGCCTTGGGCCGCCAGCATGGGGTCCACCAGCAGGCGAACCTCGCCGAACTCGACGATCAGGGTGGCGTTGCGCACTTGGGTGATTTTCATGGGAGCCTCCGATTCAGGTGCCGCCATTGTAAAAATCACGGGGGCGCGGGAGGATGGCACAAATTGCCATAAAACGGACATTCCATGCCAATCCAGAAAATCGGCTTGCTGCTCTATCCCGGCTGCATGCCGGCCGGCTTGTTCGCCTTCGCCGACCTGCTGCTCGCCGCCAACCGCCGGGTCGGCGAACGACGTTTCGAGGTCTGCTGGGTCGGCCTGGATAGTCGGCCGGTCGACTCGGCCCATGGCATGCGCCTGCAGCCGGACAGCAGCCTGGCCGCGGCGGGTTGCACGGCTGTGCTGATTCCCGGGCTCTGGGCGGACTCGGCGGCCGCTATGACGCAAGCCTTGATAGCCAATCGCGAGTTGATCCGCGCCCTGGCCCAATTGGATCAGCAGACCCAGCTGTGGAGCTATTGCACCGGGGTGTGCCTGCTGGCCCAGAGCGGGCGCCTGAGCGGCGAAACGGCGACCGCCACCTGGTGGCTGGCGGACAGCCTGCAGACGCGCTTCCCCCAGGTGAATTGGCAGTTCCAGCAGACCCAGGTGTTCAACCGGCAGAGCGCCACCGCTTCCGGGGTCAGCGGTTACTTGCCGATCGCCAAGGCGCTGATCGAGGGCCAGCTGGGGGTGGAGGTCTATCGCGATATCGCCAAGCTGATGGTATTGCCACGGCCCGAACCGGCGGCGCCGGTGTTCCGCAGCATAGGTCTGATGGAACAGGCCGATCCGCTGCTGCGCAGGCTGCATCTGTTGGTGGAGCGGTTGCCGGCGCAGCAGCTCAACGTGCCGCAGTTGGCGGACGAGTTGGCGGTCACGGCGCGCACCCTGGCACGCAGGATCAAGGCGCTGACGGGCCATGCGGTGGCCGACCATGTGCGGCTGATCAAGCTCAATCAGGCCGGCGAGCGACTGATCCTGACCGGCGACTCGATCAGCCGTATCAGCGACTCATTGGGCTTTAGCGACGAGTCCAGCTTTCGCCGCAGCTTCAAGCGGGTCACCGGGTTGACCCCGGTGGCCTATCGGCAGCAGTTCAAGCTGTAGCTGTTGTGGTTCGCCGAGGAGGCCCGGATTCAGGGCAATTCGGGGCAGGAATAGAAGGCGGTCAGCACCTTGACCAGGTGCGCCAGGTCATGGCTGCCGCCCAGTTCGCGGATCGAGTGCATGGCGAAGGTCGGCAGGCCTATGTCGACGGTGCGTACGCCCAGCTGGCTGGCGGTGAGCGGGCCTATGGTCGAGCCGCAGCCCATGTCGCTGCGGGTGACGAAGCTCTGCACCGGTACTTCGTTTTCCAGGCACAGATGGCGGAAGAACCCGGCGGTTTCGCTGTTGGTGGCGTAGCGCTGGTTGCTGTTGATCTTGATCACCGGGCCGGCGTTGAGCTTGGGGCCGTGGTTTTCGTCGTGCTTGTCGGCGTAGTTGGGGTGCACGCCATGGGCGTTGTCGGCGGACACCAGCAGGGAGCGCTGGATGCTGCGCACGAAGGCGTCGCCCTCCGGCAACAGGCGGAGCAGCACCTGCTCGAGCATCGGGCCATCGGCGCCGCAGGCCGAGCTGGAGCCCACTTCCTCGTGGTCGGTGCAGGCCAGCACGCAGGTCTCGATGTCCGGGGCGGCCAGCAGCGCCTGCAGGCCGGCGTAGCAGGACAGCAGGTTGTCCAGGCGCGCGCCGGCGATAAAGTCGCCGTTCAGGCCGATCACGGCGGCAGCCTGGGTGTCGTAGAAACTCAGCTCGTAATCCAGCACCGCATCGGCGCTGAAGTCATGCTCGCGGGCCAGTTGCTCGGTGATCAGGGCGCGGAAGTCCGCCGCTTGCGGATCGGCCAGCTGCGCCAGAATCGGCGGCAGTTCGTTCTGCGCGTTGATCGCCCAGCCCAGGTTGGCTTCACGGTTCAGGTGAATGGCCAGGTTGGGAATCACCGCGATGGGCCGCTGGAAGTCGATCAGCTGGCTTTCCACCTTGCCGTCGCGCCTGTAGGTGACGCGCCCGGCCAGGGACAGGTCGCGGTCGAACCAGGGCGCCAGCAGGGCGCCGCCATAGACTTCCACGCCCAGCTGGAAAAAGCCCTGGCGCTGCAGCTCCGGCTGCGGCTTGACCCGCAGGCACGGGCTGTCGGTATGCGCGCCGACCAGGCGCAGGCCGCCGTCCACCGGCGCGCGCTGACCTAGCTTGATGGCGATGAGCGAGGAGTCGTTGCGGGTCACGTAATACCGGCCGCCGGCCTCGGTGTGCCAGCTGGCGCGCTCGTCGAGATGCTGGAAACCGGCCGCTTCCAGGCGCTGGGCCAGGCTGGCGGTGGCATGAAAGGGGGTGGGCGAGGCCTTGAGGAAATCGATCAGGCCTTGATTCAAATCTTCGCGCATAGGGCACTCCAGGCGGCAATGGCCGGAGTTTAACGGATTTGCCCGGCGCGTTGGGCGCTGGTGAGATCAGCCGGGGATGGCGACCAGGCTGAGCAGATAACCCTCGAACTCGGCAAATTGCCCAGTCAGTTGGCTGCCGGCCGGCCAGTCGGGGTGCAGGTCGATCAGCAGGCGCAGGCTCAGGCTGCCGTCTGCTGCGACCTCGAGCAGTTCGGCATCCTGGAAATAGAAGTGGCGCCGCACCAGGGGGTAGAGGGCCTTGAACAGGCTCTCCTTGCTGGAAAAGGTCAGGCTGATACGTTGCGCGCGTTGCTCGCTGGGCAGGCTTTCCAGGCGAAATAATTCGGCCGGGGTGAGGATTTCCGCGGCCAGGCGTTCGGCGCGCGCGGTCGGCAGCAGTTTCTCCACATCCAGGCCCAGCCCGTGCCAGTCCTGGGCTTGCGCGACTAGGGCGCCGGCCCAGCCGCTGCCATGGCTGATGGAGCCGAGCGTGCCGGCTGGCCATTGCGGCGCGCGGTCTGCACCAATGCTTGGCACGCTGGCCGTGCCGGTCAGACGCAGCAGGGCTGCGCGGGCGCACAGCCGGCCGGCCAGGTATTCCGCCTGGCGTTTGGCCACCCCGGGCACCGGGGCAATGGCGCAGCGGCCGAAATCCTCGGGGGCAAGCAGGGCCGGATCGAAGCGCGTGCTGAGCAGCTGCACGCCGGGCAGCCGCTGCGGCAATGGCCAGTGATCGCTCAAAGGGGTGCAGCAGGCGGGCAGGTAGGGGTTAGTCATCGCGCCATTGTGCCGTGCGCCGGCCGGTGAGGCCAGCTAGGGTCTGTTGCCGTTTCGATGCGGCCGCGAAACGGCAACAGACCCTAAGTGTGCGGTTACATTTCTTTGCACAACGGCAACAAAGCTAAACGGAGTGCTCCAGGCTTTTTTGCCACACTGGCGCCTGCGTTTCTTTGGGGACGCAGGTGAGGTTGTAGCTGGCGTGGGCTTGAGGGTCTGCTCCGGCATTTCTCTGAGAATGAGTGCGGGAGCCCGTTTGGGCTCCCGTTTTTTTTACGTGAAATTCAGCGTCGCCTTGGCCTGATCGAACGCATTCACCCCTGAGGCTTAAGGCTCAAGCGCCGCGAGCCAGCGATCGGGCTGCGGCTGGCGATGATGCTGTGGTCCAGATCGCCCTTGAGCGTTTCGAACAGGTCCAGGGTGAATAGCCGATTGCCGATATACCAGGAGTGATCCGGATTGCCGAGAAAGCCCTGGGGCTGATCCGCCGCTTGCAAGGCCGGGCTGGCGAGCAGCGCCTGGTGATAGCTGCTGCAGTCGATATCCACAGCGCGCCGCGGCGCCGCTTCCGGCAAACCGATGCGGCCGGCCCGTGGCGCAACGCCGGCGCGTTTGACGTTGGACAGCTTGAGCACGCTGTCGCCGAGGCTGAAGTAGTTGGTCAGCCGCGTGCAGTGGCGGTACAGCGAGTCGCTGCAGGCGTGGCCCTCGGCGAGCGAGGCGGCGGAGATGTCGGCGCCGATCAGGCACAGCTGGCTGACCATCCAGCTGTTGTTTTCCAGCTTGGCATCGTCGGCGTCGTCGAAGGCTTCGCGCACCACATAGGCGCCCATGGAGTGGGCGAGGATATGGGTGTTCACCGCGCAGTCTGGGGTCTGTTTGGCCGCCAGGCGGGTGAGCAGGTCGGTGACCAGTTGCATGGCGGTTAGCTTGGCGTCGTGGCGATCTTCCAGGTAGCCGACTGTCTTGTTGTCGCTGGGCCAGTCGAAGGACAGCAGCGCGCCTTTCCAGCCGAGCGCCTGGAGATCGGCCTTGAGCCGGCGGTGGCGTTTGATCACCTCGACGGCGCTGTTGTTGTAGCCGTGCACATACACCAGGATGTCGCCGCGCTGGGCGCCGCTGCGCCCGTCGGTGCCCCAGATTGCCTCGGCCAGCAGCTGCTGCAACCAGGCCTTGACCCAGAGTTCACCCGTGCGGCCATGGCTGGGCAAGGGTTCTGGGTCGGCGGCGGGCACCAGCAGCATATGCGAGGGGCCGGGTTCGGCGGCGAACACGCCGTGTTTGGGACGGCGGGCGCTGACCACGAAATCGTTCATCGTCGAATACTCCTGGGTGTTCCGGTGCCGGATAAATCAGCGCGGACTGCACGCAGGGCAAAGGCAGATGATCAAGAAGAGGAACAGGGACTGGCGGGTTTCCTTACCTCTGGATGGCAGCTGCGCAAGCGCTGCGAGCCTCTCGGCTGACTCCATGTGAGTGTCGGTTTCAGGCTAGACCCTGGCGCGGCTAAAGGCACAAGCACTGGGGGCGGATCAGGACAGGCGGTCATGCTGGCGGCGAGCAAGTGCCGGGTCAGAGATGCGCGGCTTAGCTTTCCTGGGCGCGGTAGGCGCCGGGGGTCAGCCCGGTCCATTTCTTGAACGCGCGGTGAAAGGCCGAGGGTTCGGAGAAGCCCAGCTGCTCGGCGATGTCCTGGATCGCCAGGTCGGCGCGGCCCAGGTGGTAGATGGCCAGGTCGCGGCGCAGATGGTCCTTCAATTCCTGAAAGCTCGAACCTTCCTCGCGCAGATGCCGGCGCAGGGTCTGCGGGCTCATATGCAGCTGCTGCGCCACCGTATCCAGGTCCGGCCAGTGGCTGCAGTCGCGGCCGAGCAGGCGGCGGATCTGGCTGATCAGGCTGTCGCCGCCATCCGGGCGGGCCAGCAGGTCGGCCGGTGAGTGCAGGAGGAACTGCTTGAGGGTGCGCTCGTCCTGCAGCAGCGGCATGGCCAGGTAGCGAGCGTGGAACAGCAGGCTGGTGCGTCCGGCAGAAAAGCGCCGAGTGCAGGGGAACAGCAGCTCGTATTCGCCGGCGTGGGCGGGTTCGGCGTAGGTGAAGGTGGCTTCCTCCAGGCGGATGCGCTGGCCGATCAGCCAGCTGCCGAGGCGGTGCCAGATCACCAGCAGGCTTTCCACCAGGAAGTGATCCGGGTCCCACAGGCTCGAGTCGTCCACCGCCAGGCGCGCCCAGTCGCCTTCGCGCTGGATGCTGATGCTCGGCGCCTCGGGAAACAGGCTGTAGAACAGCGCGCCGCGGCCCAGGGCCTTGTCCAGGGAATGGCAGTGGATGATGGCGTGGCACATCATGGCGAAGGTGCCGCGCTTGCTGCGTTGGCGGCCAAAGCCCAGGTATTCGTCGTCGAGGCTTTCCCACAGCAGTTGCAGCAGGCGGGCGAATTGCTCGGGGGCCACCCGCGCCCGTGGCTCATCCAACAGGGCCGTTTGAATGCCCAGTTGGCGCAACAGCGGCGCGCAGTCCTGGCCCTGGCGCTCGGCCCCGCGCAAGGCGGCGCGGACGAAATGGCTGGCGATGGTGCGTTCGCGCATGGCGGCTCCTTGAAAGTGCGTCGATGGTATGCAGTTCGATGGACGCAGGACAAGCCGGCCGAGCGATTGGGTCAATCGAGGCTGAGCGCCTGGGTCATTGAGGCGGCGGGAGGCTGCGCCTAACCTGCAGGACGACCTCAGCTCAGGAGCAGCCCAGCATGCAGCGCACTATCTTCGACACCGAACACAACATGTTCCGCGACGCCTTCGCAGCCTTTCTGAAAAAGGAAGTGCTGCCGCACCAGGACGAGTGGGAGGCGGCCGGGGTGGTGAGCCGCGAGGTGTGGAAGAAGGCCGGCGATATGGGCTTTCTGCTGCCCTGGGCGGACGAGGAATATGGCGGCGCCGGGCTCAAGGATTTTCGCTACGAGCAGATCATGTGCGAGGAGCTGGCCAAGATCAACGAGCCGGGCTTTATGCTGCCGCTGCATTCGGCGCTGTGCGGCCCCTATATCGCCGAGTACGGCAACCCTGAACAGAAGGCGCGCTTTATGCCGGGCATCATCCGCGGCGAGCTGATCCTGGCCGTGGCCATGACCGAGCCGAGCGCCGGCTCGGATCTGGCCGGCATGCGCACCACGGCGGTGGACAAGGGCGATCACTACCTGCTCAACGGCTCCAAGGTGTTTATCTCCAATGGCCTGCTGGCCGATCTGGTGATAGTCGCGGCCAAGACCGACCCGGCCAACAAGCACGCCATGGGCCTGTTCCTGGTCGAGCGCGGCATGCCGGGTTTCGAGCGCGGCAAGAACCTGGAAAAACTCGGCATGAAGAGCCAGGACACCGCCGAACTGTTCTTCAATAACGTCAAGGTGCCCAAGGACAATCTCTTGGGCGACGCCAAGGGCGGCTTCTTCTACCTGATGAATATGCTTGCCCAGGAACGTCTGACCAATGCCTGCGGCGCGGTGGCCGGCGCCGAGGCGGCGCTGCAGACCACCATCGATTATGTAAAGGAGCGCAAGGCCTTCGACCGGCCGATCGCGCACTTCCAGAACACCCGTTTCAAGCTGGCCGAGATGCGCACCCAGATAGACGTGGCCCAGGTCTTCGTCGACCGCTGCGTGCTGGATCACAACCAGAAGAAGCTCAGCCCGGAAGTGGCGGCCGAGGCCAAGCTGTTCACCACCGAGCTGCTCGGCAAGGTGGTCGACGAGGGCGTGCAACTGCACGGCGGCTGGGGCTATATGTGGGAATACCCGATCTGCAAGATGTACGCAAACGCGCGCATCCAGCGCATCTTCGCCGGCACCTCGGAAATCATGAAAGAGATTATCAGCCGCGGTATGAAACTGTAGGGCGGGTGCAACCCGCCAGCCGTCATTCGCGGAATCAAAGGAGATCGCTATGTCCACAGTCACTGGTGCCATAGACGCCTGGGCCCAGCCGGCCAACGGGCGCGCACGCCAACTGCTGCCGGAAGTCGTGCGGCTGTTCGAGAAGTCCGGCTCCGCCCATCTGCTCGATCAGCCCCTGAGCCCGGAGCAGACGGTGGCCGAGATGGACCAGGCCGGGGTGGAGAAGCTGATGCTCGCCGCCTGGTGCCGGCCTGAGGGCTGGGTCTTTAGCAACGATGAGATCGCCGCGTTTACCCGCGCCTTCCCCGAGCGTTTCGTCGGCGTGGCCAGCGTCGACCTGAGCAAGCCCGTGGCGGCGGTGCGCGAGCTGGAGCGGGCTGTGCTCGAACTGGGCTGCAAGGCCCTGCGCATAGTGCCCTGGCTATGGAAGCTGGCGCCCAATCACCGCCTGTACTACCCGCTCTATGTGAAATGCATCGAACTGGATATCCCGTTCTGCACCCAGGTCGGCCACACCGGGCCGCTGATGCCCTCGGAAACCGGGCGGCCGGTGCCTTATCTGGACGAAGTGGCGTTGGATTTTCCCGAGCTGCGCATAGTCGCCGGGCATATCGGCCATCCCTGGACCGACGAGATGATTGGGCTGGCCTGGAAGCACGATAACCTCTATATCGACACGTCGGCCTACCTGCCGCGTTACTACCCGGCGCAGCTGCTGCACTTTATGCAGAGCTACGGGGCGGACAAGGTGCTGTTCGGCTCCAACTTCCCACAGCTGTCGCTCGAGCGCTGCATGGCGCAGGTCAAGGAGCTGGGCTTAAGCGCCGCAGTCGAGGCCAAGTTCCTCCACGCGAATGCACGGCGGGTATTTAAGCTCTAACGTTTAGGGTCTACAAAAATAATAAAGAGGGCAAAAGATGACCGACCAACTGCCCCTGGAGCGCCTGGCGTTCTGGGTCGAGAAGCGCCCCGATGCACTCTGGTTGAGCCAGCCGCTAAACGGCCAATGGCATGACTTCAGCTGGAAGCAGGTCGACGACCAGGCGCGGCGTCTGGCCAGTGCGCTGCTGGCCTTGGGCTGCGCGCCGGGCGAGCGGGTGGCGTTGCTGTCGAAGAACTGCGCCGAGTGGTTTATCGCCGACCTGGCGATCATGCTCGCCGGTCTGGTCAGCGTGCCGTTGTATCCGCTGCAGTCGGCCGAGAGCATCGACTATGTGTTGCGCCATGCGCAGTGCAAGGCGATCTTCCTCGGCAAACTGGACGAGCCGGAAAAGCTCGCCGCCGGCATTCCACCCGAGCTGCTGCGCATCGCCATGCCCTATCCGACGCTCCCGGCCGCGCACCTTTGGGCGCAACTGCTGGCCAGTCATCAGCCCCTGCGCGAGGCCCATCGGCAGACGCCGGACGAGTTGCTGAGCATCCTCTATACCTCCGGCACCACCGGCCAGCCCAAGGGCGTGATGCTTTCGGCCAAGGCCTTTGCCGTTGCCGGCAGCCGCTCGGTCGAGGCGCTGGGGATCACCGAGCAGGATCAATATTTCTCCTACCTGCCGCTGTCTCACGCCGCCGAGCGCTTTCTGGTGGAGATGAACAGCCTGTACAGCGGCGGGCGGGTGGCCTTTGTCGAGTCCCTGGAAACCTTCGCCAGCGATTTGCGCCATGTGCGGCCCACGGTGTTTTTCTCGGTGCCGCGGCTATGGACGCGCTTTCAGCAAGGCGTGCTGGAGAAGCTGCCGCAGCACAGGCTGGAGCGCCTGCTGGGGATTCCACTAATAGGTTGGCTGCTGGCGCGCAAGATCCGCCAGGGCCTGGGCCTGGATCGCGCACGCATTCTGGTCAGCGGCGCGGCGGCCATTCCGCGTGCCTTGCTCGACTGGTACCAGAGCATCGGTCTGACCCTTTGCGAGGGCTACGGCATGACCGAGCACTTCGCCTATGGCTGCTTTAACCGCCCGGGCCAGGTGCGTCTGGGCACGGTCGGCCGGCCCATGCCAGGCAATGAGCTGCGCATCGCCGACAACGGCGAAATCCTCCTGCGTTGCCCGAGCCTGATGCTGGGCTACTACCTGGACCCGGAGAAAACCGCCGAAACCATAGACGATGGCTGGCTGCACACCGGCGACAAGGGCGAGGTGGATGTCGAGGGTTACCTGAAAATCACCGGGCGGGTGAAGGATATCTTCAAGACCAGCAAGGGCAAGTACGTCGCCCCGGCGCCCATCGAAGGGGAAATCGCGAAGAATCTCTGGGTCGAGCAGGTGTGTCTGATGGGCAGCAACCTGGACCAGCCGCTGGCGCTGATCGAGCTGTCGCAGGCCTCCCGCGCTCAGCCGCGCGAGCGACTAGCGCGGGATCTGGAGCAGACCCGCCAGCAACTCAACGCGCAGCTGCAGGCCCATGAGCGCATCAGCCATTTCCTGCTGGTGCGCGAGGCCTGGACGGTGGACAACGGCTGCATGACCCCGACCATGAAAATCCGCCGCAATGTACTGGAGGCGCGCTTCGCCGAGGAGTTGGAAAAACTCGACGCCCAGCAGCCGCTGTATTGGCAGTGATTGAAGGTCCGTAGGGCGGACATGGCGCAGCCTTGTCCGCCACCGGCGGCGTACAAGCCGCGCAGCGGCATGTACGCCCTACGGGGTGTAGGCGGTTACCTAGGGTGGGCATGGAAGCCTTGCCCACCCCCCTGGCGTCATGCTCGCATATGAAATCAACAAGGAGCTGCAATGAACGGCCCGCTGTCTTCCCTGAAAGTGCTGGACTTCTCCACCCTGCTGCCGGGGCCATTCGCCTCCCTGTTGCTGGCCGATATGGGCGCCGAGGTGCTGCGCATCGAGTCGCCCAGCCGCATGGACCTGGTGCGGGTGCTGCCGCCCCATGACGGCGGGGTGTCCGCCAGCCACGCCTACCTCAATCGCAACAAACGCTGCATCGCCCTGGACCTCAAGCAGGCCGAGGCGGTGGCCCTGGTCAAGCAGCTGGTGGCCGAGTACGACATAGTGCTGGAGCAATTCCGCCCCGGGGTGATGGACAAACTGGGCGTCGGCTATGAGGCGCTGAAGGCGATCAATCCCAGGCTGATCTATGTGTCCATTACCGGTTACGGCCAGACCGGCCCCTACAAGGACCGCGCCGGCCACGACATCAACTACCTGGCCCTGGCCGGTATCGCCAGCTACACGGGGCGGCGTGAAACCGGCCCCTTGCCCCTGGGCATCCAGGCCGCCGATATCGCCGGCGGCTCGCTGCATGGGGTGATCGGCCTGCTGGCGGCGGTGGTGCAGCGCCAAGTGACGGGGCAGGGCCAACAGGTGGATATCAGCATGACCGACTGCGCCTTCAGCCTGCACGGCATGGCCGGCGCCGGCTATCTGGCCGCCGGGGTGGAGCCGGCAATGGAAAACCAGGCGCTGAACGGCGGCAGCTTCTACGACTACTACCGCACCCGCGATGGCCGCTGGTTCTCGGTGGGCAGCCTGGAACCGCAATTTATGCAGCAGTTCTGCGCCGCCATCGGCCGCCCGGAGCTGGCCGCCCGCGGCCTGTCGGCCAAGCCCGAGGAACAGCGCGCGCTCAAGCGCGAGATCGAGATCGAGTTCGAGAAGCGCGATTCCACCGAATGGAGCCAGCTGTTCGCCGGTTTGGACGCCTGCGTCGAGCCCATGCTCAGTCTGTCCGAGGCACTCGAGCATCCGCAGCTCCAGGCCCGCGGCCTGGTCGCCGAGGTGCCGCGGGCGGGCAGCGCCCCGCAGCGGCAGATCGCCTGTCCCATCAAGTTTTCCGCCGGCCTGCCCGCACCGCGGCATATAGGCGCGGCTCTGGGCGCGCATACCGAAGAGGTGTTGGCTGAACTGGGCTATTCGCCCGAACAGATCGCGCAGCTCAAGGCCACCAAGGTCATCGCCTAAGAACCTGTTTAGGATCTGCTGCTGGCTCAGCGCTGCCCGGAACAGGCTGGCAATCCCCGGCTGCCCAGCCCTCTTATCGATTATTTTTTGCAGGCTAAAACGGCCATGGCAGGCCGGCGGGATGCCCGTTGTCCGCTGCCGCGCCGCTCTTGCTGGCCCGGCGCGCATGATGCAGACTGGCCCGCAGCCCTGCACGCCTTGAATGGGTGTTCTACCATCACTGATCGTGCGCAGTGTCGTCAGCGGGGCTGTCGGTTGTGATGGGTGGATGATCCTATCTGTACCTGCTGTTTGCTGTGTGGTCTCCGAATAATGGATGTGAGGAGCAAGGCTCATGTACACCAGCCATCTCTCTTTGCGCGTGTTTGTCCTGGGCGCTCTGCTGATCTTCATGGGCCAGGCCCTGGCGCTCGACAAGCCTGCGGGTCCCCCTGTATTGAGCCTGTCGGGGCAGATCGATCAGCCCAATGAGCAACAGCAAGCCGTGTTCGACATGCCGATGCTGCATGCCCTGCCGCAACACAGCTTCACCACCCAGACGCCCTGGTATCCGCAACCGGTCAAGTTTACCGGCCCCTTGCTGCGTGATGTGCTGGCCGCCGCTGGCAGCACAGGCGCTCGCATAGTGGCCATAGCGCTGAACGACTACCGTACCGAGATCCCCGTGCAAGACACGCTGGATTACGAGGTGATAGTGGCCACGCTGATGAACGACAAGCCCATGCCGGTGCGTGAGAAGGGCCCGCTGTTTATCGTCTATCCCTTCGATAGCAAGGCCGAGCTGCAGGCCGCGACCTTCTATAACCGTTCGGCCTGGCAGTTACGCGCGCTGCAGATCAAGTAGCCATGCGCCGCCTTCGTCTGCTCTGGCTGCTGATAGCCAGCCTGGTCCTGTTGTATATCGCCATCGGCGCTATCCTGATGCACCAGTACCGCAGCCTGAGCCAGGTCATGCGCAGCGGCGACGACAATGCGCTGTGGGCCTTCGCCCAGCTGAGTACGGAGTTCCAGCGCCTCGACCACAGCCTGCATGCCTTCAGCCTCGATCCCAAGCGGCGGCGCGGCAATGATGCGGCGGATACCTCGGTCGGTATCGAAACGCTGCAGTTGCGTTACGACATCTTCGTCAGCCGCGTCGGCACCATTCAAACCGGCTCGGCCGAGCGCCTGATGGGCAATGAGCCGATCTACCGGGAAACCCTGGCGTCATTGAGCGATTTCATCGTGCAAACCGATGCGGCGCTGGCGGCTTTTGTGCGCCGCAGTGCGCCCCTGGATGCGCAGTTGCTGCGCGAGCGCCTGCTGGCCCTGCAAGAGGATGTCCAGGAACTGGGCTACACCTCGGCGCAACTGGCGGCCCGCACGGTGGACGAGCGCACCGCCGAGTTCCGTCAGCAGGTCATCACCACCACGGGCCTGACCCTGTTCCAGGGCTTGCTGACCTTGCTGTTCGGGCTGGCCATGCTGCGTCAGTTCCGTCAGCGCGAGCAGGCGCAAAGCGCGTTGCTAGCGGCCCAAGGCAAGCTGGTGGAAGCCCTGCAGGAAAATGAAGAAGTGCTCGAAGGGCGTGTGCAGCTGCGTACCCAGGAGTTGGCCGAGGCCAATCAGGCCCTGCGTGAGCATGAAGAGGAGCTGCAGATCGCCCGCGCCAGGGCCGAAGACGCCTCGCAGTTGAAGTCGGATTTTCTGGCCAATATGAGCCATGAAATCCGCACGCCGATGAATGCCGTGATCGGCATGAGCCACCTGGTGCTGGGCAGCGAATTGAGCGCTAAACAGCGCGATTATGTGGAGAAGATCCGGCGTTCTGGCCAGCATCTGCTCGGCCTGATCAACGACATCCTCGACCTGAGCAAGATCGAGGCCGGCAAGCTGGAGGTGGAGTCGGTCGCCTTCGAGTTGCAAGGCGTGCTGGAAAACCTGGCCAGCCTGATCGGCGAGAAATGCGCCAGCAAGGGCCTGGAGCTGATCTTCGATATCGACCCCAAACTGCCGGCGTGCCTGCTGGGCGATCCGTTGCGCTTGGGGCAGGTGCTGATCAATTACGCCAATAACGCGGTCAAGTTCACCGAACGGGGCGAGATCATTATCCGCGCCCAGCTGCTGGAGCAGGGCGATAAGGGCGCGCTGGTGCGCTTCGAGGTGCAGGACTCCGGCATCGGCCTGTCGGCCGAACAGCAGACGCGGCTGTTCCAATCCTTCCAGCAGGCCGACAGTTCCACCACGCGCAAATACGGCGGCACCGGGTTGGGGCTGGCCATTTCGCGCAGATTGGCCGAGCTGATGGGCGGTCAGGTCGGCGTGGACAGCGCCCTGGGCCGGGGCAGCAGGTTCTGGTTCAGTGCCTGGCTGGGCGTGGGCGCGGCGCGCCCCGTGCAACGCCTGCTGCCCGAACTCGACCTGCGCAACCGCCGCGTGCTGGTGGTGGACGATAACGCGCAGGCCCTGCAGGTCCAGGCGGCCATGCTGCGGGAGATGAGTTTTGTGGTGACCGAGGCGGCCTCCGGCGAGCAGGCGTTGGCCCTCGCGGCCGCGGCCTGTCGCGAGGGCCAGCCGTTCGAGGCGGCCTTTGTCGATTGGCAGATGCCCGGCATCGATGGCCTGGAAACCTGCAGGCGGCTGGCCTTGCTTGAGCCGGCGCCGCGGCCGGTGATAGTGACCGCCTACGGGCGCGAAGAGGTGTTCCATGAGGCCGAGCAGGCGGGGATCGCCTTGCTGCTGGTCAAGCCGGTCAGCCCCTCCTTGCTGTTCGATGCGGCGATCCGCGCCCTGGGCGGCAGTGGGGATGGCGACCATGCGCTACACCCGGCCAGCGCCGTCAGCCGCCAGGACCTGAGTGGCCTGCAGGGCGTGCGGGTGTTGCTGGTGGATGACAACGAGCTGAACCAGCAAGTGGGGCGCGATCTACTCGAAGCTGCGGGGCTGTTGGTCGAGGTGGCGAACAATGGCCAGTTGGCCCTGGACATGCTGGCTCGGGCTGATTTCGAGCTGGTGCTGATGGATATGCAGATGCCGGTGATGGATGGCCTGACGGCGTGCCGGCATATCCGCGCCAACCCACGCTGGGCCGGGTTGCCGGTGTTGGCCATGACCGCCAATGCCATGAGCCGTGACCGTGAACTCTGCTTGGCGGCCGGGATGAACGCTCACCTGGCCAAGCCGGTCGATCCCGATGAGCTGTTCGCTTTGCTGCTGCACTGGGTGGCGCCGCGGGTCGCCGCTGCCGCCCCCGCCCCCGCGCCGGCACTGCGCGCCCAAGCGCTGGCGAGTGTGGCGGATTTCCCGGCCATTGCCGGGGTCGATGTCGCTGCGGGTATGCGCCGCGTGCTGAATAAGCGCGGCGCCTATGAGTCGATATTGCGCAAGTTTGTCACCGGCCAGACCGCTGCCGCGGCGCAAGCGCAGGCGCTGCTCGCCCAGGGCGCCTACGAGGATGCCAGGCGCGTGCTGCATACCCTCAAGGGCACCGCCGCCACCATAGGGGCGGACAGCCTGGCGCGGCAGGCGAGCGCGTTGGAAGATCAACTCAAGCAGGCGCCGGAGGCGAGCGCGTTGGAAGATCAACTCAAGCAGGCGCCGGAGGCGAGCCAGGTCAGGCCGCAGTTGTTGGCGCTGGGCAATGCCTGCGCCGAATTGATCGCCCGGCTGCAGGCCGTGTTGCCGGCGCCAGCGCCTACCGAGGCGGCCAGGGGTGACATCGACTGGCCAGGCGTTCGGCAGCTGGTGGCCCGTCTGGAGCTGCTGCTGCGCGATGACGACGCCGATGCCATCGAGCTGTTCGAACGCGAGGCGGCGTTATTCAAGGCCGCCTTGGGCCAGGGCTTCGCCATGCTGGAGAGGGCCATTAACAGTTATATCCTGGTGGATGCCTTGGCCGCGCTGCAGGCCGCGATCCAAAGCACGCCGGCACTGAGTAAGGACGCTACGATATGATTGAGGCACTGGGCTCCACCGCTAGACCGACCATTCTTGTGGTGGATGACACCCCCGACAACCTCTCGCTGATGAGTGGCCTGCTGCGCGGCAGCTATAAGGTCAAGCTGGCCCACAGCGGCGAGCGCGCGCTGCAGATAGTCAGCGGCGAGGTCAAACCCGATCTGATCCTGCTCGACATCATGATGCCGGAGATGGATGGCTACGAGGTGTTGCGCCGCCTAGAGCTCGATCCGCTCAGTCGGCAGATTCCGGTGATCTTTCTCACAGCCATGACGGCCGCCGAGGATGAGCAGATTGGCCTGGACCTGGGGGCGGTCGACTACATCAGCAAACCCATCAACCCGGCGATAGTGCTGGCGCGGGTCAATACCCAGCTGCAGTTGAAGTTTGCCCGGGATTTTCTGCAAAACCAGAACGAGCACCTGGAACGCGAGGTGCAAAAGCGTACCCGCGAAGTGGTGGCCATCCAGGATGTCACCATCCGCGCCATCACCTCGCTGGCCGAGACGCGCGACAACGAGACCGGCAACCATATCCGCCGCACCCAGCACTATGTGAGGGTGCTGGCGCAGCAGCTGCAACAGCACCCGCGCTTTAGCCATGAGCTGAGCGCGGACTGTATCGAGTCGCTGTTCAAATCGGCGCCGCTGCATGACATCGGCAAGGTCGGCATTCCCGACCGCATCCTGCTCAAACCCGGGCGTCTGGATGCGGACGAGTTCGAAATCATGAAAACCCACACGACCCTGGGGCGCGATGCCATCTTGCGTGCGGAGCAGGAACTGGGCGAGTCGATCGCCTTTCTGCGGCATGCCAAGGAGATCGCCTATTCCCATCAGGAGAAGTGGGACGGCAGCGGTTATCCCGAGGGCCTGGTGGGCGAGGCCATCCCGCTCTCGGCCAGATTGATGGCGGTGGCGGATGTCTACGACGCGCTGATTTCGCGGCGCGTTTACAAGCCGGCGTTTTCCCATGAGAAAGCCATCGAGATCATCCGGGAAGGGCGCGGCAAGCACTTCGACCCGGCCATAGTCGACGGTTTTCTGCAGGTCAGCGATGTATTTCAGCGCATCGCCCAGCAATACGCCGACGACGACAGTGTCGAGCCGGCAAAGCCGCAGCACGACTTTATCTAGGGTCTGTTGTCGTTTCGATGCGGCCGCGACGGAGCCTGTTTTTGCGCGGGGCAAGGCAGGAGGAGCGTAGTTTGGTTGTTCCAAATGAGCGACGAGAAACGCAGCACCGCGCAAAAACAGGCCCGTCCCTTCGGGTTGCGCGGCAAATGGCGCCAGGCGGCGTTGCAGGGCTTGGCAAGGGAGCGACCATTACCGGCGCCCCGCGCCTTGCCTGGCGCCATTTGGCGCAGCAACGCGGCTCGCCGCGAAACGGCAACAGACCCTAGGGTTTTCAGCATGTCCATCAACGCCAGTACCCTGTTGGTAGTCGATAGCGATCCGGTGCTGACCCGCGCCCTGGTCGAGGAGCTGCAGCGGGTTGGTTTTGCTCAGGTGTTGCACGCCAATGCTGTCTCCAGCGCGTTGCAGCAGATGCGCCAGCAGCCGGTGGCGCTGGTGCTGAGCGAGCAGAATTTGTCTGCGGCATCGGGCCTGGCGTTATTCGAGGCCATGCGCGGCGAAGCGGCATTGGCCGAGATTCCCTTCGTCCTGATGTCCAGCGCCCTGCAGCGCCAAGCCGTACAGCAGGCCATTGCGCTGGGCATCCGCGATCTGCTGGTCAAGCCCTTTACCACCGAGCGCCTGCTGGCGCGGATTCAGCGTTCCCTGCGGCGCGACGAGCTGGGCCCCGAACAGGCCGCGCAGAAGGGCGAGGAGCGCGCGAGCATTCTGCTGGTGGACGATACTCCGGATAACCTGCAGTTGCTGGCCGGGCTGTTTCGCGATCAGTTCAAGGTCAAGTTGGCGCATAACGGCGAGAAGGCGATTGCCATCTGCCATTCCAATGCCCCGCCCGACCTGATTCTGCTGGATGTGATGATGCCCGACATGGACGGCTTCGAAGTCGCCCGGCGCTTGCGCCAGCACCATGCCTCGGAACATATCCCGATCATTTTCGTGACCGCCCTCAACGACGAACGCTCGCGCGAGCAGGGCCTGGCGCTGGGGGCCGTGGACTACGTATGCAAACCCATAGACCCGAGCTTGCTGCGGATTAGGGTGCGCAATCTGATGCGTTATGTGGAGCACCGCAAGCAACTGCAGATGGACCTGGATCAGCTGCTGGAACTGGCGGCGCTGCGGGCCGACATGTTGCGTTTGATTAGCCATGACCTGCAGGGGCCCTTGACCGAATGCAGCGCCGCCTTGCAGGGATTGGCCGGCGACCCGGGGCTTAACCCCAGGCAAAAGCAGCAGGTGCAGCAGGCGGCGCAGAGTAGCCAGCAGATGCAGGAGTCGATCGAACTGGCCGCCGAACAGCTGTCGTTGGAGTCCGGTCAGCGTGAATTGCGTCTGCAGCGCATTCGCTTGAATCCGCTGCTGCGCGAATTGATTGCCTCGCTCCGTCAGCGCCACGGCGATAGAGGGGTCGAGTTGCAGTTGGAGACGGCGCTGGGCAGCAGTGCCGAGGTCCTGGCCGATCCTGGGCTCTGTCATGCCCTGTTCTATCGGGTGCTCAAGCATGCCTACGGCGCCTGCCCGCTGGGCAGCCAACTGAGCTTGGTGATGATTGACGAGAACCCGGTGCAGGTGAAGCTGCTGTTGCCGCTCCGCCCTGCCACTGCCAAGCCCCTGGCGGCGGCGCGCGCCTTGGCCCGCGCCCAGGGCGGCGAGGTGCAGCAGGAGGATGCAGGGGCGAGCTGGGTGATCCGCGTCAGTCTGCCGCGCGCCTAATCCCCCTTTACTCTCAAACAGGCCCAGGCGTGCCGGTAGCCATGGCATAAGGCTGTGTGGAAAAGAGAGGCTCGCCAAATAACGGATTTTCCGGCATAAGCCTGGTGCATTTGCGCCGCTGTGGCTGTTGGGGGACGGAAAGCATGTATCAGGGTGAAAAATTCAACGCCTGGACCCATCTGGTCGGCGCCGTGCTGGCCTGTATGGGCGCGATCTGGTTACTGGTGTTGGCCAGCCTGGAGGGCGAGACGCGCAAGATCGTCAGCGTGGCCATCTATGGCCTGAGTCTGGTGCTGCTCTACAGCATCTCGACCCTGTACCACAGCCTGCGGGGGCAGGCGAAAGTGGTGATGCGCAAGCTCGATCACCTGTCGATCTACCTGCTGATTGCCGGCAGTTACACGCCGTTCTGCCTGGTGACCCTGCAGGGGGCTTGGGGCTGGTCGCTGTTCGGCGTGGTCTGGGCCTTGGCCGCGATCGGCATGCTGCAGGAGATCAAACCGCGCTCCGAGGCGCGCATTCTCTCCATCGTGATCTATGCGGTGATGGGCTGGATAGTGCTGGTGGCGCTCAAGCCGCTGCTCGCGGCTCTGGGCACTGCGGGTTTCACCTGGCTGGCCGGCGGCGGGGTGTTGTATACGGTGGGGATCATCTTCTTCGCCTATGACAGCCGCTTCCGCCATTGGCACGGCATCTGGCACCTGTTCGTGATGGCCGGCAGCCTGATGCATTTTGTCGCTGTGTTGTTCTATGTGCTCTGAGTGTTCGGCACCTTCGCTATAGCCAGTGCGCCTTATTCCAGGCGCTGTTCACCGCTATAGCTTAGGGTCACCTTGCAGCGCCTGCAGTAATAACGCCGGCCTTTGCCGACCAGGGCATGGCGTTGCGCGGAGAAGGGGAACTCGCCCTGTGGGCAGCGGCAGCGATAGATATAGCGGCTGACCGCGCGGCGCTGCACGGCATAGCTGTGGCAGCGGTTGGGCGTCAGCTCGTAGACCCCGCGCATGATCAGCTGCCATTCCTCGCCGTGGGGCTGGATCTTGAGGCCGAACAGCTGATGGGCGACCAGGTGCGCGACTTCATGGGGCACCGTCTGCCTGAGGAAGTCTTCGCGGTTTTCCCGGTACAGCTGCGGGTTGAAGCGCAGCTTGTTTTCCGTCAGGTGCGCCACGCCGGCCTTTTGCCCCCGCAGCTTGAAGCTCACCGCTGGGCGGGCGAAGGGCTGCTTGAAGAAGGCTTCGGCCTGCTGGTAGCAGGCTTCGACGCGGGCGTGCAGAGAGTCGGGCATAAGGGGCGATTGGCTGGGTCGGAGGCGCGATTATGCCCAAGGCGGCCGCTGACCACAGCCCCGAAACGACGAAACCACCCGCAGGTGGTTTCGTGCCGTTGCCTAGGTTGTCTTAGAACCTGTTTACGATCTCGCGAGCTAGAGCCAGGCAAGGCAAAAACAGCCGAGGAAGCGGAGTTTACGGGTTGTAAATGAGCATTCCGAGGCTGTTTTTAACGCCGAATGGCCGACGCGCAGCAGATCGTCAACAGGTTCTAGCTGGTGTAGACCGGGCCCACCCCAAAGCCCCAGAGAATCACCGAGCAGGCGATCATCGCCACCAGCACTACCAGGCCTACCGCCAGTACCGAGCTTGAGAACATAAAGCCTTCGTCCTCGGGAATGCCCATAAAGGTCGGTATGCCCACGTAGAGCAGGTAGACGGTGTAACAGATGGCTGCCGTGCCCACCACCATGGCCAGCCACAGGTCGGGGTAGAGCGCCGCTAAGCCGCCGACGAACAAGGGGGTGGCGGTGTAGGCCGCGAACACCACGCATTGGGTCAGGTTGGGGCTGGCATCGTAGGTGCGTGCCATCCAATGGATAAAGGCTCCCATCACGGCTATCCCGGCGAGCATCGCCAGGTAGGTCATGATGGTCATTTGCAGTGCGCTGGCTTCGGTCAGCATCACCGGTGCTCGGTCGCCGATCGACCAGCCAACCAGGGTGGTGCCGATATAGGCGGAGATCGCCGGAATTGCCGCGAGAATCAATACATGGGTGAGATACATGTGGCTGATCGTTTCTTCTTCGCCACGGATTTCCTGCCATTCCTGATCGGGATGGGTGAAGAGCCCCCAAACGTGATGGATCATGCAGCACCTCCTATTGTTATAGCGATCGCCCCCCAGCGAAGCGCCCGGTGCGCATGGACAGCACCGCCGGGTACCGGGCCGAACCAATGCGACCGTATGTCGCAGTATAGGCGGCGATCATTGCAGGCGAAGGGGAGGCCTTAGAGCAAATCGGACTCTCAACGCTTGCCGTAATAGCGTTCGAGGATTTCCATGGCCTTGTTGATCGACTGCAGGCGTGTGGTGCTGCCGCCGCGATCCGGGTGGTGCTGGCTCACCAGCTGGCGGTAGCGCCGCTTGATAGCGGCGAGATTGAGCGAGTGGGGATCGTCGGCCAGCTCGAACAGCTCCAGCGCCGCGCGTTTTTCTTCGCCGCCCTGCATGCGCGTCCAGAAGCTGGTCAGGAGCTTTTCCACATCCCGTTCATCGGTGTCGCTCAACTGCTTGAGATCCAGGTAATAGTCGCGCAGCGGGTCGTGTTCGCTCAGCTCGGCGCGGCCCGTCTGGTAGGGCAGCAGTTGGATGCACAGCGGGTCGATCTGCACAAAGCCGGCCTGCTCGCCCCAGAGCCGTTCGCGCAGGTGGTAGAGGGCGTTGAACAGCAGGAAATGGGTGCGAAACAGCACCAGCTTGTCGGTCAGCGGCAGGTGCGGAATATGGGTGCAGTGGCGATCCTTCAGCTGTTGGATCAGCTGGTATTCGCCGAGCCCGGCTGGTGCGGCTTGTAACAATTGCTGCAGTTGGCCGGCGAGGTCGAGGTTGGGGTCGAGTTCGTCATTCATCGGCCGAGCCTAGCATTTCAAAACTATTGGGGTAGGGCGCGCCGCGCTTTCTGCGTAAAATGCCGCATCCTCAACGACTTCCGGATTCCTGCGCACCATGGGCACCCTCTCGGTCAACCAGAACAAACTGCAAAAACGCCTGCGCCGTCAGGCCGGCGAAGCCGTTGCCGACTTCAATATGATCGAGGACGGCGACAAGGTCATGGTTTGCCTGTCCGGTGGCAAGGACAGCTACTGCATGCTCGATGTGCTGCTGCACCTGCAGAAGGTCGCGCCGATCAAGTTCGAGATAGTCGCGGTAAATATGGACCAGAAGCAGCCCGGCTTCCCCGAGCACGTGCTGCCGGCCTATCTGGAATCCATAGGTGTGCCTTACCACATAGTGGAGAAGGACACCTACTCGGTGGTCAAGGAGAAGATCCCGGAAGGCAAGACCACCTGTTCGCTGTGCTCGCGCCTGCGCCGCGGCACGCTGTATACCTTCGCCGACGAGATAGGCGCGACCAAGATGGCCCTGGGGCATCACCGCGACGACATCCTGGAAACCTTCTTCCTCAATATGTTCTACGGCGGCACCCTCAAGGCCATGCCGCCCAAGTTGCGCGCCGACGATGGCCGTAACGTGGTGATTCGCCCGCTGGCCTATTGCAGCGAGGCGGATATCGAGGCCTACAGCCAGCTCAAGCAGTTCCCGATCATCCCCTGCAACCTGTGCGGCTCCCAGGAAAACCTGCAGCGCCAGGTGGTCAAGGAGATGCTGCAGGACTGGGAGCGCAAGTCGCCGGGGCGCACCGAGATCATGTTCCGCGCCCTGCAGAACGTGGTGCCTTCGCAGTTGGCCGACCGCAACCTGTTCGACTTCAAGAGCCTGAAAATCGACGAGAGCGCCGCCTCGCGCTTTGTCGATCTGATGAATCTCTGACCCAGCGTTTTCCCGGATCAAGGACTTCCCGATGCGCGACTACAAGTGGCTTAACGAATACTGCCTGAACCGCTTCGGCTCGGTCGCCGAGCTGGAGGCGCGCCTGCCGCAGCCGCGCAGTGCCGCCGAGTTGCGCGGCCTGAGCGATGACCGCTACCTGTCGCTGATCAGCTTGCGGGTGTTCCGCGCCGGCCTCAAGCACAGCCTGGTGGACGCCAAGTGGCCGGCCTTCGAGGAAGTGTTCTTCGGCTTCGATCCGGAAAAGGTCGTGCTGATGGGCGGCGAGCGCCTGGAAAACCTGATGCAGGACGCCCGCCTGATTCGCCATCTGGGCAAGCTCAAGAGCGTGCCGCGCAACGCCCAGTTTATCCTCGACGTGCGCCAGGAGAAGGGCAGCTTCGGCGCCCTGATCGCCGACTGGCCGGTGACCGATATAGTCGGCCTGTGGAAGTACCTGGCCAAGCACGGCAGCCAGCTCGGCGGCCTGTCGGCGCCACGCTTGCTGCGCATGATCGGCAAGGATAGCTTTATCCCCAGCGAGGATATGGTCGCCGCGCTCAAGGCCCAGGGCATTATCGACAAGGCCCCCACCAGCCTGAAAGACCTGGCCGCGGTGCAGGCCGCGTTCAACCAGTGGCACGCCGAGAGTGGCCGGCCCTTATGCCAGCTGTCGGTGATGCTGGCGCATACGGTCAATCACTGAGGTCATGGCGGAGGTCGCGATGGATCAGGCCATCAAACGGGTCGCAGAGAAGCTCAAGCAGGCCGAACGCATTCTGCTGATCACCGGCGCCGGCCTGTCCGCCGACTCCGGCCTGCCGACCTATCGCGGCCTCGGTGGCCTGTATAACGGCCACACCGCCGAAGGCCTGCCCATCGAGACGGCGCTGTCCGGCCCCATGCTGCAACGCGACCCGGCGTTGTGCTGGAAGTACCTGGCGGAGCTGGGTCGAGCCTGCCTGGGCGCCCAGGCCAATGCCGGGCATCTGGCCATCGCCGAGTTGCAGCGCAAGAAACCGCAATGTTGGCTGCTGACCCAGAATATCGACGGCTACCACCGCGCCGCGGGTAGCCCGATGGAGCGGGTGATAGAGATTCACGGCGAGCTGGCCCCGCTCTATTGCCAGTCCTGCGGCGCCGTCGACAACGAATTGGCCGAGCACCTGAGTCGGCCGCTGCCGCCCAGGTGCAAGCAGTGCGCGGGCGTGCTGCGCCCGCCTGTGGTGCTGTTCGAGGAGATGTTGCCTGAGCAGGCCATCGATACGCTCTACAGTGAGCTGCGCAAGGGCTTCGAGATGGTGCTCAGCATCGGCACCAGCGCCAGCTTCCCCTATATAGTCGAGCCGCTGCTGCGCACCCGCCAGGCCGGCGGCTTTACCGCCGAAATCAACCCGACCCGCACCGACTTGAGCGATGTCGTGGATGTGTATCTGCCAGGGCGGGCGTTAGATGTGTTGCCGAAACTACTGAGTCACATTTAGCACCATAGAATTTGCAAATGAATGCAGTAGAAGGCATAGTCGCGCCCTAATCGAATTTACCGACACGGTCGTGCCCATGCTCAAACGCCTCGCACCCCTCGTGCCTCTCGCACTCTCCCTGGTTCTGGCCGCCTGCGCCAACCATTCAAGCCAATCGCCGGCAGCCATTGCCGGCTCGCACCAGTCCTCGGTGGAGCAGCAGTCGCTGGCCGATGCCGAGACCGCTAAAGCCCTCGCCGATCTGAGCGATGACCAGCCCTACCAACTGCCGCAACTGGCTGACAGCCTGCTGACCCATGGTCTGGCGCTGATCGGCACCCGTTACCGTTTCGGCGGCAGCTCGGTGAAGTCGGGCTTCGATTGCAGCGGTTTTATCGGCTACCTGTTCAAGGAAGAGCTCGGCATGCAATTGCCGCGCTCCACCCGCGAGATGATCAATATCGACGCGCCGCTGGTTGAGCGCGCCGAGCTGGAACCGGGCGATCTGCTGTTCTTCAGCACCAATGGCCGCGGCCGGGTCAGCCACGCCGGGATTTATATGGGCGACAACCAATTTATCCATTCCTCCAGCAGCCGCAGCGGCGGTGTGCGGGTCGATAGCCTGGAAGATCGCTACTGGAATCGCAGCTTTATCGAGGCCAAACGGGCCTTGGCCATGGCCCCGAGCGAAGAGCTGCCGCGTCACCCCTGAGCCGTCTGGACAGGCGCCAAGGTT
>Ga0209343_10001356_pt1 | contig 33091 bp, 36 predicted proteins | sample RifCSPlowO2_02_FD_184026 | JGI IMG/M metagenome (GOLD analysis project Ga0209343, IMG submission 184026) | Groundwater microbial communities from Rifle, Colorado - Rifle CSP2_plank lowO2_0.2 (SPAdes) (version 2) | ecosystem: Environmental > Aquatic > Deep subsurface > Groundwater | place... | reverse complement strand
ATGTGAGCGAGGAGCAACGCCGCGAGGCGGGATGCCCCGCCCGGGAATTGTGTCGCGAACCACTGGGACGGGACACTAGCTCCCTCCAGCGTTTGCCACACGACGGTACAGGTCGTTGTAGTCGGTCGCCACCTGCTCCCACGAGAAACTCCGCGCCCGCTCCCTCCCGCGCGCCGCGAGCTCACGGCGCAGGGATTCCGACTTGGCGAGCGACAGCAGCGCACCTGCGATGCTGTCCACGCTCCACGGATCGAACAGAACAGCCGCGTCCCCTGCGTATTCAGGAATCGACGTGGCATTTGACGCGGCCAGGGGGCAGCCCTCCTCGAAGGCCTCGAGCACAGGCAGTCCAGCGCCGTCGAACAGGCTCGCGTAGACGCAGAATTCTGCGAGACGATATAGGGCCCGGACCTCCGCAGGCTCCACGCGCCCTAGAAAACGGACGCGGCCGCGCACGCCCAGCCTCCCGGCATGATCGAGGATTTCATCGAGGTTCCTGCCGTGGAGACCCGAACAGACGAGGTGCAACTCGAGTTCGGGCGCTGTCGCGCTCACCTTCGCCAGAGCGCTCACGACGCGGATGTGGTTTTTGTGTTTCCAGGTAGCGCCCGGACAATAGGCAAATCGACGAGGCAACTGGTATTTCGCCCGCACGCTGCTGCAGAACTCCGGATCGACCTGCCGAGTCAGTCGGGTCGGGGCCGCTACGGGGATGAGTGCCGTCTTCTCACGAGGGACCCCGTACTGGCGTATCACATCCTCCCTCGACCATTCCGACGCGAGCACCACGCAGCTTGCCCGCCGGCAACCTCTGCGAAACAAGGCATCACGTGCCCGGGCCGCTGGTGCGGGCCACATGTCACCGAGGTGAATGTGCTGCAGGTCCCATGGCGAGTAGATGAATCGGGTGCGCGTCGGCACGACATCCTGAAACGGGAAGTGCAGGACGTCCAGCTTCCACGGCGAACAGGCGAGCGCACGCGCCAGCCTCCGCTGCCTTGCGCGCCACAGACGAGCAATCCGCGCCGCCTGCAGATCGCCTCGAGCCGCACAGAGGGCCACTGCCCCGTACCGGTCGAGACGCTCCACCCATTGCCTCCAGCCATGCGGCAACCCATGCGGCCCTACCGGCACCGCCCTCACATCCTCACGCTGCGAATCCGGCCACGTCCGCCGATCGTCGGCCAGAAAGAGCACGTAGCGCAACCCGTCGCCGGGCTGTGCCAGCAGCGACTGCAAAAGACCCTCCGCGAACCGGCTGACGCCACCGAAGTTACCCGCCGCGAGGTCCGCGACGATCCCCACGGTAACGCTCACGTGACCAGCACTAGACACGCCACCGCACGGGCCGCGGCGGCGTAGTCCTCGTCGTACTGACGCGTCATGTGGATGTCGAAGTGAGTGCAGGTGGAGCACTCCGCCGCGCCGCTTAGTTGCCGCGATACCGGTAGAAAGTCGCGGTGCACGATGTCGGCGCGAACACGTCGACAATCCGGGCCATCCGCTCCGCATCGAACTGCTGCATCGGGCCCAAGTTCCCAGCTATCGGCGAATTGGACACGCTGCGTGGCGGCTGGCCCGGGGGTGCCGGGGGTGAACGGCCACCGAAAACGGCTTGGCCCTAAAACCCGAGTGCTGACCGGCCTTCTCAGCTATATGGCACCTTGACGATGGAGAGTCATGTACTGATCGAGCCAGAAATGAAGAATCGCCTGATGGGCGCACTCAACCCGGCCGTACCGTCCGGACGGAACGTAGAAGTTGATATCGCCGAACGCTCGCGACCGGTTGTCCGCGTCCTTTCCGGACAAGGTGACAACCCGCATCGGCATCGATCGGGCCAGCTCGAGTGCTCGCACGATGTTCGGCGAGTTGCCCGAGGCTGCTGACTGATATCAACGAGAACAACCGCTGGCTCAACGCGATGATTCGGAACCCCGGCGATGGCAACAGCCGTTCGAGGACGTGCCGCGTATCTTGAGCGTTGGTGATGCTGTAGCCGGGAACGCGCGCCAGCGACCAGAGATCCCCGAGCGCGTTGAAGCTGGACTGTGGACGCGGCCACCCCTGATCGCAGACAATCGTGACGATCGTGAAGCTCCCAAGGGTGTTCAAGTGCGGATGGCTTCGAACCACGTTGTACGTGCTGACAAGCGGTCGATTCCCAGCAGCATGAAATCGAGCTGCTTCACGAACAGAACCGCCGGGACCCCCGCCATCATCAATCCGAACCCGACGCCGCAGTGGGTTGACTCGCAGTTGCCAACGTTCAGGATTCGTCCAGCCTGAGGGGCCCGCAGGTTCTTCGTCAGGCCGGAGATGCGCGACCCGGTGTTGATGTCCTCCCCGTACAGCACCGTACCGCCATCCTCGACGCGTGATCGACGATGAGCTGGTTGACGGCTGTGATGTAGTCAGGAGGCGTGCGATCCGATGTTGAGTATTGGCCAATCCGCCCTAGTCGCGGAGCACAGACGTTGAAATAAGACGAACTCACGAAGCCATCATAGTCGGCGGGGTCCACGCTCACGACAGTTGGCTCCCAGGCGTGTCGCGGCGGGTGCGGGGCTCCAAGAGCCGCACGCGATGGGCACCCGCATTCGTGTCGGGTGGGAAGCAGGGGCTTACCATCAACACGTACGGCATCGCGCTATTTCACCGCGTCTACGTACAGCGAATAGGGGGCGTGCTCGTCCAGGTCTTGAGCCAGCAGCGGGTCGAGAGACTGCTTGTACGCCATCTGGGCGACGTGACCGAAGCCCGCGGCTCGAAGCCGGTGAGCCAACGTCTCGAAGTCGTACCCACAGCGATGCTCGTGCCACTGATGAAAGACGTGATTGATGACGTCCATCCGGGTTGGCAAGTCGTCTGGGAAAGGGTCGGGTACAGCGAGCTCACGGAAGCCGACAAGATCGTCGCGACAGTAGGCCTGCAAGTATCGCCCGGCGTCTGGCAAGATAACCCGCAGAACACCTCCCGGCCGCAGTGCGCGAAGGCACTCTTTCAGGAAAGTCGGCAGTTCCTCGCGAGTTTCGAGGTGTTCGAGAAACTGTTCCACCCGAATGCCCGCGGCACTGCAGTCTGCGAGGGGAAGATCCCAACGACAGTCCCATCTCACGACGGCGGGATCCAAAGGGTATAGATCAATATTGATGAAGCCATGGAGGATGCGCGGGCCGCATGCGATGTTGACGCGTAAATCGCGACCGCGCCGTATTTCTTTGAGGAGGCGGCGACGCCCAGGAATGGTGGCATTGCCCAGCGACACCCAAATCGCATTCGCCTCCACACGAAGCTGCTCGAACAGGAAACGCGTGATGGGCATCCTCGGAAATAGCCATTGGCCCGCCCGCTGCTTGATCGTCACTTCCCGGCCTCTTGAATTGGGCTTCAGGCGGGCTCCGTCAACCACTCGCTGCTCGAATCGAGTCCGAGTCCGAGTTTCTTCTCTAGCGAGAACAATCGATACCCCCATCCGTTCAGCGGCGAGCGACATTCGTTGCGCTGGCGCTCGGCGTGTAGCGCGAGATAGATCGACGGGCGGTATTCCGAGAACATGCGTGCCCCACTGCGAAGCACTGCGGTTTCTGCTCCCGCTACTGTGTTGTCTCTGAAATAGTCCGCGACGATCCCCACGGTAACGCTCACGTGACGAGCTCCAGACACGCCACGGCACGGGCCGCGGCCGCGTAGTCTTCGCCGTACTGACGCGTCGTGTGGATGTCGAAGTAAGCGCAGGTGGAACACTCCGCCGCGTCGGACAGTTGCCACCCGGACGCGCAACACCGGTAGAAAGTCGCGGTGTACGACGCCGGCGCGAAGACGTCTGCAATCCGCGCCAGCCGCTCCGCATCGAACTGCTGCATCCAGCCCAGGTTCTCGTAACGGAGGTAGGGCACCGTTACGAACAAGCGACCACCAGGCTTGAGAACGCGCCGCAACTCGCGCACCGCACCGGTGTAGTCCTCGGGGTGCGACTCCCGCCACCGCTCGTCCGACAAGTACACACGGGTCTGGTCCAGCCCCACGTGATCCAGCGTCGAGATACAGACGACCTCGTCGAAGACCTCGTCCTTCAAGGCGGCGCGACGCAAGTCGGCTCTGACGCAGGACGCGTGCGTGCCTGCCGTCGGCCGCTCGTTCGACAACGTGCAGACGACCATCGTGCGACGCCGCAGCGCGGACGATTTTAGAAGGAAACCATGGTTCAGGGCCCCGCCGGCGTCGAGCAGAAGCGACCGGCCCTCGCCCAGCCGCGCCACCAGCCACGGGTACTCGATCACCCGCTCATCGAGTCGGCGGCTGTACCCGCGCGGGAGCGCGTCGACGGCGCGGAACCAGCCCAGCACGACGCGATCCCGGAGGACTCGCCGCAGCCGCTTGAACTCGTCGTAGCCAACCGACCACGGCCGGCGGCCGCAGCACAGATACCGGAGTATGCGAAGCGTGCGGCGGGTCTCTTCGCGACTTCTGGCTCCTGGCATCGCGCGCAATTCAGTTGCCGCTTGATTGGAACGACAGATTGAGAGGTTCGTTATAGGAGCTGTGCACCCGAAAACGGCATGGCGATAAAGCCCGAGTGCCGATCAGCTTTCTCAGCTATATGGCACCTTGACGATGGAGATTCATGTACTGATCGAGCCAAAAATGGAGGATCGCCTGGTGGGCGCACTCAACCCAGCCGTAGCGTCCGGACGGAACGTAGAAATTGAGATCACCGAACGCTCGCGACCGGTTGTCTGCGCCCTTTCCGGACAAGGTAACAACCCGCATCGGCATCGATCGAGCGAGCTCGAGTGCTCGCACGATGTTCGGCGAGTTGCCCGAGCTGCTGACTGATATCAACAGGTCCTGTGGCCGAGCCCAGCGGGCCAGCGGCAACGCAAAGAGCTGGTCAAACGCCAGATCGTTTCCGGTGGCGGTGAGCAGCGACGAGTCGTTGAAGGCCAGCGCGCGAAGTCGGCCGTTCTTGCAGGCATCCGCCGCCATGTGGCTCGCCATCGTGGCGCTGCCGCCGTTCCCGATGAGGTAGATGTGTTGCCCACGCTCATCGACATCATGCGTGGTCTCGACCCACCGACGAAACCCCTCCTCCGGTGTCAACACAGCGCCACCAATGTCGGTAACGACTAGATCACGCAACCCTGAGAAGACCGCCTCGAGGTAGTCGGGCCAGTGTTCCATATGCGATGAATGAACAGGCGGCTATCTGACTCAGCGCAAAAGGGAGATGTCCGGCACGCCATGCCGCAGCTCGGCGATCGCCGCGCCGAAGTCGGCGCGCGAGAAAATCGGATAGCCCGCAATCAGAGCGGCGGCTCCCGCCCGGACGAGTACATCCCGAGTTTCCATGGAAACCGCGCCGTCGGCCTGCACGAGCAGCTTGAGCCCCCGGTCAGTCACCATGTCGGTCACGGCCCGCACACTGTCTACTCCCTTCTCGATAAGCCTGCCCGGCCTGCCGGGCGCCACGGTCATGACGTTAATTTCGTCGCATAAGTCAAGCAGTGAAGCGAGCGCCGTGGCCGCGGTGTCGGGATAGATCGCCAGACCCGCTCGGCAACCCCGATCCCGAATGTGGGACAACGCAACCTCCGGAGCTACACACATCTCCAGTTGAAGCATGAGACAATCCGCGCCGGCGTCGAGAAACTGATCCACCGATCGATCTGGCTGGCCGAACCGGACGTGAACATCGAACGGCAGCTTTGTGTACTTGCGTAGGCCGCGGATAAACGCCGGACCGATCAGAATCGTCTGATTGTCGCCATCGTCCTCGACATCGAAGTGTAGTGCGTCGATGCCACCGGCTTCCAGGCGACCGATCTGGTCCGCGAGATAGCCCAGTTCCGCCCGTATCATCGACGCCTTGATCAGGGGTGGCGACATAGTCACTCAGACGCCGAAAGCATACGATCTCTCATGGCGGCCAGGCCCTCGTCGAGCGACATCAGGCGAGTTCTCTCCAGCACTCGACGCACCTTGTCGAGCATGAATCCGGATTCGAGCGGCCGCGGCGCAGCCTGTCCGAGCTCGGCGGTCGTCACGCCACGAATCAATGACGAATCCAACCCGAACGTGTCGGCTGCCTTCATCGCCCATTCATACTTCGAGCACCGGGTTACCCCGGCGAGGTGGAAGAGCCCCGTTACGCGCTTTTCGATCAGTTCTACGAGCGCATCCGCGAAATTCGGCGCATACGTGACGTTGCCGATCTGATCGAGCGGCACTCTGATCGGCGACTGGTCGCGCACGCTGTCGATGATCTGCATCACGAAGTTGCTGGTCTTCGATTCAAGTGTCCAACTGAACACGAAAGACGTCCTAACGATGAGTGCGTCATCGGCATGCTCGCTGACGTACTTCTCGAGATCGCGTCTCGCCCGCCCAAGCTGCGACAAGGGCCATGTCGGATCCGACTCGGCATACGGCCCGCCGGTCCCATCAAAAACGTAGTCGGTCGAGATCTGGACGAATCTGGCGCCGCGGCCGCGCGCGGCATCCGCGAGATGCCGGCCGCTTTCGAAGTGATACCGGTGCGCCAGTGCGGGGTCCCGCTCGCACGCATCTGCCCCACCTGGCGTGTTGACAGCGTTGATGACGACGGCCGGCCCGATCCGCCCGAACACAGCCGCTACCTCGCGCGGGTCCGAGGCATCCAAGTGCACTCCGCCCAGCCTCGCGTTGCGACAAAACGTGCTCGTCGCGTGTCGTCCACGGCGTGCCAGCGATCGCACCAAGGATTGCCCGATCTGGCCGGAGCCTCCGATCACCAACGTGCTGCCTTCGCCGATCATGTGGTGACACGCCCTCTGATGTTCGGCCGGCCCAATTGCGCAATGAGACGCTCGTAGTCGATGTCCAGCGAGTCAGGGCACACGCCGAGCGGGATATCCGCCGGTCTCGTGACAACGATGGCGTCGTGACCGCAGACTGGCAGCGCCAGGCTCCGCAGCAGCTCGTCACATCCGGTCCTAGCACCCTTAGTGTCGTCGATCAGCACGATGCGCTTGGTTCGCGCGACGCTCTCGACGATTCTCGTCCAATCAGGATTGACGACGGCATTGATTGAAAACAGGTCAGCGGTTATTCCGCAAGCGGCGAGCTTATCCGAGAGGATCTGTCCCTGTGGAAAAGCAAAATTGAAGCACGCTATCGTGACGTCGTCTCCGGCCGTGTACTGAAACACCGATGAGTCGTGGGCCGCGTACACCAGCGGAGGTTCGAGAAACTCCGTGGAAAACAACCGCTGGCTCAACGCGATGATCCGAAACCCGGGCGATGGCAACTGCCGTTCGAGGACGTGCCGCGTATCCTGAGCGTTGGTGATGCTGTAGCCGGGAACGCGCGCCAGCGAGCACAGATCCCCGAGCGCGTTGAAGCTGGACTGTGGACCCTGCCACCCCTGATCGCAGACGATCGTGATAATCGTGAAGCTTCCGAGGTCATCCAGGTGCGGATGGCTTCGAACCACGTTGTACGTGCTGACAAAGTGGTCGATTCCCAGCAGCATGAAATCCAGCTGCTTCACGAACAGAATCGCCGGGACCCCCGCCATCATCAATCCGAACCCGACGCCGCAGTGGGTTGACTCGCAGTTGCCAACGTTCAGGATCCGTCCAGCCTGAGGGGCCCGCAGGTTCTTCGTCAGGCCGGAGATGCGCGACCCGCTTTTGATATTCTCTCCGTACAGCACCGCACCCGCCATCCTCGACGCGTGGTCGACGATGAGCTGGTTCACGGCGGTGATGTAGTCAGGCATGCGATGGCTCGGCGCGCGCCGTCGTCACTTCTCGTGTCAATTCGTCGAACAGATCGCGACCTCTTCGTCGGCTCAGGTCAGGTGCGGAATCGTCGAGGGCCCGCAGAGCTGAATCGCTCACGGCACATAGTCCAAATCACACCGGCGACGTGCCAAGTGTGAATCTTCTTTCCCTCGGCATAGGTCCGGCCGTGGTAGTCGATGGGCACCTCGTAAAATACTTTGCCTCGCTTGACGCACTTGGCAAGAATCTCTGCCTGCTGGTCAAACCCCTGGCTCCGGAGCGCTCCTGGTTGAACCAGGCCCCGGCGGAACATCAAGTAGCAACTATATGTGTCGGAGAAGGTCGTGTTAAACAGACAATTGAACGTGAACGTGACAAGCCCATTCCCAACTTTGTTCCACAAATAGTGAATCCTCCGGCACGACGGCGCCAGGGTCCGGCTGCCAATGACAACGTCGGCACCATACTTTATGGCGGGACGCACGAGTTTCGAATACTCGGCCGGGTCGTATTCCAGATCGGCATCCTGAAACAAAACGTACTCGCCGGTCGCCACCGCCAGGCCTGCCCGAACGGCGGCTCCCTTTCCACCGTTGTGCTCCAACCGAATCATCTTGGAATAGAGTTCTGCACGTGACCGTAACAGCTCAGGAGTACGGTCAGTGGACCCGTCGTCCACGGCGATGATTTCTAATTCGACGTCCGCAATCTGTTGCGTCCGAACAAGTTCCAGGATCTGGATGATCGTCGATTCCTCGTTGTGGACGGGAACAAGAACGGTGAGCTTCACGAGAGAGCATCTCCGGAAGGCAGGGAGAGGAGGTACGTGGGCAGGCCCTCATTGGCTCCCTCGCCCATCGAGTGCTCGTACCTCAATCCGGGCCGAGCTTGCGGGGAAGCAATCCTGACCTTCGCCGTCACTGAACCCTCGACCCACGATCGAAGTACCACGAGGCGATCAGCGCCCAGCTGATCAGTAAACACGAACGACCTGTCCTCACGCACGCGCGCCTCTCCCAGCCACAGCCGTCGACCATGAGATTCAGGCCTCTTGGCGACTCGCAACAGACCATCTTTCAATCGCCTTGCGAACGAGGCCGTCGTAGCCGGCACCGAACGTGAAGTAATAGATGAAAGAGAAGGGGACCCAGTACCTTACGTCAAGAAAATGAAAGATGGCAAGGAACAACCCGAAGATCGCCATCGACAAGAAACTCATCCAAGCAGCACAGCCGTAATTTGAGCACAAGACAATGAATCCCAATCCCAAGCCAATCAGCCAGATCAGACGAATCATAGGATAGATCGTCAGCGGCGACGCGAGCAGAATAGTAGATCGATGATTTCTCGGATCGGTGATTGCCCGTCTGAGGAATCCGCGCGGGTTTTGACGGGGCAATTCATGCGCCAGCCGTGCATACTCCTGCGTTGAGAATTTGTAGACTACCCGGTTTTCTGGATCGACAACAGCTAGCTCGTCCATGCTGCTTGCCAACGCGATCTCATCCTCGATTTCACCTGGCGGTACGAGGTGATCGGGATCGCTTTGTCCCGTAAGTCTTTCATGGCGCCTACCGAGGAAGGCCTGAAAGTCCTTGTAGCGCAAGAGTAGAGCATCGTCCGTTTTGGTCACCGGAACCGAAAGTAGCTTTCGCCAGACGTTGCGCTGGTTGAATAACGCTGGCTCTGGCTGAAGAACGCCGAGGACCAACGGGCAAAGAGCTGCCAGCACTCCCATCGCGCAAAGCAACATGAGCTGGTTCTTTAGCTCATGATAGTCCCGCCGCACAATCGCACGGACGGCGATGCATAGCGCGCTCGTTCCCACCAGTATGGCAAAGAACATACTCACCAGTACCTTTACCTGGCTTATGATCAAGAGCGCTAAAGTCCAGCCAAAGAGAGCTATTGCTCGTCGTTTCGGCCTGAACAACGCAACCATGAACAGCAGGATCATGACGGGATAGAACAAGGCCTGAGTAAACTCTGTCATATCGATGGTCGCAGCCCAATAGGCCCAGTTCGACTTGTCCAGCAGGGGAAGTAGCGCGAAGAAAGCATGGAAGGATCCGAACGTCATCCGCATCCAAATGAGGCCGACTAAGACAAACGCAAGTAGTAGAAGCGGTTGAACTATGAGCGCGGCGCACGAGTTATAAGCGCCGGTCAGCCGCATGTAGAGATATAGGAGATACGGATATCCAGGCTGGCGAACGTAATCAGGCAAACCGAATTGATCTCGCCCTGGCACAAAACCTCGGTGCGCCGCGACAGGCACCGGGCTCTCGGCCGAAGTCAGGTTGGTTACGACAAGTCTTCCATTCCGGCCTGCAGTGACGACTTCATCTGCTGAGGTGAACACCAGGCTCGTCACGGCGGCGCCTTGAACCGGAAAGACTCGCGGCTCTCGGTCCGGATCCTGCACGTCGAGCGTCCCGACCCCGCTGCCTGTTGCTTGTCTTTCGGACGATGGGAAGACGGCAATGGCAGTTGCTGCAGTGTGTCTGGAACCGCGGTGTTCACAGCCCCAGTGCTCTCCCTGAGAGGTACAGACGAGGGTTCCGCCTCCAACCAGGCTCGCCGCGAACCGATCCGGGCGGTAGAAAGAGATCCCAGAAATAGCCGTCCGATCGTGGCCTGGAATCGCCACGAACGTACCGTCTCTCCTCCAGAGGGATACCTGCCAGTCTGAGCTGGATGCCGCAAACAAGTCCCCATCCGGGCTGAAGTCAACGGCGGTGATCGATCCTTCATGCTTCCAGAGCGGCTCGCTGGCTGGGATGCCGTCCTTTGTCCATAGACGAATGGTGCCTTCAAAGCCACCGGTGAGTACATGTCGACCGTCCGGGCTGAGCGCCATTGCTGTGATATGCGCGTGATGAGTCGCAAAATGGCGGATCGGCAAGAAGGTCTTTGTTGAATAGAAAACGACCGACCCGTCTCGGCCCGCGACAGCGAGTTCAGAGCCGTCCTCAGTGAATGCAATCCTGGTGATACCGCCCTGCCCGGTCTCCGACTGATGCGTAGGACCGAGCAGTGTGTGATTCGAGGGCGTCCAGAACTTCAACATCCCGTCGCCGCCCGCCGAGGCGAGGAGATTGCTCCCTGGGCTGAAGGCTACTGTGACTCGCGTCAAAAAGGGACTATATCCAGGCGTGATCTTGAAGCGCCTCGTCTCTTCAAAGCCATAATAAGGCTTGCCTGCAAAGTACAACGCCAACGTCGTATAGCCATCGAAGTCATCGGTCGGAGCGCCGCAACTTCTGTAGCTCTCAGTATTCAACGAAGCTCGCGAGGCGGTGTTGAAGGAGCGCATCGACAAGAGGATAAAGCCCAGTATCGTCAGAACATCCACGAGGGCCGTCAGCGAGGTTGCTGGCCGGCCCGAGGGTTGAGCCCAGCGTCGAATCAGACACCGAACCGCGAGTACCGCAGCTACACAGATCCATGCCGCGACGAGTGTAAACTGGAGGATGGTAGACTGTGGGAATAGAATCGGCCTGGATGATCGGAGTATCCAGGCGGAACTCAAGACCGAGCCACAGACGACTCCGTACAGAATGGCTGGATTGCGACGTGCAGGCTTGAGGAAACCGATCATCCTTCCGGTCACTAGTCTAAGGGGCCCCCAGGTTCTTCGTCAGGCCGGAAATGCACGAGCCGGTGCTTGTATTCTCCCCGTACAGCACCGCACCGCCATCATCGACGCGTGATCGACGATGAGCCGGCTGTGATGTAGTCAGGCACGCGATGACTGGGCCGGTCCCGGTGTCACTTCTCGTATCAATTCGTCGAACAGATCGGGCCCCAGTTGGCGTCGCAGGACAAACACGGGGTCGCTGGTGGTCGGTTCGACGGTCAGCCCGTTGTCGATGCTGATCGTCTTCGGATCGGTTGGCCATCCGGGCGTGGGGCCCGCATGTTGATTCAGAGCGGCCAAATGGACCTCCAGGCACACCGGTGTCGACGCATCCGTTGCCCGCTCTGCCAGGCGTTTGACCTCCACGGTGTAATCCATGACATCGTTGCCCGACAGCGTGGCGAAGGGAATGGCCAAGGACCGACACAGGTCAGCGAGTGAAATCGAGCACCGGCGCTCGCTGATTGTCGACGCCATGGACTGATTGTTGTTCTCGACCACGATCACGAGGGACAAGTTGTGAGACTTGGCAAACACGAGACCCTCATAAAAGGGCCCTTCCTCCATCGCCCCATCACCGGTGAGAACGATGACGACGCCGCCCAATCCACGCACCTGCTTGGCGAGCGCGAATCCGCAGGCAACCGGAATGTTGTTGCCGAGAATGCTGGATGAATATACGATGCCGCGCGCCCGATTCACGAGATTCATCGATCCGAGATGACCGTGACAGAGGCCGGCTCCGCGGTGGAGGAACTCATCGCGGATGCCGTCGAGTCCGTCGGCTCGCGCGAGGTTGTACGCGAGATTCCGATGGGAGAGGACAAGCTGATCCAGGGGCCCCATCGAGTCGCTGACGGCGATCGCGATCGCTTCGTGGCCGATGGCGCAATGAACGGGAACGACAAAGAGCTTCTGTTTCAGGTCTTCATTGATGAGCAACTGCCAGTAGCGCAACCGCAACACCCTTCTCGCCAGCTCCAGGCTCTTTCCCTGCATCCGCGGTGCTCTCAGAGTCATCGTCTCTAGTTTGCAGGCAGCAGCGTCATCAAGCCTTGCCTCAAGCCGATGGCCGGCCGCCATCCGAGTACGTCGCGGGCTTTGGTATTCGAAGGATTACGAATACTGATTGCCGACGGATCGCGTTCAACGACTTTCGGAGATCGGCCCAGGATCGCCGCGCTTTCCTTGATGATGTCACCCAGAGACACAAGCGTGTCCCCTGAAAGATTGAACGTCTCATGTCCCTGGCGACCGAGCGCCGCCAGGATCCCGGCGGCCACGTCGGTTACGTGAATGAAGCGCCGGGCGGTTCGCGCCGATCCCTTGATTTCCACCACGTCTTTCGTCGCGACTGCATCGAACAGCGCTTCAACGGCGGACCAATTCGCCAGCCGCGGCCCGTACACGATCCCAAACCTCAAGACCGTCGCCGCACATGGACCGCCGGCGAAGGCAAGGGTGAGGGTGCGTTCGCCGACGATCTTGGTCAGCGCGTACTCCGAGGAAATCCGGTTGACGTCGATGACCGTCTCTTCGGACTGGCTGGCGTCATTCGCCACTTCGCCATAGACCCATTCGCTGGATGCGAACACGAACTGGCGAACGGCGCGCGCGCGGGCCGCGCGTATCAGGTTCATCGTGCCGCCGACGTTTACGTCGAATGCCGCCAGTGTGTCTCTGCGGCAATCCTCGTCCCGCGATATCGCTGCAAGGTGGATCAGAACGTCGGCACCGGTCGGAATCGCCTCATCGATGTCCGGCGAACGAATATCCATAGGGATATGGCCGGCCGCCGAACACGCCGACACATCGATGCCGACGTATTGGATGCCGCTCACACAGCATTGCTTGATGAGCTCGCGGCCGATGAAGCTCTCGCATCCGGTAATGACGACTCTCATCACAGCATCACAAGTTGTGGGACTGGCACGATGAAACGCCCGCCACGCGTCCGGTAGGCGGCCGGTTGCTCGAGGATCTCGTCGACAAGATTCCAAGCGAGAATCAACACGTAGTCAGGCTGGTCTTCGATCAAGCGCGATGTGGCCACGACCGGGATGTGCATTCCCGGGGTGTAAAGCCCCCGCTCTAGTGGACTTCGATCGGCGATGTACTCGAGCACGTCGGGTCCGATGTCGAGGAACGCTGGCAGCGTGTTTCCCTTGGCCGACGCGCCGTAGCCAACGAGCCGTTTGCCTTCTGCCTTCAGGCGCCTGAGCGTTGTTGCATGGCGCCGACCATTCCGGAAGCGCCTGTGACGAGCGCACGCGGCCGCACGAAGGACACCGCTCTATTCCGGCGCGGGCAGAAGCAGCCGCGATCCGTGCGTCTCGTAGCCGACTTCGACCTCGGTCATGTCGTGCAATGTTTGCCGCACGGCCGCCTGGCGGTCCGGGTCCACAATCAGCATCAGGAATCCGCCGCCGCCAGCGCCGCACAGCTTTCCTCCCGCGGCGCCTGCATCGATTGCCCGTTCGTACCACACGTCGATGCGATCGGAGCTGATGCCGCTCGCAAGGACGCGCTTGACGCGCCACGTCTCGTCAAGTGTGCGGCCGATCTCGATGGGATCCACGCGATCGTGCAGGATTCCTCTGAGGCGGTGCGCGTGGTCACGGAGCGACCTCAGTGCCGGCAGTCGCGACGCGACGTTCTCCCGCTGTTCGGTGAGGATGCTGCCGGCGCTGCGCTGAATACCCGTCCAGAACATCATCAGGTGTCTGAACAGATCCTCGATGGTGCCGTTCTGATGGCGCCGCTGGGGCTCGAGCGTGACGCTTCCATCGGGGCAGAAGGTAAACAAATTCAGCCCGCCGAACGCCGCAGCGTACTGATCCTGCTTGCCAATCGGACGCTTCAACACGTCGATTTCGATCTGGCAGGCCTCCTGCGCGAGCTGGCCCGCAGTGACTCGTTCTCCCCGGTACGCGTGCAGCGCGTTCAGAAGACCGACGGCAAAGCTGCTGGAAGAGCCGAGCCCCGAGAAGGCCGGAAGATCCGCGACCGTACTGATATAGATGGGCGGATGGACCTCGAGCAGCCGCAGGCATTCGCGGGCGATGTCGTTCCGAATGTCATCGAGCCGATCGGCATGCTCGGTCTCGGAGTAGTTCACGCGATACGCTTCGTTGAACAGCTCACTGTGGCACCGGACCGTGACGTAGACGAACTTGTTGATCGTCGTGCTCAGCACCGCGCCGCCCTCACGCTCGTAGAAGACCGCCAGGTCAGTGCCGCCGCCGGCGAAGCTGATCCGCAGCGGCGTGCGCGTAACGATCAAGCCGGGCTTTTTGCCGTTGAAGGAATCAGCCATGCTTCAGCGACCAGTCGTACGGGATCTCAGGGGAGTGTGGGTCGAGCCGGAGCATCTCCGCCGGATCGTGAGGGTGCGTGGCGCAGTTCGCGAGCACGACCATCCGATCGCCATAGGCCTTGTATCCGTTGGCGATCCCGGGTGGAATCTGCACGAGACAGTACTGGTCCTCACCCAGAAAGACCTCCTGCACTTCCCCCCGCGTCGGCGACCCATCCCGCATGTCGTACATGACAAGTTTGGCGCGGCCGACAATCACCGCGTTGTTCACCGTCATCCGCGTGTGAATGTGCCACGCCTTGATCGCGCCAGGCCAGGCGCAGGAGAAATAGATCTCGCCGAACCCCAGAAAAATGGGATCCGTCGCCTTCAACATGTGCATGATCTTGCCCCGCTCGTCGACGATCTGTCGGAGGGGAACGATCCTGACGCCGTCAATCATGTTCGTAGTGCCGCCGCGCTCCAACGTAACGACCCATCGAGCCGTCCCCGGTCCAACAGGCTCCGGAGCCAGGTCAGACGCGTGAACCGCGGATCGGTGAAACGCTCGTGTGTCAGCGCGATCCGTCTGAAGGCCCCGCAGAGTTCCCGCGCGCCATCCTTCACCGTCCAGCGGAACCGGAAGTCCGGAAACGCGCGCGCGAACTTCTCGAAGGAAGCCTTGTAGGTCCGTCGATCGGCATCGGGGCGCGCCAGGCGCTCGAGCGCACTTCCGGGGAGCGCGTCAATGACCGCCTCGGCCAGCTCGATGATCTGGTGGTTCATGTCGTCCCGGCCGTTGTTGAATGCCTGGTTGTGCACGACTTCGATGGGAGCTTCGAGGACGTGCACGAACGAGCGCGCCACGTCTTCGACGTGGACCACCGGCCGCCAGGGCCGGCCGTCACCCTGAAGGACGACTCTGCCGCTGGTCACCGCCTGGCCGACGAGATTGTTCAGCACGGTATCGAAACGCATGCGCGGTGAAACGCCGTACACGGTGCCGTTTCGCAGAAACGTCGGTGAAAAGCCGTTGCCCGCCAGGGCAGCGATCGCGCGCTCAGCCCTCACCTTGGACCGGGCGTAGTCGGTCTTCGGATCGAGCGTCGATTCTTCGGTCACGACCTCGGCTTGAGCCTGCCCGTACATGATGCAAGACGAGGAAAACAGGAAGCGGCGGACACCCGCTGCCTTCGCCAGCTCCGCCAGCCGCACGGATGCCCGGCAATTGATGTCGTCGGTCCACTCCGGTTTGAGACTGCCGACGGCATCGTTGCTCAACGCGGCGAGGTGCACGACCGCATGGAACCCCTCGAGATCGGCCGGTTGTAAATCACGCAGGTCCGCGCGGATCGCCGGAACCGCCGGCGCGTCGTCGACGAGCGTGCACTCCTCGAAGTAGCCGGTGTCGAAGCCGACGACATCGAAGCCGCGCGCCTGGACGATGGGCGTCATGACCGAGCCGAGGTAGCCCAGGTGGCCGGTGATAAGGACTCGCTTCATTTCAGCGCGCTGACGGTTGCTGGTGCCGCGTGGAGCATCTCGCGCGTGACGTCCAGCAAGCTGCGCGTTTCGTCGACCAGAATCGAAGGGCATCCCGCCGCCCGCGCCGCTTCGGAGTCCCGCTCGTCATCGCCGATGAACCACGTGCGCGTGAGGTCGAGTTGGAAGGCGTGTTGAGCCTGAAACAACATCCCGGGTTTGGGCTTGCGGCACTCGCAGCCTTCGTTCCACCCGTGCGGGCAGTGGAAAACGGCGTCGATGTCGCCCCCGGCCGCGCGGGCTTCCGCCTTCATGTGCTCATGCACCTCGGCAAGCGCAGCCTCGGTCATCACGCCGCGCGCGATGCCCGCCTGGTTCGACACGAGAATCACGCGATAGCCCGCGTCCTTGAACAGCCGCAAGGCCTCCTTCGCGCCAGGCAGCCAGACCCAGTCGTCCCAGCTCCGCACGTACTCGGCGCGGGGCGGCTTTTGATTCAGCACGCCGTCCCGATCGAGGAGGATCGCCGGATCGCGTCTCAGGAACTGGTGGGTCAGCGGCAGCCGCTCGTGCGACCCGACGCTGTAGTACCGGTGATCGGTGAGATATGCGCACAGCTGACGGCGCGCTACCAACTGCGGGTAGACCGTGCCCTCGAACGACACGTTTTGAGCCGGCAGCAAATCCAAGACCTCCCGCCGCAGAATGAAGAATCCGATGTCGACGCCTCCCAACCCAGGCATCGTTCGACCCTTGTCGTACGCCGTGACGTACTCGTCGGCATCGACGATGAGGTTGTCGCGTGTGTAGCGGTCTCGGTTGCGATACACCGTGACCAGCGCCGGAACGTTCTTCGACACGAAGTGGTTCCACAGCGGTTCGAAGCGCATCGGCCAGTAGTTATCGCAGTAGAGCAGCATGAACACCGGGTCCAGAAGCGACGCCGCCTGTTTGATCCGCCATCCGGTGTCGTCCTCGGCGTCGGTGATCGCGTAGCTGATTTCGAGACCCCACCGGCTGCCGTCGCCGAAGTACTTCTGAATGACTTCGGGCATGTATCCGAGCAGAAGCAGCACACGACGGAAGCCTTGCGAACGCAGCAGTTCGATGACGTACTCCAAAAATGGACGGCCGTGAAACTCGATCATCGGCTTGGGCCGATGATCGGTCAGCGGCCGAAGACGGACGCCCCGGCCTCCCGCCAGAATGACCGCTTGCGTAGGTCTGATCATCTAATTAGTACGATTAGTACGACTTTGTCAGATCCGCAGTTGACGAAACCGCTGTTCGGCTTGCTTCATCCACTGCATGTATCGAGGGCGACTGACGAATAGCAGCCCCGTGAAGATCTCCTGGACGAAGGCTCGGGCTCGAAGCTGTGGCGCCGAAGCAGCAATTCGAGTTCCAGCACGGAAAAGTACCGCGTGCTCATCGGACTCGGCGAGCCGCCACGCCACTCCGGGTTGACGGAACTGAGCAGAACCGTTCCTCCCGGGCTGAGCACCCGCCGACAGTCCGACATGAACAACTCGGCGTCGGGCAGGTTGTACAGGGCCTCGAACAGCACGACGAGATCGAAGCTGGAGTTCGCGAACGGCATCCCCCGCGCGTTCATCTGCAAGACGTTCGAGCAATCGCGGATAGTGTGCCCTAGCGCGGCGAACGAGGTCGAGTGTGATGTCGCCACCCACGACGAACGACGCATGTCGGGCCAGCACACCACTTCGAGGACGCGCTTTCCGGCCGCGCGCTTCGCAGCCTCGTCGTAGCGGGTGCGAATCATCGATAACTGTTCCCGCGTCGCCCTCCCTCCCGGCAACTCGGTGATGCTGGTGAAATCGCGGGGCGCTGTCTTCATCCTCGCCCCAATGGACAGGCCGTGAGGCGGTGAGGACCGTTTTCACTCCGCACGCCACCGTCCCCGTTCACGCGTGTTCTCCGATCACGGCGTATCCGATGTACGGGTCCCACGGGAACCGCTGCAGCTTCAACTGTCCGAGCCCAACGGTCTCGAGCGCCGCGAGTGTCTCGCCCGGCCAGATGGGATCGTCCAGTTCGTCGAAGGCCAGTATTGCCCCGCGCGGCATGCGCGGAAGAAATGCCTGGAGCGCGATCTTTGTCGGCTCGTAGAGATCCAGATCGAGGAACAAGAGGCTGACCACGAGGTGCGATTGTTGGCGGACGAACTCGGGTATCGTCTTGGTGACATCCCCTTTGATCAGGTGGACTTTGTCGATGTGGCCCAGGAACCGGTCCTGGTCGTAAACCGAAATGATGTCCTGCAACTCGTCGAAGGAGTCCGCTCGGAGTTCGCCTGTCGCCGGGTTCTTGTTTTCGTTCAGATCCCTGTCAGACACCGACGGAAACCCTTCAAAGCTGTCGAACCCGTAGATCCGCCGCGTCAGATTCGCGGGCTCGAGGACAGCGCTCAAGTGCGCCCACGTCATGAGCCCGAAGCCGCGGAACACTCCGCACTCGACGACGGAGCCCTTGGTCTCGACCACTTTTTTGAACAGCTCGTAGAGCGTGATGAATCGCGTCACAGTTTTCCGGCGCGCGTACTTGGGGAAATTCTCGAGCCGGACCTCGACGCTGTCCTTACAGCCCCCGAAGATCTCTTCCAGCCGCTTGCCCGCCTGCTCTTCCTGCGGCATGTTAGTGGACCAGCTCGACACAGGCCACCGCGCGAGCAGCCGCGACATAGTCAGGCTCGAGCGCGCCGCGGCGGTGAATGTCGAAATACCGGCTCTCGGTGCAGGCCGATTCGTCGGCAATCTGCCAGCTCCCGGCATACTTGTAATAGTCGACGTTGCACGCGGTACCATCAAAGGTGTCGCAAACGGCGCGGATATGGTCCCTGTCGAACTGCTGCAGCCACTCGTGGTTTTCGTAACGTCCGTACGGCACGGTGAGCAATAACCTGCCGCGGGGCTTCAGCACGCGCTTGAGTTCACGCACCGCCTTCACGTAGTCCTGAGGTCGAGACTCGTTGCGCCGTGAGTCGGGGGAATAGATGAAGGTGTTGTTCATCCCGATGTGTTCGAGTACCGAGATGCACGCGACCTCGTCGAAGCAGCCGTCCCGAAAGCTCGCAAGCCGGAGATCTCCCCGGACGTACGACACATGTTCGCCGAGAATGACCGGTTCTTCTGTCAGGTTGGAGATCACGACCGAACGCGCCCGCAGCGCAGGAAGCGCGAGAACCTCCCGGTCGTTCAATGTCGATCCGGCGTCAAGCAGCCGGCCGGCCGCGACTCCGAGCCTCGCAACGAGCCAGGGATACTCGACCAAGCGCTCGTCGAGCCGGGATCCATATCCGTCGGGCAACGCCGCCCGGCGTCGAAAACGATCGAGCAGGCTCTCATCGCGCAGAATCCGGCGGAGCGCACGATTCTTGTATTCCGCGTACCCGATAGCCCAGGGCTTGCGGCCGCCAGCGATGTAACGTCCAATGCGCACCTGACGTTTGGCGGACTCGATCAACCCGTGCATCTCGTGGAAGGACGACTGTCAGGGGACGGCTCGCCGACCCGACGCCGGTCGCTGGGCCGACGGCCGCCACCGGCCGACTCTCAGGGCGCGCAACAACCGCCCGCCTTGCCGCCGAACCCCGTTGATGATGGCGATACGGGCATGCACGTGGAGGTAATTCGCGGCGGACCAACATGAGAGCCGCAGCTTCTGAAACACGCTCAGCTCTGGCGTCGTCGCGATGATCCGCTGCAGAAAGGCCTCCCGCACGAGCATGGGATACTTCACCGCCAGTCGGCTCTTGATCCCCATAACGCGTGCCATGTTGGCGTAACTGGTCGACGTTCCTCCCCACCTCTTGACCATCAACGTTTCCGGGACGACGACGAACTCGCCAATGAGGCAGAGTTTGGCCAGGACGAGGTGATCGGTCGCGATGACGTTCGGCATCGGCACCGCGCTGGCCAGCGCTTCCCTCTTGTAGAGACCATAGAAGATGACACCAACATGGTTTCCGTCGTGAATCGTGCTCTTGTAGCGCGCATATCGCCCGGCGGGCGGCAGACCAATGGTGCTGAATCCCCGATCAACGAGGATCTGTCTGCCGGTCTCGCCGTCCACCCACTCGCCACGTGTGCCCGCCAGGATGAGCCGCTCGGAAAGACTGAACGCGTCGATACACGCCCGAACGTAGCCAGGCGCCCACCAGTCGTCATGGCACGCCCACATGAAATAGCGGCCGCGCCCCAACGCGAATACCGTGTTGAAGTTCGCCACGGCTCCGATGTTGGCCGGCTGCCGGTAGTACCGAATTCTCCCGTCGCGTCGGGCGAGATCGAGGCAGACTGCCGCTGTGCCGTCTGTCGACGCGTTGTCGGAGATGATGAGCTCGAAATTCGTGTACTCCTGGTCCAGTAACGACGTCACAGCCCCGTGCAGGTGTGGCATCCCGTTGTAGACCGGCATGCCGATGCTGACAAGCGGCCCGTCTTTCACGTTCAGTCCGCCACACACTTCAGGTAGCCTCCCGGTGCCGCCGTAATCAACAGCTTTCCGTCAATCTCTCGATCGACGACAAAGCGGTCGTTGGAAGAGAGGAACGCCTGCACTGCCGTCCCCGGGCTATTACCCCTTCCCCACGGACGATCCTGAATCGACCCGTCCGGCATCTCCTCGATCACCGTGTCGAACACGACCAGATAGCCGTCCTTCTTGATCAGCGGCGAATAGACCTGCAGTTCTTGACGCACGTGTTCGTGAGTGTGGCTCGAATCGAGGGTCACGAGCACCCGTTGACGTCCCCGGGCGCGCTCACGGACCTGTCTCAGCACTGCTTCGTCCGTCGACGAACCCTCAATTAGACCAATCCGCTTCGACATCGGGTGCGTTTCGATGGCGGCGCGATTGTGCGATCGGATCTCGACGTCGACGCCGACCACCAGGCCGTCGCCACCCAGCAGCTCGAGCATCGACGCATAGAAGACCAATGAGCCGCCATGCGCCACGCCGGTCTCGACAATCAAGTCGGGCCGCGTGCGCCAGATGATCTCCTGCATCGCGATGATGTCTTGCGGATACTGGATGATCGGGCGACCCAGCCACGTGAAGTGATGGGCGTATCCGTGCTTCACGCTGGCGACAAACCAGTCGCGCGTGAGCGATTCGAGTGCGACATCGCCATGCATTTGCGCGATCGTCGTGCGGTTGCGCTCTTCAAAATCGCTCATCATGGATCGTCACGATCTCGGTCCTCACGCCGTCTTCGGTCACACGTTTGGCCAGGGATTGATAAACCTGCAAGAGGGTCGCGGCGTCGCGGTAGTACTCGACGGTGAGGTATTGGATAGGCGCCCCAAGCGCTGTCAGCGCTTCCACTATCGCGAGCTCGCTCTCGCCAGGTGGCTCGTGAAGGTCTTCAAAAATTCCATTGAGCATGCCGGCTCGGCTCAACTGGACCTCGCGGATTCCCTTCAGGGGTAACTCGCGAATATAGTCCATCGGCTCGCGATAGCCCATGTAGTGGGCGCTGACCATGGCGTGGCCCACATCGAGCAGCAGTGGGATGCGGGTGAACTCGACGATCCGGTGGACGAAGGCCGGCTCGCACACGTGCTCGTACGCCCCTGTGGGAAAGTAGTTCAGATTCTCCAGTTGGATGTAGCCCGAGAAGTGGCCTCGCAACCACTCCGCGTTTCTCGCGCACCGCTCCAGATACTCCTCGTCGGAGACCAGGCTTGACGCCGGCGCGGAGCGCGGTAGGCCGTTGGCGGTGTAGACCGCCACGAATTCGCAGTTGGGTCCGATGTCGCACGCGAATGACGTGTACTTGCCGCTTTTCAGCGCTGTCAGGAATCCCGAGCGTTCGAGTGCTGTAGGGAGGTCCGGGTCCGCGATATTGTACGAGCACTCGAGGAAGTGGGTCTTGCCCCGAAAGAGCTCTGGGCCCGGGCGCTTGAAGCTGATAGCGTTTACGATGGGCAACAACGCGTCTTGGCGTATCCGGAAGGCGTCGCTCAAGGGGACACAGAGCTTCATAGCCTGTAGTTGCATCGGCCGGCAGTTTCTTCTGAGTGACTCACCCGCCAAAACTCCTTGCGGGCACGCTCGGTCTCAAGAACGGGAATTTCTCTAGATCCACGTATTGAGTCCAAGATGGGTCGAGGATAAAGTCGCTCAGCCTCCCCGCCTGCCTTCGCATCAAGTCGACATGCTGTTCATTACGCAATTGGGCAACAAGGAGCCTCCACAGCCTGTTGTCACTCGCCTTGTTCCACTTTGACACCTCGTCATCGCTAAAGTATGGGCAGAAGTGATACACCGCCCCCTGCAATATGCAGAAATAGAAGTATGCCACGATCTTGGCGGCCTTGACTTGTGCGCCGCTTAGAGGCTTCAGCGCCCGGATGTTTTTCAGACATGCTTCGTATTCATGTTCGTCCTCCGGCTCGATCGTGAATCCAAAGCCACTGTACGCGCTCTCGCCCCCCAGCACGCATGGAATCCCGACCGTGGCGTACTCGAGGCCCGCCGTGCCGATGCAGGTCAGCACTGCGTGGGCCAGATGCCGGAGTGAGCGAGCGTTGAAATCTGCATCGCTCCTGAGGAACCGGATGTGGTTGTACCTGTTTTGAGCGAAGAGCGCTTCGACGTGCAGATCCTTGGTTGGATAGAACCAGGCAGCGGGGTGATCTTTGAAGATCCAATTAACGTCATCGGTTATCTTCGCGATTTGCAGAGTTCGCATGAACCAATGATAGTAGTCTTGAAAAATCATCGGCCTCGCGAAATGCGAGTGAGGATAGTCGTTGAACGCATGCAGCATCACGAAGACGACGGGCTTACGGACATCCAGCCCGTATTGAGCGCAGAACGACTGCCGATCGCTGAAGGTCCTTTTCGCCGCGTTGAAGGCGAGCCCGGCAGCCACATCGTCCACGTCGTGATCAAAGCGACGTTCGATGTACTCTTCGGCCGGTCGCAGAATGCTGCCGTCCTCATTCGCCATCATCAGCTCGAAGTAACCTCGCTCCGGCTTGGCCGGGTAGATCCCCACATCGACTAGGGAGCGGTACCGCTTGATCAGGATTTGATGTGAACCGACCCGGCTGAGCACTTCAATGCCATGCCGTAACAAATGCCGGCTAATGGTCGAGCCTGGCAGGCCGACCAGATGAGCCAATACGGCGGTCCGGATCGGATACCGTCCGATCACATCCTCGATGACGAGACGCAGGAAGTAGAACTCCCACAACGTCCACAGGACCCGACGATCTATGGCATTCACGGTGGCGTATCCGCCCGCCAACACCGCGTCATAGATCGCATCGCCGAAACGGACGCCGTCCACCCGGAAGTGCAGCAGATCGGCGGGCGTCTTGATCTTGCGATACGCCCTCAGCGCCGGCAGGAGTGCCAATAGTTTCACGAAGAGGTAGCGCCATCCGCGGCGATAGACGAGTGTGGCGTCTGGATAGGATTCCAGCAGGCGCGCAGCCACACTCGTCGGTTGGGCGTTGACGAGAAAAAGCATTCTCAAGTGCTTGGCGCGGGCGACAATGGATGCAAAGGACGCATCGCTCATGCAAATAATAGGATGATTCTCCACCGGGACGAGCACATACCCTGCTCGGTCTCCTCCTTCGTTGCCGTTGGAAAGAGCCCGCCAAAAGGTTGCGTTAGCCTGCAGAAATTCCTGCTGGTCGACTGACAGCGGGATGGGAATGACTCGGCGAAACAGTCCGTACGCGCGTATCCGAAACCAACGGGCAGCCTTATACGCCTTCAATGCCACAATGCATCCCATTCTTCTTATCTGCATTCGGAGGCGTTGAGGCATGCGATTACCTTGCGATCACACGCAGAGCTTTTCGCGCAAGACTGCACGAATGGCTTTGACGTCCGTCATCCCGATTGCCTCGTCCGTGGTAATCCTGACGTCAAACTCGGTCTCGACTGCCAGCATGAGCGTAATATGAGCCAGCGAGTCCCAGCGTGCCAAGGTGCCGACCGATACGGTGTCGTCTATGTCATCCACGCCAAACACTTCCTTGAACACATCTCGGAGTCGGCCGTTCAATGAATCGATCATAGACACTGCCCTCTGTCATCCTCGTTTCTCCACGTGACTCGATGCAGGGCGGACCGATCATGGTGCCACTGGACGAGAGACAGCATCCAACGACTCCTTCCGAGGCAAGATTCACCCGCCTGCTGGAAGTGACAGCTCTCGAAAAACGTCGCGGCGGCGCTGTTCCTGTTGTTCGGCAGGTACTCACCCGTCAGCGTCTTCACACCAACCCGCTTGACGTCCTCAGCCACCTCGCCCAGGAATACGTGCTCGATGCGGAGGCCCAGCGCGCGGCACGACAGGAGGCATGTGTCGATTGCCGCGCGGTCGTCGCGTACTTCGATGATGATCACGCCCACTAAACCGCAGTGACCAAAAACATCGGCCACCTCCAGCGTATAGATCAGCATGTTCGGGCGCCGCATGAGCGCTGCTATTTCCGCATCACTGTACCTCCTGGTTGTGAGGTTGAACTGATTCGTCTTCCGCGTCAGCTGCGCCACGCGGCCTATTTCCCTCTCCGTCATGCGGCCGATGACGAGGTGAACGCACAGGCTGGCGATGAAGTCCTCGCGGCTTGGAGCCGTTGCCGCCAGATCCTTTCGTTTCCGGGCGTCGGCATACAAGCTGGCGCGCGCCCGATCTTCGTTCGTGACCGTCAGGCTCTCGAAGTCGACCAGTTCCCACAGAAACGCAACGTACTCCGCTGGATCGTCGGGCAGGTCGTAGACGGCCACCTCCGGGAGCGCCCGCCGGATCCACGCACGCTGAACGGCATCGTCATCCAGATAGACGAGACTGTCGAGGCCAAGGTCAAGCTCCTCGGCGATAGAGCGAAGATTCACGGCCTTGTCGAGCCAGTTCACGCGTACAGCAGCGAAGCTCGCTTCACGAAGCACGCAGTACGGATGATCACGCAGAATCGGCCGTACGTCCTCGATGTGGTTTTGGCTGTTCACTGCCAGAAGAACACCGCGTCGCCGGAGCTCCGCGATGGCACGCTGAAACTCGTAGTACTCGCTACCGGAGCCTCTATCCTGAAGACGAACCCCATGCGGGCCGTCCTCGCCCACGGTGCCGCCCCACAAGGTGCCGTCGAGGTCCAGCACCAGGCATTTCGCCACGATCCCCTTCAACGCGCGCACATATCCCGCGCATTTCCGCGCCACCGCTGGTAGCAGCGAGTCGCTGATCCTGATATCACCCAAGCGGCGCATCTTCGCGTTGCTGCTGCGTTCCTTGCCGTGATGAGCACATAAGGCGTCATACGCGAATATGCGAACCTGTGGATCTCCTGCGAGCGCCTCCCTCAGCTTGGCATTGACTTCCTGATGCAGTACTCCAGAGGGATCCGTCCCGATTGAGAACGGGAATCGCACTGGTACATTGAAATCGAACAAGACCAGCAGCGCTTGAGACCGTGACTTGAACGCGTCCACGAGCGTCACCAACTCGGCCACAGCCCTGTTGACGATGGCGGCCGGCGCTCGCGAATCGTCCTCCACGGGCACGACCGCCTCGAGCTCTGCGATCAAAAACACGATGTCCGGCTCGCCGCGATAGAGCTCGCTGTCGCGGTCCAGTACTTCCTGGCGGAACTGGCCATAGCCGCCCACATACACCGAGGGCCAGATGCCGAGTCGATGACACTCGACAGCCAGCGGTGGAGCGAGCGGCGCCGCCGTAAAGGACGAAACGATTCCGATTCGAATGGTGGCAGCGCTCGCCCATCCGGTCGGAGGCTGGCCCAACTCCAGAAGCTGTCCGCCGACCCGCTGAACCTCGGCGTACGATGGCGTCTTCGACAGGGTGGCCAAGAGGCCCGCCACCGTGCTTAGAGTGGCTTCCACTCCGACACCTCCCTCGGTTCCTCCTCCTTCCGGCGCTCGTAGTATTCACGGCGAAGCAGACCGAATTGGATCACGTCATACGCTTGATTGTTTCGCAAGACGTGCTCGCGCCGCCGCCCTTCTTGAACCCACCCAAGCTTCTTGAAAAGGATGACGACCGGAACGTTTGGCGCGTGCATGCCTGCCGTCAACCGTCTCAGGTTGAGACGGTCGAACGCGTACCCGGTGATCAGCTCGACGGCCTCGGCCGCAACGCCTTTTCCCCAGTACGACTTGACCCCAATCAAATGGCCCAGTTCGGCGGTCCCATCCACCCAGTTGATGTTGTTCAAGCCGATGTTGCCGATGTGGCGACCGTCCTCGATGGTGACAATCGCCAAGTTGATCTGCGTTTGCGAGCGCGTCGAGCTTTCGTAGTATGCCAGCATGTTCTCCAACGAGTTGGGAAACGTGCCGTTGGACATGTACCGCACAACATCGGAATCATTAAGCCATTGAAAGTACTCCGTCTCGAGATCCTGCCGCTCTACTCTTCGCAGGTAGACCGACGCCCCGACCAGAAACGGATGATACAGTTCTGTCATGGCTTCACTCATCGCACGCACAGTTTCATCGTCCCGCCTCTTCGATCTTTAGCAGAAGATCCCTCCGGCTGTTCCACGGCAAGCGGATTTCGGACCCGAGGTCAACCGGCCCGGCTTCGCAGCGGATCGGGAAGCATTTTCGGCACAACGCCGCCTTTTTGATACAGACGACACGATCGTCGAGATTCAGCAAACAGCCGCCGTAAATGGTTTGGCTTCTGATTAGGTTGTAAATTCTCTCTGGCGACATTGCCAAATCGATAAACTGCCGCTCGCGGACAGGCGGATAATACGACCCGCCGACATTGCGGACGCCTTTGCACCGGCCTTCGAGTATCGACCGCAGGTGACGTCTGAGCAATCTCACGGCAACTCGATCGGCTTTGCGAATCAATGTTGCGATATCGTCGGTCAACCGAATCGGGTATCTTCCTCGACAGAAGATCCGACCGCCGTCCACACGGCCCGTAATACTATGCACGCTCACGCCGCCGAATTTTTCACCGTTGAGAAGCATGTGATAGAACGGATTAGCACCCCGATATTGCGGCAACCAGGACGGGTGCACATTCAAAAAGAGCCGCGGGCGGCTGAACACTTCAGGCGAAAGCATTTCAAAACTCGCGGCGATGCCGACATCGATGTCGCCGGCGTCGGCAAGCGCCTTAACGATTTCGTCGTTGCTGCGGACGATCGAATGCGCCAGGCGCCGCCGGTGACACAGACTGACAAAATCCGCACTGTCGCCGGCTTTCTTGTGAAAACAACAGTGCACGAGCCGGACGTCGCGGCGCGAAGCCAAATGCCCCAGCACGCGAAGATTCGCGCCGGTGAAAACCGCAGAAACTTTCATCGGTTCCCCGCCCGATGCGCGACCGGAATTTCCTCGTCGTTCAGCACGCGTCCGCTCAGCATGATGCGTCGGGAAGCCGTTCCTTCGTTCATCAAAAGGTCTAACACCGAAAGGTGCGAGACGAATTCGCCGTGCAGTTGGCGGTAAACCGGATGCACATAGCGGTGAAACGAAATCGTCAGGCCTTGATCTCTGAACAATTGCGGATCGTACAATTCTTGGCCGCTTTCACCGTCCAAATACTCTTCCGCTCCGGCCGCATGGCATAAATCCACCACTTTTTGGACGCCGCGGCTTTTTCGTACGCCGAAATCCGAACTCAAACCGATCCGTGTTGTGATGCCGAGCAGATGCGCGACCAAAATGATGCTTTCCCGCGCATAATCGACGAGCCATTCCGATCGTTTTTGAAAAAATGAGACAAGGAGCGGATAGTAAACGTCGAAGTACTTTGCGTTCCGATAAGACTCGCAGATTTGGTTCAGATGCTTCGTCGCCCATGGGGAACGACGGTCCACCCGGATTTCGCGAATCGGCGTGCCCAAACGGTAATCGGCGTCGATGTGGACCGACATCCACCGGACTCCCGTCGGCGTCTTAAGCCGGTTGCGAGTCTGCCAGGACTGACGGACAAACTGCGCGTCATCATACAGGAGGAACAGATCGCAACGGTCCATCATGTCGAACATTCCGATCCACGGAAAATAAAACGGCTGGAGCAGCATCGCCTTCATTCGAAACGCCCTTCAAAGAAAATGTTCCGGCAAAAACTTCTCGCCTTTAGAAACATCAACTCGAAGTGTTTTTCCGATTAGTCGGTCCGTCTCGACCGGCGAGATGCCGCCGGCAGGCCTCAGCCCGTCGATATCATCGGCCGCCAGCGTTTCCGACGCTTTCATGAAACGGCGCGCGACAAGACTTCGATGCATCCGGCAGTCGATTTTCAATTCGGAAACTGTTTTCTTCCGGACACCGGAGCCCAGGGCCCGCCCGATGCGGCTCACGCCCCGGCAAAGCGCTCTTAACTCATCGGGCACCACCGACAAGGCGTTGTCGCCTCCCGGCAGATTCCGATCAACCGTAAAATGCTTTTCAATCACGGCCGCGCCGAGCGCCGCGGCGGCCAGCGCAATGTCGACGTTGAGCGTGTGGTCGGAAAAGCCAACCGGGCACTGGTAGCGCCGGCGCAGTTCTGGGATCAACAGCAGATTGGCCTCTTCGTCTGGGCACGGATAGGCTGCGGTGCAATGCATCAGAATAAGCTCCGCATCCGTTATCCCCCGGACTAGGTGGACCGCACGGTCGATGTCGACGAATTCGGAGGCCCCGGTCGACAACAGGATTGGGAGGTTTTTGCTAGCGATATGTTTGATAAACGGCAGATAGGTCAGATCGCCTGACGCGATCTTGAAGGCGGGAACCTGCAACCGCTCCAAAAAATCTGCGGAGCCGGCGTCGAAAGGCGTCGAAAGAAACACGGCCCCGTTTTCTCGGCAAAACCGGCTCAATTCCTCAAACTCTTCAAACGATAACGTTTCTTTCGAGAAACCTTCGAAATCGGGATCCAACGACGATACCAGGCGCTCGGGAACGATCGTTTGAAATTTAACATGGCGCGTGCCGGCTGAGATCGCTTCGATCACCATCTGCTGCGCGAGCGCCAGGTTTCCGCCATGGTTGCCACCGATTTCGGCGATCACGATCGGCGTTTCGTTTTCGTTCGGAAGGAAACGCTTCATGCTGTTTTTGGGTCTTGAAAGCCGTTCTTGGATGCGATCCGCATCGTTTCGGGCACGTAATCGATGTCTTCTTCGGACGCGGACGGTGAAATCGGCGAGTCACCTCGACGTGGTCGGAATCCGACCTTCTGCCGCCTGCAGCGCGAGGTGGCGGCATATCTTGAGCGTTGCAAGGGCTGAGCGCCCGCTCGAGCGGACCTGCTGCCCGCAGTGGATCGCAGCGATGATGTCTTCGAGGGCCGCGGCAAGGGCCGGCCTCTGATGGTTGTCGTGAGTGACGCTCGCGGGCGGGCCCAACTCCTGGGAGGCTGGCGCGCGCGGATCGGGTTGCGGCACGTGCCATTGCATCTCGCGCCCAAACGCCGTCAGGCTCATGCGACCTCGTGTGCCTAGCAGATGCAGCTCGAAGATGCCGTAGGCCCTCTCGTCCAGCCCGATCAGATAGACCGGGACGTTTCCAAACCGCAGGAGGGCGTCCACGGTGGGATCGTCGGCAGTAAAGTCCAAGTGACTCCCAAGCACCTGCACGTTGCTCGAGGGCCCAAACCAGTCCAAGAGCAGGTCGAGAGCGTGGGAGCCGTTGTGAGCGATACCCTTGGAATAGTAGACGACGACTTTCTGGACCGTCCCCAACTCTCCCCGCTCCAGCGCCGCCTTGACACGCCCCACGAGAGCGTCCCAACGGCGCTGGTAATTGACCGCGAGGACGATGCCGCGTCGCTCGTACTCGACTACGAGGGCCTCCGCCGCGTCGGCCTCGGTAGCCAACGGCTTCTCACACCAGACCGCCTTGAGCCCGCGGGCGTCCAGGCAGAGGTCGAGGATCGCCAGATGTGTTTCGTCCGGCGTGCAGATGCTGACGATGTCCGGAGCTTCGACAGCCAGCATCCGAGACACGTCGGCGTACGGCGCGGGATGACCCCACCTGGCGCTGAAAGCCCTGGCTCGTCGTTCGTCAACATCCGCGACGGCCACCAGGTTCGTCGCTCGCTGCAGTTGGTAGGCCTTGGCATGGGTGTAGATTTCGTCTGGACCGGTCCACTCATCGCAAGCGCCAGCGATCTGACCGCAACCGATGATCGCTGCACGAAGCACGGGATCAGTCTCCATCCGTACACCCATTTGTCTTATCGTTCACGCAGCGGGACTCCCGGACGCCTGCTTTCTAGCTAAGCTAGGAGCAACATTTGAAAGGCAGCTCAGGACCTTATCCACCGCTTCGACGATCTGGTGCATGTCAGCCAGGGTATGAGGCAACCTGACCGCTTCGCAGGAAATTACCTGGCCGGCAAGCAGCTCGGCTTTGGAGCAAGCGCCGGGAAAGTAGTTGGTCTCGATCAGCTGGTTCTCGGGAGCCGCGAAAGGATAGCCATGTTTGAAGGCCAGCTTGCGTTGGTACAACGGCTGCAGGTACAGCGGGGCCGTATAGCCTGGACCGAAGCACATGCCTTCCGCATTGAGCGCCGCGATGAGAGCCGCGCGCGGCACGCCGAGCCCTTCGTCCAGATAGCGGAAGTTGAACACGTAAAACGTGCTCACCGACTTCGCGTCCCCATAACCGGGAACCATCGGCACACAACATGAATATCGAGACAGGGCTGTATTGAGGAGATCTGCGTACTGGATCCGGGCGCGATTGAAATAGTCAAGGCGCCTAAGCTGCTCCAAGCCGATGGCGGCCTGCAATTCAGTCAATCGATAGTTGAAGCCCACGATGTTGGTGATGTCCTCGTACCCTGCCGCTTCCACGACGGCCTCGCCGTGGTTGCGAATCAGCGCGAGACGGTAACGCAGCTCCGGATCGTTGGTGGTACACAGGCCGCCTTCGCCCGTCTGAATCGTTTTGTTGACGTTCAGGCTGAACACCCCAATGTCGCCGATCGTCCCGACGTAGCGGCCTTTGTACCTGGCGCCGTGAGCCTGAGCGCAATCCTCGATTACCTTGAGGCCGTGCTGTCTCGCCAGCGCCATGATCGGGTCCATGTCCGCCGGCGTGCCGAACTGATGGACGACGACGATGGCCCTCGTGCGGGGTGTGATGTGCGCGGTGATCGAGTCCGGGTCCAGACAAGCGGTGTCTAGCTGCACGTCAGCAAAGATCGGCACAGCCCCGTAGACCAAGGCACATGCCGCACACGCCGACATGGTATGGGGCGACACAATGACTTCGTCGCCGTAGCCGATCCCCAAGGCGCCGACGCTTGCGTAGAGACCCGACGTCGCGCTGTTGACGGTGACTGCGTAACGGCAGCCGTAGTAGTCACACCATGCCTGCTCCAGCCGCTGGATCCACGGACCTCCCCAGAAACTGAAAGGTGGTTCGGGCTGATGACTGCCCTCAAACAGGGAGAGCCGGCCGCCGGCCAGGACCTCACAAGCCGCTCGCGTCTCCTCCTCCCCCAAGGTGAGGTTCTCAGCCCAGCGAGCCACGCGCACGGGCGCGCCGCCATTGATGGCTAGTTTCGGATCGTTACAGGGGAACATGTCCGGGGGGTGCAGGCTTCAATCATCCTGGCGGTACGCTTTCCAGCGGCGCGGGACGTGGCGGTTTGACTCAGCGAGTGCTGGATTCTGCTTCAAAAAATCAATGACGTCGGACAAAACAAAATACGGGTTGGACGGGTACAAGGCCTCATAGATGGCGCTGATGACTCTGAAGTCTTCCGCCGTATCCACCTCCAGGTGGAGGTCGGGATACCGGTACCACGGCGGAGCTTCGACATTGAGGATCCTGTACCGCTCCGGACGCGAGATAATATTCACCGAGACGAGCTCCCGCTCTTCCGGTCGCGCGACGGCCTGGGCATCGTACAGGACTCTAGAGGGGTAAACGATGACCTCCAGACCAGGAGGAAACGTGGTCTTTACACCGCTCGTAACGTAGTCGTACGCGTCCTGGTGTTTGAGGTACAGGCCGATGATCATGTCGATGATCGTCGGGTCAACCAACGGGCTGTCGCCATAAGATTCCACATTGACGTCTACTTCGAACCGCTGTAGGGCCGAGACGATACGGTCGAGCACCAAGTCTTCGCTACCGCGGAAGCAGCGAACCCCGAGTTGATCCGCCAACTCCACGAGGGGATCGTCATCGGGATTCGTGGTGGTGGCAATGATGACTTCGTCGATGAGCTGCGAGCGCTTGATGCGCTCGACCTGATGAGCCAGCATCGGCTTCCCGACGATAGGCAACAGCACCTTGCGCGGCAAACGGCTCGAGCCGGTGCGAGCTTGGATGGTGGCGGCAATCTTCATACGTCGCTTCCGGACAGAACAAGATCCGCCACTCGCTCGGCCGCATCAGATCGGATGAACGGGAGGTCCCGCGGCGGTGAGAGGTATCGCGTCTCAGCCGATAGACTGGTCAGGAGCCAGGCCTGCAGGTCTTGCGCTCGGTCCAACCGCTGCGCCACCCCGAAGCGAACTGCCGCACTCTGGCGGTCACCGATCAGGTTCGGCTGGTAGGAGGCGACCCGACATCCCAACAGGCCCGCCTCCAGAAGCGCCATAGAGCGCATTCCTACGACCGCGTTGCTTTGCAACAGAAGCGACCAGAGATCCCCGCCGCCGACCTGCCGCCAATAAACATGCGGGCCTGTCCACCCTTCTCTCGGCGTCTGCCCGTCGGAGGGGTGAAGCTTCTCAATGACCACCGTGACCACCGCTGGCGATCCGATCGCGTGCAGGGCGGACAAGAGGTCGTGCCGGACCGTGTCCTCAGTGAAACCCAAAAAAGTCCCCAGCCGTCCGGGTTGATCGGGTGACAGCCCGTTGTCCCGCGCAAAGGTCTCAGAAATGAAAGTCACCTGCTTTCGGGATGGGTCGGCGGGATCGACCGGCGGGG